>ERZ773164.1039-NODE-1039-length-29608-cov-4.848780_pt1 | contig 29608 bp, 23 predicted proteins | sample MGYA00511917_ERZ773164 | MGnify/ENA primary metagenome ERZ773164 (study PRJEB29015, sample SAMEA2737847) | human gut metagenome | biome: human gut; feature: human-associated habitat; material: faeces | place: China | collected 2012 ...
CCATCAATGCCAATGTACCGGCACATACGGTTGCCATAGAAGAAGAACCGTTAGACTCTAAGATATCGGAGATCACGCGTACCACGTAAGGATAGTCTGTCGGGATCATCCGTTTCAATGCGCGGTGAGCCAGGTTCCCGTGACCGATTTCACGACGTCCTACACCGCGGGAAGCTTTTGCTTCGCCTGTAGAGAACGGAGGGAAGTTATAATGTAATAGGAAACGTTCTTTTCCGTGGTTCAGTACATCGTCGATCATCTTTTCATCGGCTTTTGTACCTAAGGTGACAGTCGAAAGCGACTGTGTTTCACCACGTGTGAAGATTGCAGAACCGTGAGGACCGGGCAGACAATCTGTTTCGATCCAGATCGGACGGATTTCAGTAGTCTTACGGCCATCCAGACGCTTTCCTTCGTCCAAGATAGCGCGGCGCATTGCTTCTTTTTCTACATCGTGGTAGTAGCGGCCGATCATTTCAACCTTCTCGTCTGTCAATTCTTCTTCAGAGAATTGAGCTTTATACTCTTCGACAACAGCTTCGAATGCTTCGGCACGCTGATGCTTGTCAGTGCCGGATGTTGCAACGGCATAAGCCTTTGCGTAGCATTTTTCGTGTACATCTTTACGCAGTTCGTCGTCATTAACTTCGTGGCAGTATTCGCGTTTAACCAGTTTGCCGCAAGCTTCGGACAGTTCAAGCTGTGTCTGGCACTGTATTTTGATCGCTTCATGTGCGACTTTGATCGCTTCCAGCATTTCCGATTCCTGAACTTCGTCCATTTCGCCTTCCACCATCATGATGTTGTCAAGCGTAGCACCCACCATAATATCAATATCTGCTTTTTCCAATTCAGAGAACGTGGGGTTGACTACATACTTGCCATCGATGCGTGCGACACGGCATTCGGAGATTGGCCCGTTGAAAGGAATATCCGATACGGCCAATGCGGCGGAAGCCGCCAATCCGGCCAGTGCGTCCGGCATATCTTCACCGTCTGCGGAGAATAATATGACGTTTACATATACTTCAGCATGGTAATTATCCGGGAAAAGAGGGCGGAGAGCGCGGTCAACCAAACGGGAAGTCAGAATTTCGTAGTCGGAAGCTTTACCTTCTCTTTTTGTAAAACCTCCCGGAAAACGGCCAAATGCCGAGAATTTTTCTTTGTACTCTACTTGTAACGGCATGAAGTCAACACCCGGGTTTGCATCTTTAGCGGCGCAAACAGTAGCCAGCAACACAGTGTTGCCCATACGCACGGTAACTGCACCGTCCGCCTGTTTTGCCAATTTCCCGGTTTCGATGGTGATGGTTCTTCCATCAGCCAATTCGATCGTCTTGTTAATTGGATTAAGCATAATCTTTTTCTTATTTTTCTATCTGTAAAATTGGTGCAAATGTAATGAAAGTTTGTCTGTAAACGTGTGAAAATGAAAATAAAAAACATGAGAAAAGCTCTTTTTTATAAAAATAGCGGGAAGATTTAGCGAATAATAGTGCCACAATTGTAAATTAATGTATATTTGCAGCGGATTAAAACAAGAAGTAAAGATATGATGAAACAAATATCCACACGACTGTTGACTGTTTTAGGACTGTGCATGTTCTTATTTTCAGCTTGTAACAACTCCTCGGATTTCACGGTGAAGGGAGTCGTGGCGGGAGCTGACGGTCAGCTTATGTATTTAGAAAATGTCGGAATCTCGAATGTGGTGACACTCGATTCCATCAAGTTGGCTCCCGGCGGGAAGTTCAAGTTTACGGAGAAGCGTCCTGAGTATCCGGACTTTTATCGTCTGCGTCTGAATAACCAGTTGATCAATTTCGCAGTCGATTCGACCGAAACCATTTCCTTCGTTGCTGATGCCGGTACTTTCGCGACTTCCTATTCTGTGGAAGGTTCTGAAAATTCAAAGGCGATAAAGGCGATCACTTTGGCACAACTGGATGCAAACCAGGCTATCAGCCGCTTGCGGAAGGAGTATGAAGATAAGATGATCTCAGATACGACCTATCGTACGAAGGTTTTGGCTGCTGCCGACGCCTATAAAGAAGTCGCCCGGAAATATATTTATTCGGCACCGATGTCCACGGCAGCCTATTTTGCTTTGTTCCAGCAGATCGATGGCTTGTTATTCTTTGATTTGTATGATCGGAAGGATGTCAAGGCATACGGAGCTGTTGCAACCAGCTACGATCACGCTTATCCGGAAAGCCCGCGTTCGAAACATCTCTACAATCTGACACTGCAATCCATGAAGGTCTTGCGTGCTCAACGTCCTGTCGACTATAGCAATGTGGAGACAAAGGAAATTTCATTCCTTGATATCGAATTGCCGGATGTCCGGGGCGAAGTGGTAAAACTCTCTACGGTTGCTCCCGGAAAGGTCGTTTTGATCAACTTTACGGCTTATCAGACGGAATGGTCGCCGGCTTTGAATATGGCATTGGGTGAATTGTATACAAAATACCATGATCAGGGACTTGAGATTTATCAGGTGTCGTTGGATAGCGATTTTCATTTCTGGAGAAACGGAGCGTCCAATTTACCGTGGGTGACTGTCCGCGACCCGCAGTCTGTTTATTCGCAGGTGGCAGGTTTGTACAATGTAAAACAATTGCCCGCCCTTTTCATCCTCGACCGTAAAGGAAACCTGGTTAAGCGTGTCGAAGACGTGAAGAAATTGGAAACAGACGTAAAAGCAGTACTTTGATTTATGATTTATGAATTATAATTTATACGTTGATGAAATCATAAATCATAATTCATAAATCATAACATGTTGTAAAACACTTCGAAAGGATTTGCGTTCTTAAAAAGATCGTTTATCTTTGCAAAGTCTAAAATACAGAGAAAGAGGAGTTCCGGCCAAGCTGTTGGTCGGGATTCTTTTTTTATTGTGCAGTAATCAATAATAACATTTTAAATAAATAGGAGGATTTAGTATGGCAGTGAGCTATATGACGAAAGATGGTTATGATAAGATTTTAGCTGAAATCAATTATCTGGAAACCGTGAAACGTCCGGAAATATCTGCCCAGATTGCAGAGGCCCGTGACAAAGGCGATTTGTCTGAGAATGCTGAATATGACGCAGCAAAGGAAGCACAGGGTATAATGGAAGCAAAGCTTGCCCAGTTGAAGGGCTTGATCTCTAACGCCCGCCTGATAGACGAATCCCGTGTCCAAACAGACGAAGTTCAGATCCTGAACAAAGTGAAGATCAAGAACACAAAGAACAATGCAGTCATGACGTATACTTTGGTCTCTGACTCGGAAGCAAACCTGAAAGAAGGTAAGATTGCAGTCAGCACTCCGATTGCGCAGGGGCTGATGGGGAAAAAGGTAGGCGACATTGTGGAAATTAAAGTCCCATCCGGTATGATGAGTTTTGAAATTATGGATATATCGATTTAATAATATAACATTATGGCATCTATATTCAGTCGAATTGTGGCGGGTGAGATCCCTTGCCATAAAGTAGCGGAAGACGAAGAGTTCTTCGCTTTTCTGGACATCAATCCGGTTGCGGCCGGCCATACGCTGGTGATTCCGAAAAAAGAGATCGATTATATTTTCGACATAGAAGATCCTATGCTCGGACGTATGATGGCATTTGCCAAACGGGTGGCTCGTGCACAGGAAGCTGTTATTCCTTGTAAGCGGGTCGGTTTGGCTGTGATGGGACTGGAAGTTCCTCATGCGCATATTCATTTAATTCCGATTCAGAAGGAGTCGGATATGTATTTTGGCGGAAAGAAAATGGAGGTTACTCAGGACGTGCTCGCAGACACTGCTGCACAGATAAGAAATGCCTTTAAATAAATGAGGTAAAGTCTTTTTGGTATAAAAACTTTATGTATATTTGTGACCGCTTCTTCCTCTGTATGATAATATTGAGAGGAAGGAAGCGGTTTTTTTATAAAGATTCATTAGTGGTTTTTACTCATAAATTTGTTAACCTTAGAAGAAAGGCCCTCCTTGTGAAAGGACGGCCTTCTTTTTTAAACACACAATCATTGTAATATGCAATTTAATTGGGGATTTTCTTAATCGACTTTGGTTATGGAACCGCTCCCGACATTGCCGTCCCCGAAAACCTTGTTTGTATGGCAGGAGCATAAAAGCCCTGCCATGAGTGTGAATACCAGTATGAATGAATATGATCTTTTCATGATTCTATAGACTATATGTTGAAGAAATTGCTCCAGGGAAATGTGCTCCATCCGTTTATTCCGGTCTGATAGACATAGAAGAAACATAATATTACGGATATAAACCATAAGATCAGCAACGTCCATTTTGCAGTGTCAGGCAATGGCTTTGCTTTGAACAGTTGCATGCAGATTGCATATACGAGGGCAAAGATCGGAATGCCGATTAACAAAATGAAATCGATGCATCCCATGATGGTCAGCGAAATAGGCGCTCCTGATATCAGGTCGGCCCCGAACGGTGACAATTGATATAGGAAACCTGTACCTCCGACAATAAGAGCAAAGGTGACGACAACCAAAATGAAAGCGGCAAGCAGTAATGGCGGTAGCAGGATAATCCCGATCAGTATGGCCAGGAATTTGAGGATGAAACCTACCACGCCGACAAACAAATCTGCCAGTTTTTGCAGAAAGCTTCTCGGCTTGTCGGAACTCATATAATCATTTACATTATTGCTGACCTTTTCGAAACCATCTGTAACCGTTTTGCCTATGTTTTCGAGGGTGACACTTTGCCCGCGCATCATCAGCTTGTCGGCTGCGGTCCGTGCCAACGGCATTACCAGCCATAATATAAGGTATAGGATAATGATCGGTGCATAGGGAATGAAAAGCAGGATGATCATGGCAAGGCGCACAGCCGTCACGTCCCATCCCGTATAAGCGGCGATACCACCGGCTACACCTCCCAATACCCGGTTATCTGGATCGCGCATCAGCTTTTTCGGCCCTCTGGGGATCTCCTCTTCCTGGAAAGCTTGTGCCTTGGCTTCTTCCTTGTATTCTTTTTCTTCTTCACCTTCGAACAATTCTTCCGGCTTGCCCATGCGTTTGATTACCTCTTCGACATGTTCGATCGTGATCACTTCATGCCCCAATCGAACCCGCTCATTGAACAGTTCGGAGATACGCATTTCAAAATCGTTCATAATCTCTTCCGAACCTTCTTCCTTGCGGAAGTGGATGCGGAGGTTTGCCAGATATTTATCGAGCAGTTGGTATGCATCTTCGTCAATGTGGAAAACCGTTCCTCCCAAATTAACTGTCAGTGTCTTCTTCATTGTTTTCTGATTTTAATTGTTTCTGATGTGGTTGATTGTATCGTTCAGCTCCTGCCAGGATGTTTCCAGTTCACCGAGGAATTCTTCTCCTTTCGGGGTGAGTTGGTAATACTTGCGAGGCGGTCCTTGAGTAGACTCTATCCACTGGTAACTTAATAGTTCACTATTCTTTAATCTTGTCAACAGAGGATATAGGGTACCTTCCACAACAATCAATTTAGCTTCCTGTAACTTCTGGATAATGTCAGAGGTATACGCCGGCTCTTTTTTGAGAAGCAATAGAATGCAATATTCCAATGTTCCCTTTCTCATTTGTGATTTTACGTTCTCTGCATTCATTTTTATTTTGTTTTACGCTACAAATATATGTATTGCCTATGTACTATGCAATACATACTACTATGTTTATCCTAATTTAACATTAATATTGCACAAATCCGACGTTTTTGTGTAAAAAAGAGGCTAATCTCATGACAAATAGAATAGAAAACAGTACTTTTGCAGGAGCAATTCAAAACAAAGAATTATGATTTACTACCATTATGCCGAGTTGGTTCATCGACAGGCAGAAAAATATGGTTCCCGCACTGCATTGAAATATCGTGATAATGCAACAGGGAAATGGTTAAAAATATCTTGGAAGGAATTCTCTGAAAAAGTTATGCTTACGGCTAAGGCAATGGCCGAATTCGGGATAGGAGTACAGGAGAATATCGGGGTTTATTCACAGAATATGCCGCAATGCTTTTATACGGATTTCGGGGCATATGCGAATCGTGTGGTCTCTATTCCGATGTACGCGACGAATTCTCCGGGGCAGATCGAGTATATAATCAATGATGCTCATATACATACATTGTTTGTTGGTGAGCAGTTGCAGTATAATAATGCATTCAAGGTGCAGAAAGAATCCCAATACCTGAAGCGCCTGGTTGTGTTTGATCAGGCTGTCAAGTTGAACCCGGAAGACAAGACCTCGATTTATTTTGACGATTTCCTGCGGCTGGGCGATAATGCGCATGCCGAGACAACGGTGAAGATCCGTATGAACGAAGCAGTGCCGGAAGACTTGGCCACCATAATATATACTTCCGGGACGACCGGCGAGTCCAAAGGGGTCATGCTCCATCATTCCAATTATCTGGAAGCTATGCGTATCCATGATATCCGCCTTCCGATGGTAACGGATAAGGATCTTTCCATGTGTTTCCTGCCGCTGACTCATATTTTTGAAAAAGCGTGGTCTTACTATTGTCTGCATAAGGGAGTGACGATTGCGATCAACCAAGATCCTAAAATGATTCAGAAGACATTGCCGGAGGTGCATCCTACGTTGATGTGCAACGTTCCCCGTTTTTGGGAGAAGGTATATGCCGGCGTGCATGAAAAGATCAACTCGTCGTCTCCCACCATGAAGAGAATCTTTTTGGATGCTATCGAGACCGGGCGCAAGTATAACCTGGAATATAAAAATAAGGGCATCTCGGCTCCTTGTGGGTTGAAGCTGAAGTTCGAAATGTATAATAAGACCGTTTTCAATTTGTTGAAACGGGTGTTAGGGATCGAACGCGGCCGTTTTTTCCCGGTGGCCGGTGCGCCGCTTTCGGATACAGTCAATGAATTTTTGCAGTCTGTCAATATTCCGATTGTGTATGGCTACGGTTTGAGCGAGACGACGGCAACCGTCTGTTTCTATCCTGAAATCGGATTCCAGTTCGGCTCGATCGGCGATGTCATGCCGGATGTACAGGTGCGAATCGATCCGGAGAATAGCGAAATCCTGGTAAAAGGCAAGACTGTGATGTCCGGCTACTATAATAAACCGGCTGAAAATGAAAAGGCGTTTACGGAAGACGGCTATTTCCGTACGGGAGATGCCGGAAGGATGGAAGGAAACACGTTGTTCTTTACCGAACGTATCAAGGATTTGTATAAAACATCGAATGGTAAATATATCGCCCCACAGGCAATTGAAATGGTTATGAGCGGTGATCAGTATATCGAACAGATTGCCGTTATTGGCGACCAGCGTAAGTTTGTCAGTGCGTTGATTGTTCCTGCTTATTCGTTATTGGAAAAGTATGCCGAAGAAAAGGGGCTGGCTGTCGGTAGCCGGGAAGAGCTTGTTCGAAATAAGGAAGTCCTTCGCCTGATCGAGACACATATCGAGGAAAATCAGAAGAATCTGGCTTCTTATGAGAAGATCAAGCGTTTCACCTTGTTGTCCGAACCCTTTACGATGGGGTCTGAACTGACGGATACGCTCAAGCTCCGCCGTTCAGTTATTTTGAAGAAATACGCAGATTCGATCGAGAAGATGTACGAAGAAGCTTCAAACCCTTCCTGATCGTCCTTGATAAACGCACCGATGACAAAAGCCCGACGGAAATAAACTCCCCGTCGGGCTTTTGTCATTTCGGTAGAAAAAAGAGGTGTCTTATGTACAAATAGAAATGTTAAAAAATATTACCCTTGCTACTAATTCTGAATATATGGGGTAATAATCCGATTTATATGGGGTAGTAGTGACATTTTGATAGTCAGGAAAATTGAGTATCTTTGCCGGACAAATTTAAAAACAAGAATTTTTATGATCACATCAGACCAACTACACAATGTGTTGGAGCGCGAGCAAGCGCTGAGGGGGTATCTTTGACATAGATGGTAAAACCATCCAGTTAGAAGAGGAAGAGTTACGCACTCATGATCCCGGTTTCTGGGAAGATGCCAAACGGGCGGAAGTCCAGATGAAGAAAGTAAAAGAACTGAAAAAGTGGATCGAACTTTACAACGAGGTTCATGCTGCAGCGGAAGAATTGCAGTTGGCTTATGATTATGTAAAAGAAGGGATTGTCAGCGAAGAAGAAGTTGACGAGGCTTATGGCAATGCCATCCAGTTGGTGGAAAGCCTGGAGTTTCGCAATATGTTGCGCCAGGAAGCCGACCAGATGAGTTGTGTGCTGAAGATCAACTCCGGTGCCGGCGGTACGGAAAGCCAGGACTGGGCTTCCATGCTGCTCCGTATGTATACGCGCTGGGCGGAGGCGAACGGATATAAGATTTCCGTAGCCAACTACCAGGAAGGGGATGAGGCTGGTATCAAAACAGCGACTCTCAACATCGAAGGCGACTATGCTTACGGATATTTGAAGGGCGAAAACGGCGTGCATCGTCTGGTACGTGTGTCTCCTTATAACGCGCAAGGTAAGCGAATGACTTCATTTGCTTCTGTCTTTGTCACCCCGCTGGTCGACGATACGATCGAGGTGAAGATCGATCAGGCGGCTATCTCTTGGGATACTTTCCGTTCGGGAGGTGCCGGTGGGCAGAACGTGAACAAGGTGGAGTCCGGAGTGCGTCTGCGCTATCAGTTTAAAGATCCTTACACGGGCGAAGAAGAAGAAATCCTGATCGAGAATACGGAAACCCGCGACCAGCCTAAGAACCGGGAGAATGCGATGCGCCAATTGCGTTCAATCTTGTACGACAAGGAATTGCAACATCGTATGGAAGAACAAGCAAAGGTGGAAGCGGGAAAGAAAAAGATCGAATGGGGTTCCCAGATCCGTAGCTACGTGTTCGACGACCGTCGTGTGAAAGACCATCGTACCAACTACCAGACCTCCGATGTCAATGGTGTGATGGATGGCAAGATAGATGATTTCATCAAGGCTTACCTGATGGAATTCGGGGCAGAAGAAACTGCAGAAAAGTAAGTATTCATGGGACGCAGATGGTGCAGAAGACACTGGCTGCGCCCCGCTTTCTTCTCTTGCTTGAAGAGTCTTCCCCATGCTTCCTCTTTCTTTCAAAGAGTGATTATATCCTTACTTTAGACGAAGATCCGGATGCTGATTATAATGGAATAAAAAGGATAAATGCATTACAATGGATGATGGCTTAAAAAGAGAAGTTTTTCTGTGAACATTTGCATATCTCGATTATAAATCGTAATATTGCACCCGATTTCAGAGCAGTACTCTGAGCAGGTCCTATAGCTCAGTTGGTTAGAGCACCTGACTCATAATCAGGGAGTCCTTGGTTCAAGCCCAAGTGGGACCACTTTTATAAACCTCCAATTATCTAACACATAGATGGTTGGAGGTTTTATTTTGTCTGAATTGTTTGCTAAATTAATTTCGGTATGATCCATGATCCGTTCCCCGGAATGCGTTGTTCCTCCTTACCCAAAGTATGCAGGCCAAAGAGCAAGCTGCGCATGCCATAAAGACAATGCCCGTTGTGGCCATCGTATCACCTAGCCCGACTAAAGGGGATACCAATCCTCCGAACCCGAACCCGATCGCACCCAATAACGCTGAAGCTGTACCGGCATGTTCGCGTTCGCATTCCATTGCCAAGGCGGTGGTCGAGGTGAAAGAAAAGCCCATCATGAAAAGTAGAGCAATCAGCAATCCCTCGTATATCCAGAAATTACAATTTAGGTTCATGGCTATACATACGATAGCGGAAAGGATAAGCATACCTATGCTGCTGGCGAATGTACTGTTTTCCGGCTGGCGGAATCTGACGGATAAGCCGGCGGCTAACCCGATCGCAACTGCATTGGCTGCGAAGCAGATGCTAAACCCGAAAGCGGAAAACCCGTAATATTCCTGCACAATGAAAGGAGAAGAAGCTATGTAAGCAAACAGCACACCTTGTGCGAATCCGAATTGAAGGACGTAGGCCACATAACGCTGGTTTCGCAGTACACGGCCGAAACTGGCAAATACGTTACGCCATTTTGTTGCCTTGCGTCGTTCTTTCGGTAGCGATTCTCGGAATAGCCGGCATCCTAATAGCAGGATGATTCCTAATGCCAGTAACACCCAGAAGATTCCTTTCCAGCCGATCCCTTCCGTCAATCCTCCTCCGATGATCGGGGCGGCTACGGGAGCGACTCCATTGATGGCCCCGATGATCGCAAGTGTCTTTGCCAACTCCTTACCGGTGAACATGTCTGTCGCGACAGAACGGGAGATTACGATACCGCCGGCACCCGCAATCCCTTGTAGCAAACGCAGCACTACAAATATCTCGATAGTGGGAGCAAAGATGCAGCCTATCGTGGCAATAATAAAAAGATACATGGCAGCCAACAATGGCGAACGACGCCCGTACTTGTCACTTAGCGGTCCGAAAAAGATTTGTCCTGCCGCCAGTCCGATCATACTGGCTGTCAAACCCAATTGTACCAATGATGGTGTTGTCCTGAAATATTCTCCCATTGAAGGCAGGCTGGGGAGATACATATCGGTGACAAACGGCCCGAATGCCGTCAACATCCCTAACAGGGTAAGGAGAAAAAGTTTGGAGTTCCCATTGTTACTTTGTATGTCAATCATCTTTTTTCTTTTTTATCTGATAAAACATGCAAAGGTACATTCAAACGGGTAAGTACGATTGTCTAAAATATCAGTTTCTTTGGTTATTATCGGTAGCTTTTCAATACCGGATTCCCACTTCTTCATCTTCCCATTTGTCACAAAATACGGAAACGGGAAAATTGTTTTTATTATATTTATATGTATAAGTAACGGAGGAGCGGTTCCTCTCGCTGTTTTCAGATGTGATCTTCGTTATATTATGGTGATGGTTCAAGAACTGAACATTCTTAAAGTCATAGGAGTAGACATGGTTATAATACCACCAGCCTAAGAACCACATGGGAAATTCCAAATGGCTGATACTGCCGGAGGCATTGTCGTATATTTCCTGTCTGAGCAGTTGCCGGGTGGCAGGATCGAAAGTCAGAAAGGCATATCGGTCGCCTTCCTTGATCTGTTTTTCTCCATTTGCCCCCTGTTGGAAAATACCGGTGAAGGAAACTTTGATGGGTAAACCGTTTGCATCGAGTGCTACCTCTTCTCGATAATCTATGTCCATCGACGGTTCACCACCGTGACTGACCTTGTAAGTCTTGTCTCCGGTTTTGGCAAAATGTACCCAGGCATGCCCGTCGGCTACATCTTTAGGAGGCGTGTAGGATATGCTGACAAATTCTCCGTCTTCATAATTGAAGTGAGCCGCTTGCCCGTCCGGATATTGGATCCCGGCAAACTGGTTGCCGGAGTAGGCGAATGAGGCGGTAACCTGCCCGTTTGAAAGAAGGACACTGGGCCGTCCATCTATGCCTGTCAGCTTGATGTCGTCATTATCACTGCAGGAAGATAGACACAATCCGGCCATCAACAAGATAGCGGATGAAATAGTCGAAAGTAACTTGTTCATAATAATATCTGGTGTTTGTTTCTAATATGATGAATGGGGCGGAAAAAGGGTTGCATCATCCTGTCTATTTTCTTTGCGGATGTTTATAATTTGCTATTTTTGTAGAATGCTATAACCATCCGGTGGCTCGGATATAAAAAAGTAAGAAAATGGAAAAAGCGAATGTTACTTTGTATACGGTCATCGGAGATCCTAACCGTATCGTGAAAACAATTCAGGAACGTTTTAAAGAGATGGCCGAAGAGTTAGTTTGCGAAGATGAAACGGTCGACCTGACTTTACCGGATGGAACGCATGTTATCTTCTCGATCAAGCACCGGCAGAGCAAGCCGGATTTTATTGCTTCCCATACATCCGGTATGGCCAATTATTTTTCGCAGGTGAAGACGCCGTTAGCTGAACTGAAAGAAAATGTCTTGTGTCAGATACGTGTGTTCAACTGTGTGACGGGTATCACTTTCGATCTGAACGACAATGAAGATCGGACAAACTATATCCTGAACCGTTTGTTTGAGATTGCCGGAGACGTGAACGGTTTTCTGCTCTATCCGAGCATGCAGATCTTTACGAGTGAAGGAAAACTTCTCTTCTCTGCCAAAGGCGAAAGCCAGTTGACCGAGTTTATCCCGGTCGGGAATGCCGATTTTCTGGACGGGAACCGCCCGGAAGAAGCTCAGGCAGATGTGGAAAGACGTTTGCGTTCTATCGCGTTGCTTGAAGAGAAGCATATTCCTTATATGGAATATTTGCGTAGCGAAGTATTGGAAAGCGAAGCCCGTTTGAGAAGCCGGAAGGAGATAGTGCAACGAGCCGCCGCATTGTTTGCCGTAGCCGTCTATTCGGAAGTCATACTCTCAGAAGGCTCGGGACGGGAAGAAGCTCTGTTCTATTTTAAAAAGATGGAACAATTGTACAAGATAGAATCTTACTTGTCACCGGCCGAAGCCGCTTATATCGATAATCCCGATCCGGAAGAACAAGAGTGCATTCAATTCGGATGGCGCTACGAATGTGCAGGTGTCTTGCTTTGGGCGGCAGGCATTGTAGATGATTTGCCCTATCCGTCCGAGATTATCGATGTCCCAGTCTTGGCTGCTATTTTCTGGCAACATAAAGGCTGCTCTGAATTGCTTTCAAAAGGTTTTCCCCGTTCGCAGTCCGAAATATTGGATGCTGCCGATATTACACTTCGGTATGATTGGGCTTGTGTGGAAGCACGAATTCATGGAAAAGAAGCTCCGGCTTCGTTGAACGGGGGTGTTGTCATGGAACGGCATTATGCCTTTAACTGGATTATCGGAGCGAATGGCGGTGCAGGCTGGGATGATATCCAGCCGAATACATGATGTTAAGTTTTGGAGGTGTTTATTGTGGGAAAGATGAAGGAATAAATAGAAAAGCGGAATAAATCCTTATATTTGTGTTTGATTAGATTATAATAAACAGAAATATAAAGGGATGTCGAGAACTTCTGCAGATAGAAAAGACTTAAAAAATTTCGAGCAGTTATTTCATCAGTTACAACCAAGGCTTTATGCCTATTGTTGTAAATATATTGAAGATAACGAGCTTGCAAGGGATATTGTGCAGGAGTGCTTCATCAATCTGTGGGAGAATTATGAGAGTGTACAGATTTCTTATGAGTTTTATTTATTTAAGGCTGTGCATAACCGTTGCTTGTCTTATTTTCGTTCAGAGCGTATTCACACTGAATATGCAAGTTCTGTAAAAATAAGGATTAAGGAACTCGAGATACACCCTGAATTGCCTTATCCCCTGACTGAACTTTATGTGAAAGAGGTCAATGCTTTACTTAAGGAGAGCGTCTCCAAACTTCCAGAAAAATGCCGTCTGATCTTTATGATGAGCCGCTATCAGAATATGAAAAATCAGGAAATAGCCGACACCTTGGGAATTAGTGTCCGTACTGTAGATGCTCAGATATATCATGCCTTGAAAATATTAAAGATAAAGTTGAGAGATTATCTGCCGGTACTGTTGCTGCTTTTTCCTCATTTTTTTGAAAAATAAAAAAAGTATATTTTTGTCTAAGTAGTAATCCTGACTTGTGCGTCATTCTTATAAAGAGCATGAGTTATGGAAGAATCGATCGATATATTAATTGTTTCTTATCTGAAAGGGGAGGCTACTTGTGACCAGCAGAAAGAATTGTTGACTTGGCTTGAGTTGAACGAAGAGAATCGGTTTTATTTTCGCTCAATCAAGGATGTTTATGATCTGGGGCGGGTAGAGTCTGATATACGTGACAGTCAAGTCGAACGACAATGGCATAAATTTCTTGACAAAGTCTTTCCTGTGTATTCTACAAATCGTTGGTTGGAGATAGGTCATATATTGCTTCGTTATGCAGCAGTTTTTGCCTTTGGCTTTATTTGTATGCAATTGATTTCTTATTTTATCGAAGACAAAGAAGCTTATTCGAAAGTAACAAAAATAGAAACCGGAGTCGGTGAACGTTCTAAGGTGAGTTTGCCGGATGGTTCGATTGTTTGGGTGAATGCTTGTAGCTCGATTTGTTATGATGAATCTTTCGGGAAAGAGAATCGCACAATTCGAATGAGGGGGGAAGCTTTTTTTGACGTCGAAAAAGATCCGTCGAAACCATTCATTGTCCATACAGAACCTTTTACTTTTCGGGTTACGGGAACTTCCTTTAATGTATATGCTTTTGATGAAGAAGATGAGATAAGTTTTGCTTTGATTGAAGGATCAGTGACTGCTGAAAAAGGCACTTATATGGAGAAACTCCGTCCCGGAGAAGTATTGGTTTATGATAAAACACAGGCGAAAATTAGTCATAGGAAACTTATTTCCAGCTCATATACAGCCTGGCGCTATGGAGAAATGTTTTTTGATAAAATGACTTTCGAAGATCTGACTCGCCGGTTGGAGCGGAATTTCAATGTGAAATTTAAATTTGAGAATCAGAAGATTAAAAAAGAATCCTTCGGAGGTTCTTTCCGAAAATATGAATCGCTTGAAACTATTATGAAAGTGATCAGTACAAGTACTCCTGTTAAATACCGGATAGAAAAGGATACTGTGTATATTAAATAATGAGTCGTTAACATTAAATCAGATATGGAGGAATTGCCTATGGTATAAGAAAAGAAGAGAGAAACAGATAAAAAGCCGGGATAAGGTGGCACTTATCCCGGCTCGAATATCAAACAACAAAATTATTGTCTAATATCTAATCGTACAACAAAGATATGAAAAAAAAATATTTAATCAAGGGTGTTAAACTTTTGATACTACAAAAAATATGGCTAAAAATGAAGCTGATAACAATCTTTTTATTCCTTGTTACATTCTGCTTGCAGGCCAATAACACGTATTCTCAAAATGCAACTGTTAACCTGAATTTAGAGAATGTGTCCTTAACGGACGTTTTCAGAGAAATAGAGAAACAATCGGACTACCGCTTTTTCTTTAACAGTACGGTTCTAAGCGCAGTGAAAAAGCAAAACGTAAGAACCGGAGAGAAAAGTATTACTGCTATTCTGGACCAACTTTTTGAGGGAACGGATATCGGTTACAAATTGATCGATCGCTATATTGTTATAACCTCGAATAAAGACGATGTAAGCAAAATGTTGGCAAAAGCCGATGCTTCCATACAGGTCGTGGGATTGGTTACTGATGAGGCAGGTGAACCGGTTTCGGGAGTAAGCGTAAGTCTGAAAGGCTCGACTGTCGGAACAATTACCGACATAGATGGAAAATATGCAATCAATGTGCCGACAACAAAGGCTGTATTGGTTTTTTCTTTTATCGGTTATGTTCCTCAGAATATAACAGTGGGTAATCGCTCTGTTATCAATGTGAAATTAAAAGAAGATAATCAATTGATCGATGAAGTGGTGGTCATTGGTTATGGTTCTGTAAGAAAGAGTGATTTGACAGGTTCTGTTTCTCAGGTCCGTTCCACTGTTCTTGAGAACCAAGCAGTCCTGCGTGATCCGGTACAGGGATTGCAGGGGAAGGTTGCAGGTCTGGATATTACAGTTGGCAATAAACCCGGTGACACTTCTACACCCATTATTCGTGGTTATAACTCTTTGAATGCAGGTAACGATCCGTTAATTGTTTTGGATGGAGCACCTTTTGGAGGAAAAATATCCGATATAAATCCGGCAGAAATCGAAGCGATAGATGTTTTGAAGGATGCTTCTTCGACTGCTATTTATGGTTCGAGAGGCTCTAACGGGGTTATCATCATTACGACAAAAAGAGGAAAAATGGACGGTAAGGTATCTGTTTCCTATGATGGATTTGTCGGTATATCCAAGTCGTTTAAAGATTATAATATGATGTCCGGCGATAAATGGGCTGATTACTTGAGGGCTGCTAATCCGGGAAAAACGGATGCTGAATTGTTTGTGGGTGTTACAGACATTTTGGAAAATAAAAACTATGTAGATTGGCAAGACGAAATGTTTTCCGGAACAGGTTTTCAGACAGACAACAATATAACGGTTAATGTAGGTAGAGATAATATGTCTAACTTGGTTGTATTAGGGTACAATAAAAATCAAAGTATAATAGATAATATGTCAAGCGAGCGCTTCAGTTTGCGCTATAATGGCGATGTCGAGCTTTTTGACCGTCTGAAGTTAAGCTATTCGGCCATGTACTCGCATCGGACAACCAATAATGGGAATAACAGTGTGTTTCAGAATGGAACGACTCTTAATCCAGTTACTCGAATATATGATGATCAAGGAGCTTTACAATATTATCCAAGTCCTTATTGTGAAAGTTTCATGCAGATTAATCCTAAATATTATGTTAGCGATGAATATTTGGTCAGCCAATCGTTTAGAGATCGTGCTTTCTTTAATTTCTCTGCGGAATTGGATATAATTGATGGATTGAGCTTTCGTACGAGCTTGACTCCGGACTTTCAGTTTATAGAAGATGGCAGTTATAACAGCCCGTATATGAATCTAATGTCATATAATTCATTGTCGTATAAGAAGACAACAGAGAAATCTTTGACTTTTACGAATATATTGAAGTATGAGAAACAAATCGGAATCCATAATTTGAGTGTATCGGCGGTACATGATATGCAAACGTATACGACTGATTATGTACAATTGACAGGCTCTGATGTCCCTTACTATGGTAAGTGGTACAATGTGAATGAAGCACCGGATATTTTTGGACGGACATCTTCATATTCCAAATGGTCGTTACTCTCATTTATGGGACGTATTAACTATACATTGATGGATAAATATTTACTCACATTGACTGGGCGCTATGATGGATCATCCCGGTTAGCAGATGAAAATAAATGGGACTTCTTTCCATCAGTCGCTTTGGCATGGAGAATTAATTCCGAACCTTTTATGCAGAATGTGGATGCTATTTCTAATTTAAAAATGAGATTGAGTTGGGGGAATACGGGAAATACGGCAATTGGTACTTATTCGACGTTAGGAGCCTTCTCTAAATATCCGTACGTTATGGGTATCGGGGAAGAATCAGCCATTGGTTATTTACCGACTGAGTTAGCGAATCCAGATCTGGGCTGGGAGCGTACCGAAGAATATAATATCGGCGTGGATTTCGGCTTCTTTAGGAATCGAATTGAAGGTTCAATTGATCTGTATCGTCGGGATACCCATGATTTGTTGATGAAACGGCTACTTCCGATTACGACTGGTTATGGATCGACTTGGCAAAATATCGGTAAAACGAGAAATTCAGGTGTGGAAGTTGCTTTGAATACGGTGCCGTTTGTCAATAAAGATTGGGAGTGGACTGTGGGATTGACATTTGCCTATAACAAGAACGAGATTGTGGAGTTATATGATGATGCAAATGAAGACCGGGGTAATAAATGGTTTGTCGGAAAGCCGCTTCAGGTAGAATTGTTGTATAAATATGCAGGCGTTTGGCAAACAGAAGAGATAGAAGAAGCAAAAAAATATGGTTATACTCTTGGTGATCCTAAAGTGCAAGATGTTAATTCGAATGGAAAATATGATCAGGAAGACCAGTTCATTTTTAATAAAATACCAAAATTTACGGCAGGTTTGAATACGACGCTCAAATATAAAGATTTTGATTTGAATCTATATTTTTATAGTCGTGCTGGATATGGGCAGCAGATCGGTGTGTTGACTTATGAAGCGGGATCTTCACGCATGAATCATTTGGATGTGGATTTCTGGACTCCGGATAATCCATCCAAAACATTTCCTAAACCGATCGGTTCGAATGCTTTGCCTCTTTTGACCCAAAGTGACTATTCTTATCGTAATTTATCTTTTTTGCGTATGAAGAATATTAATCTGGGTTATACTTTCCCTGGAGAATTGATAGAAAAGATTAGAGCTAATCGTTTAAGAGTTTATCTGGCAGTAGATAATCCTTTTGTTTGGACGTTCAACCAGTTTGAAGGCCTTGATCCGGAGAATTGTTATGATTATGGTAGCCATAGGCCGTTGACTTCTTTTGTATTTGGCTTAAATGTTTCATTTTAAATAGAGTAATATTATGAGAACATTATATTTATATCTACTAGTTGTTTGTTGCACATTACAATCTTGTTCTTCTTTTTTAGAAGAAACTCCTTATAATAAAATTACGGCCGGCAATTTTTTTACGACAGCAAAGGAGGCCGAGCAAGGGGTGAATGGCTTGTATTTTCGTTTGAGGGAATTGTATAGGACTGGATATATTCTTTATATGTGTGAAGCTCCGACTGATATCTGGAAAAGTGCACAGGCTATGGATGTGGAGTTTCGAACTTGGACAATCGATGCAACGTCAGGGAGTGTGTCTAAGTTGTGGAATAATTGTTACATTTCCATCAATCAGGCAAATGCGATCATCAAAGCCTTGGAAAATAACGAAATACCAGACTTGGCAGACGCTAAAAGGGCGCAGTTTTTAGGTGAAGCCAAATTTATCCGGGCACATTTTTATTATCATTTAGTACAGCAATACGGGGATGTAGAGCTTAGGACAGAACCTACGGAATCATTGATTACGGAGGCTTATAAAACACCTGCTGCTGAGATTTGGAATTTTATTATTGATGAATTGAATTTTTGCGTAGAGAATCTGCCTCAAGAACAAAGTGTTTACGGGCGTATTACAAGAGAAGCCGCAAAACATCATTTGGCTCGAGTTTATTTGACAGTTAAACGTTCTGATAAGGATGTATCAGAAGCGAAGAGACTATCTGAAGAAGTCATCGCTTCTTCGGCCCATTCTCTAATGAATTCTCATAAAGATCTGTGGAGTACGGATAATATACGTAATTCGGAAGTTTTATTCCCGATATTATTTACGCAAAATACAGAGTTGAATGGATCGGGTAATGAATTGCATACTATGTTTACAGCGTCTTATTCTGATCATTATCCAAATGCTCTTGTTAGAGATCTGACCTATGGACGTCCCTGGAGCCGTATTCGCCCAACTTATTATTTGCAGGAATTATATGATGAGACAAAAGATGCCCGTTGGGAGGATTGTTACCGTACTTTCTGGCGTGTGAATAAAGAAGAAGCAACCGATATGGTTTTCAGCCCTTATTCAAAGAAATCGGAAGAGGTTGTGTGGAAAAAAGGAGATTCAGTCATGATTATTCCGAAACATCCCTGGACCAAAGAACAAGTGAAGGCTGTATGGCCGGTTTGGGTATGGATGCCGGATGAAATGAGAGAGGAGTTGCAGGATAAGGTCCAGTCGGAAACAAATCCGAATGGCGAGTGGCCATCTAATACGAAATTCCAAAGTGGAACGATGTACACGACTTTAATAAAGTTGCAAGATCCATTACGTCCGAGTGCGAATGAAATGAAAGGAGTCCGTGATATTGTGGTTTTCCGTTTGGGAGAAACCTATTTGCTGGCCGCGGAAGCATGTCATTTGTTGGGAGACAATAAAAAAGCAGCTGAATATATTAATGTGATTCGTAAACGTGCAGCTCTACCGGGTAAGGAAAAAGAGATGGAGATAACGGCAGACCGGATCAATATTGATTTCATTTTGGATGAAAGGGCACGTGAGATGGCCGGTGAATTCTGCCGTTGGTATGACTTGAAACGTACAGGTAAATTGTATGAGCGCATGAATAATCCGGATATGAATGAGATCGTAGCCGGTAAATTCCAGGAATATCATGTACTTCGCCCGATCCCGAGAGACCAGTTGACCCGTATTTCAAATCCGGAAGATTTTCCACAGAATGAAGGCTATGGCAATTAGTAATAGAAGAAAGAAGTACCCAGGCGTTTATGCCTGGATACTTCTCTTTTTAGTATTGAATATTTGTCCTGCTTTTGCATCGGAAAGAAAAAGCACTTGTGTGAAAATCATATTTGACACAGATATGTTGACCGACTGTGATGATGTGGCCGCTTTGGGAATCCTACATAAATTGGCCGATGCCGGAGAGGCTGAAATATTGGCAACGATGGTAACTTCTTCTTACCCTATGTCAGGGCCGGTGGTAGATGCTATAAATACATATTATAATAGGCCGGAAGTTCCGATCGGCGTCCCGAAAAAAGATTATGGGGTTTACCGGGATAATTCATCTTTTTTGGATTCGGTTGCGGCGGAATTTCCACATCGGTTGAAGTCAAATACGGAAGCTTATGATGCCGTAGCCTTATACCGGAAGATTTTGAGTGGACAGGAAGATTCATCGGTGGTTGTTTTGACCGTAGGTTATATGTCTAATCTGGCACCTCTCTTAAAAAGTACCCCTGACCGTTATTCTGCATTAAATGGAACGGAACTGATACGAAAGAAAGTGAAAGTTTGGATTTGTATGGGAGGTAACTTCCCGGTTGATGATGCGTCGGATAATGTAAACTTTACGCGTGATCCCGAATCAGCAGTGTATGCGATTACTCATTGGCCTGGAAAAATAGTTTTTGCCGGTAGGGAAATCGGGCATACGATATTTGTAGGAGATCGCTTAAAAGATACACCTATTGATAATCCGGTTCGGCGTGCTTATCAACTGCACAGGGAAAGAGCGAAGGTCGAACATTGGAATCATCATACGGCTGACCCGACTGCAGTTTTACTGGCGGTAAGGGGCATATTAAATTATTGGAATTTAAGCGAATGTGGATATATAGATATTAAAAATAATTGTAGTTTTGTGTGGAAGGATCATTCGGAAGGAAATCAACGATATATCAAACAAAAGATGGATCGTGGACGATTGGGACGGATTCTGGAGGATTTAATGGTAATACCACCTGATAAACATTGAATAAAATATGAAAAAACGATTGATTTCTGTATTTGTAATGTTATTGTTGCCATTGTTAGTTGTGGCTCGGCAAAGGGTTATTGTGGATACCGATATCGATTCGGATGTGGATGATGCCGGGACATTGGCAATGCTTTATACCTTGCATAAGCAACACAAGATAAATCTGCTGGGGACTATAGTGACAAGCGATGATCCTTTTGCTGTAACTTGTGTGAGTGCTTTCAATGCGTATTATGGAATGGGTGACTTACCGTTGGGCTTTCTGGAAGGACAATCTTTTTTGAAAAACCATTCTCGTTACACCCGGCAGATTTCGGAAGAGTTTCCGCACGACCTTCCTTCTTGGAAAGATGCGGAAACAGCTACTAATACCTATCGAAAATTATTGGCCGGAAGCCCTAATCATTCTGTTGTAATTTTGACAATTGGTCATTTGAGCAGTTTGCAGAGGCTACTTCAATCACCGGCAGACCAGTATTCTCATCTTAACGGGAAACAATTAGTCGAGGCGAAGGTTAAGAGATGGTATTGTATGGGGGGATTGTTTCCGGAAGGAAAAGAAGCTAATTTTTCACGACCTGATCCGGGGTCAACAGTATTTTGTTTGGCTAACTGGACAAAAGAAGTCGTATTTTGTGGATGGGAGATTGGTGAACGGATTATTACGGGCGATCTGGCATTGAAAGCAGAGCTAAACCCTGAAAATCCCATGTATAGGGCTTATGAATTATATAACGACTTTAAAGGGCGCGCCAGTTGGGACCAGGTTACTGCTTTTTTGTTGGCAGATGAGGCTTCCCATTATTTAGAATTGGATAATGCCGGCTCTTGTTTGCTTGAAGCGGACGGTAGTAATCGGTGGATACCCGGTAAGAAAGGAAATCAATTTATCGTACGCTTTAGGCCGGAGGCGAATGTTAAGGAGTTAGCCGGGAAGATAACGGATTTGATGTTAGGGAAAAACATTCCTGATTATTCGTATCTCCCTTGGGTTGGCAAATCTGTAGACTTTTCACATGGGCCTCTTGTTGTTTCTGAGAATAAACGGTTTTTGGTTCATGCGGATGGAACTCCGTTTTTTTATATGGGCGACACTGCCTGGGAATTATTTCATCGTTTGACAGAAGAAGAGATAGACTGGTATCTGGAAAACCGGCGGGAAAAGGGGTTCAATGTCATACAAGCGGTGATTTTAGCAGAATTGGATGGCTTGAATACACCGGATCGGAATGGTAACCGGCCATTGGTGAATAATGATCCGGCTCAGCCTGATGAAGCCTATTTTAACTGGGTGGATCGGATCATAAATAAGGCTGCGGCGAAAGGGTTATATATGGGATTGTTGCCGACCTGGGGTGATAAAGTTGATAAACAATGGGGAATCGGCCCCGTTATTTTTAATGAACGGAATATTGCCGGTTATGGCCGTTTTTTGGCAAACCGCTATAAAGATTATCCCAATATCATTTGGATAATCGGGGGTGACCGGAATGGAGGCGATGCCAATATGCCTGTCTGGAATGTGTTGGCAAATGCGATCAAGTCGATAGACAAGAATCATCTGATGACATTTCATCCTTATGGACGCCATACTTCCAGCCAATGGTTTCACAATGCTGACTGGCTTGATTTTAACAGCAGCCAAACCGGACATGCCAATTGCAGTTTCGATATATTTGAAAATCTGATTGTCAGAGATTATGACAAACTTCCAGTAAAACCGTGTATCAATATGGAGCCTTGTTATGAAGACCATCCTGTTAGGGGTGACATCTGCACCTCTACCACTTGGTTCGACGATACAAATACCCGGCAAGCCTTATATTGGAGCCTTTTTTCAGGGGCAGCGGGACATACGTATGGTTGTCATCCGATTTGGCAATGTATGTCACCTGTTTATGAGCCGACGGGTAATGTGCTCAATAACTGGTATGATGACTTGGATTTGCCGGGTGCTGGAAATATGATACATGCTCGCAGACTATTCGAGAAGTATGATTTTTTCAGCCGTCGTCCTGCTCCTGAGATAATCTTGACGAAGCAGCTGGTGATCGGAGATATGGCAGTTGCGGTACAAGGCAAGGGATATGCATTTGTTTATTTACCGAACGGTAATCCTGTGGATGTTTGTCTAGAAACATTATCGGAAGCTATAACTTTAATATTGCAGTGGTATAATCCCCGTACTGGACAATATACTTTGATAGGAGAGGTCCCAGCAAAAGGATTTTATAGGGCTAAGCCAGTAAGTTCGGGTGTAGGGAATGACTGGATATTGGTAATGAATTCTAAATGATTAAAGAAAGAGTCTGGGTATTACTTTTGTTTTGATGACAAATAAACCTTTTTCCAAAATTAGATCTCTTTAGCAAAAATTTCCATCATATTATCATGATTTGTTGTCAATCCATTAAAAATCAATGGGAGTAAAAATGATGGATGGTATGAAGGAGCTTTTTCCATGATCATGCTATCATACGAATAAGTACATTTTCTCAAAGGCATATGGCTTATTTTAAAGTAAATAGGGATATTCAGTAAATGTTTAAAAAAATAAAAGTTGACGCTATATTCTAAAATGGAAACACAGAGTGAAGACTGCCAAGTTCACTCTTTTGAAAACTCTTACGATATTTTTCCAGAATATCAAATTCTGTAAAACCCAAAGTAGGGTGAATTTCTGAAATATTTTCTATCTTCGCCATATCTTAGTTTGGATATTTCCTCTGTTTTGGTCGTCAAACCGTATTTTAGGGGGGAATACCTAAAGATGAAAAGCTAACTAATTTGCAATAATTTAAGTATGAATTAGTTGGCTGATTTTGTGTAATTTACTGAATATTCCTAATTACCTACTTGTCTCTCTTGACATTTGAGTTTCATCACCTTTTTCGAAAACTTATATAAAAAGAAAGTTTGGTTCTTGCTGAATGGAGAATCTTCATCTGCCGTTCACTACGAAATTCCGTATCTGGCATTCCGTACCCTGTGAGGCGGGGTTCTTCTTTTTTGATATACGGAGAACCAGTTTGTGATCCATGTCTTTCAGTTCCGTTTCTAGCATGTAGACCCAGGGGATATAAAGATTGTGGCTCCATTCAGTGAAAGTATTCAGTTCTTTGAACGGGGCGCCGTCGACACTATATTCCAAAATTCCTGCAGAAGGTCCGCTGACGCAGAAGATGCCGATCGCTTTCCCATGGAAATCCAGTGTTAGTCGGTCTCCTGGACGTGTAGCTTCTAACATAGGAACATCGACAAAGCCGTTCCGCTTGCCGGCCTTGTTGTCGGGATGCCAGTTGTCTACTAATTTCCAACCTTTGTTTAAGTGGGCTTTTTCGAGAGCAATGAAATCTCCGTTATAATAACTGTAGGGATCCAGTGGCTTGGCCGGGATTTCGTGTGCCTCGATCGTTCCTGCCGGTGAAACTCCTTTCCACATCTCATCGAAAAGGTGGCCGATGGCAGCAGCATAAAACTTATGTCCGAAAGGTTTCGGATGAGTGCCGCCGAAATCGTCCCAGGTAAATTCGCCGTCTTGCATTCGTTCACCGATCTCCTGGCAGAGATTGATCGAAGGAATAAGGTAGTGGTTCGCCACCCGTTCGTGATTTAGGATGACATCTGGCATCTGACGGCGGGCGATCATTGGGATAAACGGATCATAGATGAAGTGCAGCATCACGATATCCATTTCTGGATTGCTTTCCAAAGCATGGCGCACTTCCCCTTCCATACCGCGCACCTGTTCGAGGGCACTGAATCTGTTCGTGTCGTCGTTTACGGCGGCCTCGACGAAAAGAAGGTCGACTTTCCCCTTCGAAAGGATATCATGCTGCAGGCGGAAAGAACCCGGAGTCGTCCCGGTCGAACCGATGCCTGCTTCTACCCATTCGAACTGTGTATAAGGGAAACGTTGCTGTAGCTGTTGTTCTATCATATTGCGCCATCCGTTCATTTCCGTGATGGAGCCTCCCAGAAAAGCGACCCGTGCCCGGCGTTCTTTTTCGAATTTACGGAACGAATTCTGTAAACTTCCGCGTATATTATAATGTATGTACTTTTCGTACTCCGGCTGCTGGCGAAGGATGAAGTCTACTACCGGTTCCGGATTGTCCAAACTATGTGGATGATGGTCGCACCCTTTCTTTAGGATAACTTCCACCGGACCTCCTGCCGCAAGGTAGCGCGAACGTACGACATCCATGTTTTCCTTGTAGGGGACGGTCTGATCGCTATCGCCGCATACACTGATGATCGGTATGCCTGCGGCTGCAATCGGGGCGAGGTTGTCGATCGGGTTCCCTTTGAAATGTTCCATTCCGGCATCTGTCAGGTTCCATTCCTTCAACAGATCATTCCACAAAGCCGTGTTTTTTCTTCCCGGCCAGCTAAACACGTCGCAAACAGGAGCGTCTACATATATACAAGCCACTTTCTCTGTATTTTGGGCCGCCCAGTTGAAGACGAACAAACCGCCGCGACTGAATCCTTCCAGTGTGACTTTTTCGGAAAGATTGTAAAGATCCGTCATATTCTCATAGAATTCGGTGCCCAGAGAAACTGCTCTTGGACTTCCATATAGATGAGTTACGTCGTAATAGACAATGTGGAACCCTTTTTCCAATAATGCTTTGTCTACACTTGGAAAAGCGTCGAAGAACGCTGGACGCCAGATCCATGGATTTCCTTTGGCAGCTTTTTTAGGAACGACAATGGTTGCCTGGCGATCCTTGAAGGTGAAATCGTAGCGGTCACATCCGTTCCATTCGCCTGTTTTTTCATAGGCCTGGGCGACCAGACCGGTTATCAGGGACAGAAGTACCAGATAAATAATCTTTTTCATAATAATCATGGTATTTATAAAGTTTACATTGGAGGGGCAAACGTACATAAAATGCTTATTTTATGCAAATCAAACCTCTAAGAATCAGGGGTGGGATGTGAAAGAAATAAAAATACTTCGTGTATTCGCACACACAAACTTGTGTAGAACAAAAAAAATGCCTTATATTTGCCCCGTATTATGAAAAACGAATATTAATATCATGAACACATTTCAAAAAGCAAGTGAGAAAATGACAAATTACAGATGGACAATCTGTGCGATGTTATTTTTTGCAACAACAGTGAATTACCTCGATCGCCAGGTTCTTTCTTTGACCTGGGATGAATTTATCAAACCGGAGTTCCATTGGGATGAATCCCATTACGGTACGATAACATCAGTTTTCTCAATTGTGTATGCAATCTGTATGCTGTTTGCCGGCCGTTTTATCGACTGGATGGGTACGAAGAAAGGATATCTTTGGGCTATCGGTGTTTGGTCGTTCGGAGCCTGTCTCCATGCCGGTTGCGGTATTGCAACCGAACATTATGTCGGAATGAATAGTGCAGCCGAATTGATTGCAGCGACAGGAGATGTTGTTGTGATATTGGCAACCGTGAGTATGTATTTCTTTCTGGCCGCCCGTTGTATTCTGGCATTGGGTGAAGCGGGTAACTTCCCTGCTGCCATCAAGGTGACGGCTGAATACTTCCCAAAGAAAGACCGTGCTTATGCGACTTCGATCTTCAATGCCGGTGCTTCTATTGGTGCTTTGGTCGCTCCTATCTCTATTCCCTTGTTGGCAAAAGCTTGGGGTTGGGAGATGGCTTTTATCGTGATTGGTGCGCTCGGTTTTGTCTGGATGGGTTTGTGGGTATTTATGTACACGACTCCGGAGAAGAGCAAACATGTGAATAAAGCTGAGTTGGAGTATATTGAACAGGATAAAAACGAAAAAGACGTTGTTGTCGTTGAAGAAGAACACGAGAAGAAGATCAGTTTCTTGCAATGTTTCACGTTCAAACAGACTTGGGCCTTTGTTGTCGGTAAATTCATGACGGACGGGGTTTGGTGGTTTTTCCTTTTTTGGACTCCTTCTTACCTAAATACGCAGTTCGGTATCAAGACCTCCGATCCGTTGGGCATGGGGTTGATCTTTACTCTGTATGCCATCACGATGTTGTCTATTTATGGAGGTAAACTACCGACGATCTTTATTAACCGGAGTGGGATGAACCCGTATGCTGCCCGTATGAAAGCGATGTTGATTTTTGCTTTCTTCCCGTTACTGGTACTGTTGGCGCAGCCGTTGGGTACGATTTCACCGTGGTTCCCGGTTATCATGATCGGTATTGGTGGTGCAGCTCACCAGTCATGGTCTGCCAATATTTTCTCGACTGTCGGTGATATGTTCCCGAAATCGGCTATTGCAACCGTTACGGGTATTGGTGGTATGGCCGGAGGGGTCGGTTCTATGATTTTACAGAAAGTGGCTGGGAATTTGTTTGTTTATGCAGATGCAACTCAGATGACATTTATGGGCTTCACTGGCAAGCCTGCCGGTTATTTCATAATCTTTTGTGTATGTGCTGTTGCTTATTTGATTGGTTGGATTATCATGAAGATTTTGGTTCCGAAATATAAAGTGATCGTTCTTGAATAATTGACATAGAGAATATATAGTTATAAGGAAGAAGGAGGATGTGCCCGTGTGGATGCATTCTCCTTTTTTGTTATAGGAAAGCGGCTGCTTTTCCGAATACGTTCAGGAACGACTGGTTGACCAGGGTTTGATCGGTTTGGCTCCGGGAAGGAAAGGGGATCTGGTGGGAATATGGAAATGGAAAATCCATCTCTTCCAAGATCTTGTTGCATATATTGCCAAGGGCTTTGACCACTCCCAATGTCGGCATGACTTTGTCTTTTTTCAGCGAGATCGCCCGTATCCGGTTACAGGCTCGTTGGAAGAATGTCTCACGGTGATCCTGCATGACGTCTTCGCGGATCATGGTTTTGAACGCCTGTTCCATAAAATCATTTTTGAAGGTGGTCGGTAGCAAACGTTGTTCCAAGAAATCATGGCGATAGTATTTCTGTATGCTTTCGAAAGCTTCCTTATCCATGATGTCTCGTGCATTCCCGTCCATCTCGCTGAAGATCGAACCGCCGCAGAACATGAACAGGTGCGTATCACTGAACATCTTTTCCGGGTTTGCGAGTAGAAGCACTTGCGATAGGAGGGCTCCGATGGAGTAGGCGAACAGGTTGATGGATGCATCTTCTTTGAAAAGTGGATGCTTGCCTTCTTTTATTTCCAGTACTAGTTGCCATAGGTTGTAGATGGATTCTCTGCCGGATGCGTAAAAGCGTAACGGGTTGTTGGAAAGCCGGCTGCTCAGTGCAACGTTGGCAAACGTGGAATTGCTGAGGTCATTGATCTCGCTTTTCCGGATATTTGCCCACGATAGGGTTTCTCTCGGATTACACCAGCGGCTGGGTGTACGGTTCATATGGAAAGCGATCGGAAAAAGAATGACTGGTTTTCCCGTATTTTGGGCCAGATATTCCGCCCAGGTCAGATATTTTTCCCATGTACGTTCGTTCAAACCATGCAGTAGGATGATCGCCTTGTCCCGTTTTTCTTTTCCGGAAGGAGCAAAGACGGTATAAGTGAAGGTCTTGTTTTCCTGGATATGATTGTCGGTTACCGGACAAAAATCGGTGCCGGTAAGTTCTTTTTGGAATTCATTGATCTCGCTGGCTCCTATTGTCTGGGTAAAGCGGAAGGGAATGATCTCCAGATGGCTGTCTGTCAAATCAGTTTTTTTGTCATACGAAAAAAGACTGTTGAGTTGCTGTGTACGAATCGAAATATCCATATGCTTTTTGAATTGTTTCTTGCAAACTATATATAGAAAACAGTCATTTAAAATAAATGGTTTAGGCTGTTTGGAGTGAGGTCGGAAAGTTGGGGAAAGGAGTGAAATTTTGTCCTCTTTTTGTTTTGTTCTGTGATAACGGAAAACTCTCCGATGCTCACTTGCATCTCTTTCTTGGTTTGGTGTATAGTGGAAACCTGAGATCATAGTTTCCTTATCCAGATGGAGAACCAATTCTTGCTTGCCTTTCTGAGCGAAGGTGAAAGTTAATCTCCTTTGCGACAGGTCCGTCTGTCGCCCAGTAGGTGTCCCAGTTACCGTCGTTTACCTTGCTTGTTCTGAACTTTCGGTTGCTTTGATGGTATGTACCCATTGGTTGCAATCCGGATCGGTTGGATTGAAAGTTGATGCAGGTGTGTTTCCCTATCCCCATTCCAGATCGTTGAATGTGTTCAGCCCTAAATGAACAAAGGCATATGTCTCCATTTTGGGCCATTCCACCTGTTCCGGAGTCGGAATGGGTGGAATGGGGGTAGGAGCTGTGACCTCTTTGTGGGAAAAAGAGGCTTAAAAACCGAGCTCGTACAGAAAAAGTAAATTTGTGCTTTCCATTATTTTGTTTTTGAATTTGTGGCCGATTCGTCAAAGATAAGAATTTCTTCTTTTCTTATTGTCTATCTTTCGATAGGCTTGTTTTACCTCTGTCCTGCCATTTTTATTTCTTTATTGCCTAAAAAAGGGGGAAAGATCTCGCATGTGCGTACCATATAATATCCCTTCTTTTGAGAGAAAAAAAGATATAAAAAACCTTCCCAAACATTTGCATAAAAGAAATCTTCGTTCTACTTTTGCACCCGCATTCGAGCGAGAGTGGCCGTGATTGACATGATGCGAAGTAGGTAACGGTGATAGGGAAGGATGAGGTTAGCGAGGCTAAGCGAGATGTCCGACCAGCCGGAGGGTTTCGAAAAAAAAAACTTTTCAAATTTTCTCCTAGAAAATTTGTCAGTTTAAAAAAAGTTCTTACCTTTGCAGCCGCAATCGAAACGATAGCGATAAGTTCTTTGAAAATATTACATATCAACAAGTAGTACAAGAGACGTATATTAA
>ERZ773164.1042-NODE-1042-length-29531-cov-19.250645_pt1 | contig 29531 bp, 29 predicted proteins | sample MGYA00511917_ERZ773164 | MGnify/ENA primary metagenome ERZ773164 (study PRJEB29015, sample SAMEA2737847) | human gut metagenome | biome: human gut; feature: human-associated habitat; material: faeces | place: China | collected 2012 ...
CGGTGGCGACGATCTTATCCACGTACTCCTTGGGGGTCACGCCTGCGTCGGCGGCCTTGTCCTGGATCTTCTGGCCGTGCTCGTCGGTGCCGGTCAGGAACATGACGTCATAGCCCTGCATCCGCTTGAAGCGTGCCAGTGCGTCGCAGGCGACAGTGGTATAGCTGTGGCCGATGTGCAGCTTGTCGCTGGGGTAGTAGATGGGAGTGGTAATGTAGAATGTCTTGTGCTCACTCATAGGTTGATACTCTTCCTTTCCTGATTTGGCGGGGGACGAAAAAAGCCCTCATCCTGCCGGACTGAGCCGGACAAGGACGAGAGCCTGAAACTTTCGTGGTACCACCTTGCTTCGCCGCACCCTTGCGGGTGCAGCCTTTTGCCGGGCCAAAAAGCACGGCGCAGCGCGGTAACGGGCGCACCCGTCGCAGGCTCAATTTTCACCTGCGCAGCTCCGAGACCATCTTCGGCATCGCGCGGCCTGCCCGGTTCCATCCTTCGGGCTTTCTGTCAGGCGCAGACGGTGCGTACTCTTCTCTTCACAGCCAATTTACATTGTTATGTCTATAATACGCAAAAACGGTGGGTTTGTCAACATTAAATCTCGTAATCCAGACAGAACCGTGCCTTGGTGTAGGGCCGCACCTTGCCGTCGGCCACAGCCACATGGGCGGGATGGACGGAGTAGCCCTTGAGGGCCTCGGCGCTTTCAAAGGTGGTGTCCAGCATCAGGTCAGCGGTGGAAGAGGGGAGACCGTTGATGTTGACATGCACTTCCACAAGGCCCGGGACCTTGCCTGCCAGACCTTCCAGCCCTTCCTTGATGCCTGCCTTGACGGCGGCTTTTTCGGCATCGGACAGTTCGTCCTTCAGCTGCCAAAGGATCACGTGCTTGACCATAATAAAATACCTCCTGCGTTTTTTTCTCATTGTAACAGGGTGAGAAAAAATCCGCAAGAGGAAAGCTGCAAAGTATTATTGGGGTGCGAACAGCAGAACCACCAGAAGCACGGCACAGAGCAACGAAACTACGATGCCCTCCAGCCGGGTCAATTTGATGTACTCTTCCGTGGGCTCAGGTACCTGCGTGTACCGCCTGCGGGAGCGCAGGGCAATGGCATCTTCCGGATGCAGCGCCATAAAAATGCCGAACCCGATGCCGAAAAGTGCGATTATGATCGCACAGATGACTTCCATAGCAACCCCTCACTTTTTGGTTTTGTCGTCCCTGCTCAGAGTATAGCACAGATACGAGATCAGCAGGGCAGCGCACAACACGAGCGCCGCCACCATCAAAATGGAGTGCAGCGGCTCGACCCTGGGAAGAAAGGTGTTGACCAGATAGAGTGCACCGCAAAGGATCGAAGCAATGCCGTAAAATTTGCGGAAGTGCTTCTTTTCGTCCTCACTGCTCCATCCGGTGCCGGTGCCATTGTACAGATCCCGGATGCCGCGGTACAAAAACAGCACACCCAGCGCGGCGTTCAGCCAATCCCAGTCCGAAAGATTCAAATTCATGGTGGCCCCTTTCCTGCTGTCAATCCGCACTATGGTTCCAGCTTTCGTAAGCGACAAGATAAAGAAGGTCTCCCACGATGGCGATGCCGAAGATGATACGGTAGAGCAGCGATGTAACAGGTGTGAAGGCTAAGATCAGAAAGGCGATGCTGTTGAGCATGTAAAACACGCCGTTCTTTTTCTGCCAGAAGGCGCGGTACTCCGGGTCACGGTGATACTGGTTGAACGGCAGATCGAGGAACGGGTCTTTGCCTTGAAGATCCCGAATGCCGGAGATGAACCAGATAACGGTCAGCACAAGATTAAGCAGAGTGGAAACCGAAACGAACGACTCCATGAAATGAACCTCCCATCTTTTTCCACAGTATACCACAGAAAAGTGCAAAAACAAAGGACGGTATTCAACCTTCCTGCGTAAAATTTGCACAAATCGGGTGTTGACTATTGGTAAAAACAGCACAAAATAAAACCAGCCGGACGAGGCGGTTGCAAGCCCTCGTCCGGCTGGATACTTACTTCTTCGGAGTCATAAGCCTCTTCTCCTTGGGGTTCCTCATTTTCGGAGTAAACGTTTCATAGGGTGACTCTCCTTAGAAACTACTGGAAACTGAGAATCTATTTCAAGGGGACTGATTACTTAGTACATTGGATTGACCCTTCTCTTAACTGATGGAGTGCGGCACCGAGATTCGGAAGATGAATTTCATATTACCACATTCTTTCGAGTTAGATTCGCTAGGGGCAAACTACTTAGTACATTGGTAGAACTCCTTTTTTGCTATTCAAATAATGTTCTCCGTACAAAAGATACCTTCATAGGAATCATCTCCGGCGGATCTATTTGAATCGCTGGGGGTTAAGTTTATCGACAGGTTGTCGTGTAATCGCATTTTTGATGCTCAAGACTGGCTCATTTTTGTTGTGTTTTTATACGGGGGAAACATCCCGTCTGTGGTGAGCCTCTATTTTGCTTCTCAGCGAATCCCGACAGCCTGTCCCTGCTGTGCGGGCTCCATATCGACCATCGGTCTCGCTCCTTTCTGCTTCAAGTCAGCGGGATTAGCTCTCTCTTGAGCTTCTGCTGTACTTCTCTGGTTTCTGGCTTTATTATACATATTCCTGATTGATTTGTCTATTCGCAGAGTGCACAAGGATAGAAACATAAAATTGTGCAGTTCTTGAAAAACAGCAGATGGAACGTGCAAAATGCCGCTTTCTGTGCGGTGTGTCTGGACGATCGGGCCCTTTGGGGAGGAACTCTGTGCCCTGCAGGGAGGGCTGCCGGGAGAGTCACAGCAAAGCTGCCCAGAAGTTCCGGGCCGTTTGTGGAGGATTTTGCGCAAAACGGGAGAAAGTGTCCACAGGGTATTATGCGTCAGATGGATTTGTGCTAAAATAGCACCAATGAATGGTAGTCGCCGCCGCCCCGCGAGATGAAAGTTTCGCGGGGCGGCTTTTTTGCGGCAAAAATTTAGACACAAAAGAAACGGAGAATCAAAATGCCTAAAACTTTACCGGAACGTATCTTCTTTACCATTGTCATGGCTGCAATTATGGTCTATGGCATGATCGTTTACAATGTGGCGCTGAACACAGGCGGTGTCACCAATGCCACCTTTGTTATGGCACTGCACGAGATGCCGATCATGGTTCCCATTGCCTGCGTGCTGGAATTTTTCGTGGTGGAGAAACTGGCCACCGGATTGGCGTTTATGTTCATGCGGCCCACAGATCGTCCGCAGTTCATCACCTATGCCATCTCGCTGATGATCGTGTGCATCATGTGCCCGGTGATGAGCCTGATCGCAACGGTGCTGTTTAAAGAACCCGGCTTTGGCACTTGGGTGCATACATGGGGCTACAATATGCCCATGGCCCTGTGCTGGCAGATGCTGTACTGCGGGCCGCTTGCCCGTGCCATCTTCCGGCTGGTGTTCCGCCGGGGCGAAAAGCAGACGGACTGACAGATTTTAGATATGCAGTTATAATAAATATGTATAGGAGCGGGTGTAATACCGGACGAGACACCTATACGAATTTTATATATCGGGCATATAAAGTATGTACAATGGGGCATTTTTGATGGAAATATTTCCCGGAATGCCCTGAAAAAGCCATTGAAACCTAAGAATTAGCTAAGAAATTTGTGAAAAAAGTACATGCGAAGGGTACTTTATTAGACAAGATGCACAACTTTTTTTATATATCAATGCAGTAGAACCACCTAAAATGTAGAATGTGCACAAAGCCACTTGCCAATTTTCGTCAATCGTACTATCATACACAACGAAAAAAGACGAAGTGATCCGTGCAGGAGGGAGGGTGTGACCGGACAGAGCCGAACACCTTCCTTACTTTTTTCACAAAGCTGCGCCTTTTCTTCGAGCGATAAGAAGGACGCTGCGCCGCCGGGGCGGTGCGGCGGTCTTACCCCCGGAACCCTATTCTTCAGGAAGGAGGAAAAACAATTGAATAATCTGACCAAAGCATTGATGGAAGAGCTGACCGTCGAATACGTCAAGGTCGGCCCGCTGCAGATCCCGGAATCCGTGGTCATCAGCTGGGTGATCCTGGCCATCGTCACCATCGGCTCGATCCTGCTTACCAGAAACCTGAAGGTGGACCATATCAGCAAGCGTCAGGCCGTGCTGGAAATGGCCTACCTCGCAGGCACTAATTTCTTTGAAGGTCTGCTGGGCGAAAAGGGCAGGCGCTATGTGCCTTACCTGATGACCGTAGCCATCTACATCGCCTTCAGCAACCTGATCGGCGTGTTCGGTGTCAAGCCCCCCACGAAGGATCTGGACGTGACCGCAGCGCTGGCGCTGATGAGCATTGTGCTGATCGAGGGTGCCGGCATCCGTGCACGCGGCGGCGTGGGCTTCCTCAAGAGTCTGTCTGCCCCCACTCCGGTCATGACCCCTATGAACATCCTCGAGATCGCCATCCGCCCCACCAGCCTCTGCATGCGACTGTTCGGCAACGTGCTGGGTGCATTCGTCATCATGGAGCTGATCAAGCTCGTGGTGCCCGTGTTCGTCCCGGCGGTGTTCAGCCTGTATTTTGACCTGTTCGACGGTCTGATCCAGACCTACGTGTTCGTGTTCCTGACTTCGCTGTTCATGAAAGAGACCATGGGCGGAGAAGACTGATCCATTGATATTTACTGAATTTAAAAGGAGATTATTACTATGAATGGTTTGATTGCTCTGGGCGCTGGCATTGCAGCGCTGACCGGCATTGGCGGCGGTATCGGCATCGGCATCGCAACGGGTAAGGCAACGGAGGCAATCTCCCGTCAGCCCGAGGCATCCGGCAAGATCCAGACCAACCTGCTGCTGGGCGCTGCTCTGGCAGAAGGTACTGCAATTTTCGGCTTCGTCGTTGCACTGCTGATCATCCTGTTCCTGGGTCAGTAACGGAGGCGCAGACGAATGCTGAAGTTGGATATTAACCTGCTGTGGACCGTCGTGAACGTCCTCGTCATGTATGCGGTGCTGCGCAAGTTCCTGTTCAAGCCTGTTCAGGACGTGATCGCAAAGCGCCAGCAGATGGTGGACGCAAACCTGGCCGATGCGGAGACCTCCAAGAAGGAAGCCGCAGAGACCATGAACGCCGCACAGGAAAAACTGCGCAATGTGGACAATGAGGCCGCTGCCCGCCGCGAAGCCTACGAAAAGCAGGCTGAGGTCGAAAAGCAGCAGCTGCTGGCAGATGCCCGCAAGCAGGCGGACGCCATCGTGGCCGCCGGCAAAGCAAGCGCCGAGGCCGAACGCCAGAGCAAGCTGCGGGAAGCCGATGCCCAGACCACGGCACTGGCCCGTGCGATGTGCGAGAAGCTGCTGGCCCGCAATCTGACCGCCCAGGACGACGCACGTCTGCTGGACGATCTGCTGGAGAAAGCAGGTGCAGGCAATGGCAACTGAATTCAGTCGTGAATTTTTTGCGGACAACCGCATCGTCAAGGCCGAGCTGCGCAGCGCCCGCAAGCCCCGGGAAGAGGAGCTGAACCGGATCCGCGCCGAGGTACGCAAGCTGTATGATGCCACCGAGGTCATCCTGAACGTGACGGTGGACGAGAGCCTGCTGTCCGGCTATGTCCTGCAGGTGGGCGACCGTGTGTTCGATAACTCCGGCCGTCATCAGCTGGACAAGATGATGGAGGGCAAGCCCTCGCTGGCTACCCTCAAGACCCGCATTGAGGACTACAAGCCCGCCGAGACCTCTGCCGAGGGCGGTGTGGTCATCTCCTCTGCCGACGGCATCGTGCACGTCGAAGGCATGAACCGCGCCGTGTACGGCGAGATCGTCACCTTCGACAACGGTGCCAAGGGTATGGTGGAGAGCGTGGACCCCGAACAGCTGGGCATCATGCTGTTCGACGGAGCTGAGACCGTCGGCGTGGGTACCATGGTGACCCGCAGCGGCAAGCGTGCCGGCATCCCGGTGGGCGATGCCTTCCTGGGCCGTGTCATCAGCCCGCTGGGCGAGCCCATCGATGGCAAGGGCCCCATTGAAGCTGTGGGTTACAACCCCATCGAAAAGCAGGCCCCCGGCATTCTGGAGCGTCAGAGCGTGGATACCCCGCTCCACACCGGCATCCTCGCCATCGATTCCATGTTCCCCATCGGCCGCGGCCAGCGTGAACTGATCATCGGCGACCGCCAGACCGGCAAGACCTCCATCGCCACGGATGCCATCCTGAACCAGAAAAACACTGGTGTGCTGTGCATTTATGTGGCCATCGGCCAGAAGGCTTCTTCCATTGCCCGCGTGGCAGGCGATCTGCAGAAGCACGGTGCCATGAGCTACACCACCATCGTGGCGGCTACTGCTTCGGATTCTGCTCCCCTGCAGTACATCGCACCCTATGCCGGTACTGCACTGGCCGAGTACTTCATGAGTCAGGGCAAGAGCGTGCTGATCGTTTACGACGATCTGTCCAAGCATGCAGTGGCTTACCGTGCCATTTCTCTGCTGCTGCGCCGCTCTCCGGGCCGTGAGGCTTACCCCGGCGACGTGTTCTATCTGCACTCCCGTCTGCTGGAGCGCTCCTGCCGGATGCGCGACGATCTGGGCGGCGGTTCCATCACCGCACTGCCTATCGTAGAGACGCAGGCAGGCGACGTTTCGGCCTACATCCCCACCAATGTCATTTCCATCACCGATGGTCAGATCTTCCTCGAGAGCGCTCTGTTCAATGCAGGCAACCGCCCGGCCGTCAATGTGGGTCTGTCGGTGTCCCGTGTGGGCGGCGCTGCCCAGACCAAGGCCATGAAGAAGGCCAACGCCAACCTGCGTATCAAGCTGGCACAGTACAAGGATATGGAGTCCTTTGCACAGTTCAGCTCGGATCTGGACGCGGAGACCCGCCGCCAGCTGGATCACGGCAAGGCTCTGATGGAAATGCTCAAGCAGCCGCTGTATCAGCCCAAGTCCGACGCCGAGCAGGTGGTCACGCTGGTGCTGGCTTCCCACGGTGTGCTGGACGAACTGCCCACTGCCGAGCTGCGCGCCAAAACTTCCGCATTTGTGCGTCAGTTCCGCGCGGATGTGTCCGGTACGATGGATAAGATCACCGCCACCGGCAAGCTGGAACCTGAAATGGTCGATGCCATCCTGAACGCCTGGAAAGCTTATGCGGGAGGCGACAGCCATGCCGTCCAGTAAGCTGCTGAAGGAGCGCATCGAGAGCATTCAGGACACCATGAAGATCACGAACGCCATGTACCTGATCTCCTCGTCCAAGCTGCGCAAGGCACGTAAGAACTACCAGAATGTATCGCCCTACTTCAACCGTATGCGCGATACCATTTCCCGCGTGGTGCCCCACCTGCCGGAAGAGCCGGTGCATCCGTTCTTCCACGAGCGCAACACCGCAAACCCCAAGCGGGCTTACATCGTGCTGACGGCAGATAAGGGCATGGCAGGCGCTTACAACCAGAACATCATCAAGTTCCTCAAGGAAAATGCGGATGAGAATGACCGGTTCTATGTGATCGGCCAGACCGGCTACCGCGCCCTGTACCACAAGGACCCGCGGCTGGTGGAGGATTTCCACTACGGTGCCACGGAGCCTACGCTGCAGCGTGCCCGCGATATCACGATGGACGCCATCGATGATTTCAAGACCGGCAAGCTGGATGAGATCTATCTCATCTATACCCGCATCGAGAATGCACTGACCAGCGAGCCCACCATGGTGCGTCTGCTGCCGCTGGACCGCGCCCATCTGCAGCCTGCCCCCAAGGGTCTGGGCGATCCGAAGGGCGATGTGGAGATGTTCCCGTCTGCATGGACGGTGTTTGAACAAATCGCGCCCATTTATATGCACGGCATGATCTTTGGTGCCATGACCGAGAGCTTCTGCGCAGAGCAGAGCGCCCGCATGACCGCCATGGATTCCGCCACCAAGAACGCCAACGATATGATCCGTGAGCTGCAGCTGGAATACAACCGCACCCGTCAGGGCTCCATCACACAGGAGATCACCGAGATTATCGGCGGTGCGGCTGCCGTGCAGAACCGGGCGGAATAAAACGTATTTACAAATTAGTATAGAGGCAATCGTATGATACAGGGAACTATTATTCGCGTAGCCGGCCCTGTGGTGGACGTGCAGTTCACCGCAGGCAAGCTGCCTGCCCTGCAGGAAGCGCTTACCGTGACCGCCGAGGGCACCGAGCGCACGATGGAAGTGACACAGCATGTCAACGAGACCACTGTGCGCTGCATCATGCTTTCCGCCAGCGAGGGTCTGGGCAAGGGCATGACCGTGACCGCTACCGGCCACGGCCTGACCGCACCGGTGGGCGAAGCCACGCTGGGCCGCATGTTCGACCCGCTGGGCAGACCCATCGACGGCAAGGGCTCTGTGGATGATGTGCCGCATTGGCCCATCCACCGCAAGGCCCCCAGCTTTGCGGAGCAGAAGCCCGCGACCGAGATCCTGGAGACCGGCATCAAGGTCATCGACCTGCTGGCCCCCTATGCAAAGGGCGGCAAGATCGGTCTGTTCGGCGGTGCAGGCGTCGGCAAGACCGTGCTGATCCAGGAACTGATCCATAACGTGGCCACCGAGCACGGCGGCTACTCCATCTTCACCGGCGTCGGCGAGCGCTCCCGCGAGGGCTGCGACCTTTGGGGCGAGATGAACGAGTCCGGTGTTCTGAATAAGACCGCACTGGTCTTTGGTCAGATGAACGAGCCCCCAGGAGCACGTATGCGTGTTGCCGAGACCGGCCTGACCATGGCAGAGTACTTCCGTGAGGAGACTCACAAGGACGTGCTGCTGTTCATTGATAACATCTTCCGTTTCGTGCAGGCAGGCTCCGAGGTGTCCGCTCTGATGGGCCGTATGCCTTCTGCTGTGGGCTACCAGCCCACTCTGGCCAACGAGCTGGGCGCTCTGCAGGAGCGCATCACCTCCACCAAGGAAGGCTCCATCACCTCTGTGCAGGCCGTCTACGTCCCCGCCGACGACCTGACCGACCCGGCCCCCGCCACCACCTTTGCACATCTGGATGCCACTACCGTGCTGTCCCGTAAGATCGTGGAGCAGGGCATTTACCCGGCCGTGGACCCGCTGGCATCCACCTCCCGCATTCTGGAAGCGGATATTGTGGGCGAGGAGCACTATCGCGTGGCCCGCAAGGTGCAGTCCATTCTGCAGCGCTATCAGGAGCTGCAGGACATCATTGCCATTCTGGGCATGGACGAGCTGGACGAGAACGACAAGCTCACCGTTGCCCGTGCCCGCAAGCTGCAGAAGTTCCTGTCCCAGCCCTTTGCTGTGGCCGAAAACTTTACCGGCCTGAAGGGCAAGTATGTGCCCCTGCAGGATACCGTGCGTGGCTTTGCCGCCATTGTGGACGGCGAGGCCGACGATCTGCCGGAGTGGGCTTTCTTCAACGTTGGTACGCTGGAAGATGCCCGCCAGAAGGCAGCGGAAAAGCTGGCTGAGGAAAAGGGCGGTGCCGTCTGATGAACAAGTTCATGCTGAACATCACTGCGTCCAGCGGTGAGTACTATCAGGGCGATTGCGAAGACCTTGTGCTGCCCATCAGCGATGGCGTGTACGGCATACAGGCCGGACACAGCCCGGTGCTGGTGGCCATCCACATGGGCATCCTGCACTTTGAGGTGAACGGTGAAAGCCAGGACATCCTGGTAGGCGATGGCATTGCCGAGGTGACGCCTGCCTACGTGATGGTGCTGGTGGACAGCGCCGAGCGTCCGGAGGATATCGACAAGAACCGTGCCGAGGCTGCCCGCATCCGTGCTGAGGAGCGTTTGCAGCATCAGCAGAGCATGCATGAATATTATCAGAGCAAGATCGCGCTCGACCGTGCGATGCAGCGCCTGCAGGCCGCTGCAAAGTACCGGCGCTGAGAATGAGCCGCATCTGCCAGGACCAGATCTGAAAAAAGAGCATCATTTGTATCCGTTGAGGATGCAAAGTGATGCTCTTTTTTGTTTCAGGCGGTTCCATGGAACGCAGCTTTCGTGTATAATAAGGTCAATGCAACCCCGCGTGTTGTGCGGGAAAGGAGGAGGTTTTCCATGATCCAATTCGGCCTGCGTCTGCATGACGCGGAAAAGCTGCCCGTTGAACAGGTGCTGCCGCTGGTGCGCCAGAAAGGCTTTACCTGCGCCCATGTGGCTCTGAGCAAATCCTTCAGGGAACTGCCCTGCACCCCCAGCGCCTTGACCCCCGGCTATGCGCTGTACCTGCGGCATCTGTTTGAGAAAAACGGCATCGACATTGCCGTGCTGGGCAACTACCTGAACCTTGCCCACCCGGATGCGGATGCCCTGCACGCCATTCAGGAAAAATACTATGCGCACATCCGCTTTGCAAGCCTGCTGGGCTGCGGCATGGTGGGCACCGAGACCGGTGCGCCCAACGCGGAGTACAAATTCTGTCCGGAGTGCCGCAGCGACGAAGCCCTTGCTACTTTTATCCGGAACTTCAAGCCAGTGGTGCGCTGTGCCGAGCAGTACGGCGTGACCATTGCCATTGAGCCGGTGGTCAAGCACATCGTGTACGATGCCAGACGCGCCCGCACCGTGCTGGACGAGATCGGCAGCCCGAACCTGCAGATCCTGTTCGACCCCGTCAACCTGCTGAACATGGAAAATGTGGACCGCCGCGAGGAAGTGTTCGCCGAGGCCATCGAGCTTCTGGGCAAGGACATTGCCATGATCCACTTCAAGGATTTCCTGCGCAAGGATGCGGGCGGCCAGCTGGCTGCTACGGGTGCAGGGCAGGGAGGCATGGAGGACTACCGCACCATCCTGCGGTTTGCAAAGCAGGAAAAGCCCTATCTCTTTGCAACGCTGGAGAACACCACCCCGGAAAACGCGGTGGAATGCCTGAACTACCTGAAAAAGCAGTACGACGAGTGCTGAACACTCTATAACAAGAAAAACATCTGCAAACTTTGCCCGGAATGGGGCAGCTTGCAGATGTTTTTTGTATCAGATGAAGTTTATGGTTCGGCCTTTTACAAATTGCAATTAAGAAGTAGTTCCGCTGAAAATGCCCAGAACGAAAGCGGAGGACATTAAGATCATTCCAGATCCAGCTTATGCTCCATCAGCCAGCGGGTCAGCAGAAAGTATCCTGCGGCAAAGGCGATGCTGACCGCCAGCCCGAACAGGGTGGTGAACGCACTGGGCGCAGCGATGGAAACATCTACACCGCCAAGGGTGGGATAAGAAACAGCCTGCAGCATGTCGGCACTGCTGACACCGGAGCTCAGCCAGTTCTGCAGGAAGGACAGCAGGAAAAATGCCAGAATACCGGCCGGGACCATGTGCTTTTTGAACTGGTGGCCGATCATGCATGCGGCATAGATGCACAGGATGCTGGACACCAGTGCCACCAGCCCATTCAGCGTTTCAAAGGCCAGCCAGAGCCACCCGGAGCTGCCGGTCATGCGGAAGATCTCTCGGAAGATCTCTACCACTTTCTGCCACAGCTCCGGCAGCTGCTGCAGGGCCGCGCTGTTCAGAGACAGAGCCAGCAGCATCACCGCAAAGGAGAAAATACCCACGATGCTGCTGCAAAGCATCCAAACCACGCTGGAGATCAGCTTGGAAAGGATGAGCTGGCTTTCCGTCACCGGCAGGGTGTGCATCAGGTAGCCTTCGCGGCCCAGCAGATTGCGGGTGAAGCGGGTCACAATGGTCATCACGGACACCACTGCCACCGCAACGGCTACGATCATGTAGGCGAACAGCAGCAGAGATGCAAAGTTGTCCTTGGAAGAGCTGCGCAGGGAAAAGCCGCTCAGCACTGCCAGCGCAACAAGGGCCAGATACAGCCCGCCATAGGTGCGGCCGGTGGCCTTGAATTCATATTTTAACAGCTGTTTCAGCATTTGAATACCTCCCGGAAATATGCATCCACGCTCATGCCCTCGGTCTCGCGCAGCTCTTCGGCATTGCGGTGGGCGAACACCCGGCCATCCTTCAAAAAGACGGCTTCGTCCAGAATGGGCTCGATATCGCCGATGAGGTGGGTGGATAGAATGACGGTCGCATCCCGGCTGTAGTTGTTCAGGATGGTGCTCAGGATATAGTCCCGGGCGGCAGGGTCCACGCCGCCAATGGGCTCATCCAGCAGGTAGAGCTTTGCGGCGCGGCTCATGGCCAGGATCAGCTGCACCTTTTCCTTGCTGCCCTTGGAGAGGGTCTTGAGCCGCGCCTTCGGTTCCAGTTCCAGCCGGGCCAGCATTTCGTTCGCCTTGGCGGGGTCAAAATCGGCATAGAATTCGCGGAACATTTCCACCAGCTGCTCCACACGCATCCAGTCCGGCAGCCAGTCGGCGTCCGGCAGATAGGACACGATGGCTTTGGTGTCCGGCCCGGGGGTCATGCCGGCGATCCGGATGCTGCCTGCACTGGGCTGCAGCAGACCGTTCGCCAGCTTGATGAGGGTGGTCTTGCCGCTGCCGTTGGGGCCAAGCAGCCCCACGATGCGGCCAAAGCCGATGTGCAGGTCTACATTTTCCAGTGCGGTCTTATCCTTCTGGTAGCACTTGGTCAGTGCTTCACAGCTCAAAAGTTCATTCATTGAGGTCCTCCTTTGCGTCCCAGTGTTCCAAAAGCGCGGCTGCCTGTGCGGGACTGTAGCCGATGCCGCGCATCTTTTCCAGAAAATCCGACGCCAGCGTCCGGGCGGTGGCGGCGCGAAGCTGTTCGATCAATGCAGTATCCTCCGTAACATAGCGGCCTGCGGTGCGTTCGGTGCGCACCAGCCCTTCCGTCTCCAGCTGGGCAAGGGCCCGCTGCATCGTGTTCGGGTTCACCCCGGCGGCTGCGGCCAGATCACGTACCGAATCCAGATGTCCGCCCGGCGGGTAGGTGCCGGCCAGGATCCGGGCCTTGAGCCGTTCCACAAGCTGGGCATAGATCGGGCGGCTGGCATCAAACTGTTCGCCCATGGTATCATCTCCTTGTCTTGCTGTATTAAGCGCTTGATACAATAATACACGATTTGCTCTGTTTGTCAAGGGGAAAAAGAAAAAACACCATAAAACTGTGGGAAGCTGGGAAAAAGTGCCTATAAAACACTGCACATTGATAAAAAATTACAATAAATTCAAACAATTTCACATTGCAAAGCTTTTGACAATGTGCTATGCTGAAAAACAGAGAGCTCCGCCCGGAAAGCGGCGGAAAAGAGATTTGGAGGAAAAATAACTATGGCTGACCGCATCGTTCTGAATACCATCTCCTACCATGGCCACGGTGCCATTGAGAACATCGTTCCCGAACTGACCGCCCGCGGCTACAAGAAGGCATTCGTCTGCTCCGACCCCGACCTGATCAAGTTCGGCGTCACCAAGAAGGTCACCGATCTGCTGGATGCTGCAAACTTTGCCTATGCTGTTTACAGCGAGATCAAGCCCAACCCCACCATCGCCAACGTGCAGGACGGCGTGGCCGCTTTCAAGGCCGCCGAGGCTGACTGCATCGTGACCATCGGCGGCGGCTCCTCCATGGATACCGCAAAGGCCATCGGCATCATCATCAATAACCCCGAGTTTGCGGATGTCCGCTCTCTGGAAGGCGTTGCTCCCACCAAGAAGCACGCTGTGTTCACCATCGCTGTTCCCACCACCGCCGGCACTGCTGCTGAGGTCACCATCAACTACGTCATCACCGATGTGGAGAAAAAGCGCAAGTTCGTCTGCGTGGATACCAACGATATCCCCGAGATCGCCGTGGTCGATCCCGATATGATGTCCTCCATGCCCAAGGGCCTGACCGCCGCCACCGGCATGGATGCTCTGACCCACGCTATCGAGGGCTACATTACCAAGGGCCACTGCGTCATCTCCGATATGTTCCATCTGGAAGCCATCAAGCTCATCAGCCAGAGCCTGCGCGGCGCAGTGCAGAACACCCCGGAAGGCCGCGAGGGCATGGCTCTGGGCCAGTACATCGCCGGCATGGGCTTCTCCAATGTGGGTCTGGGCATCGTCCACTCCATGGCACACGGCTTGTCCGCTCTGTATGACACCCCGCACGGTGTGGCCTGCGCCATCCTGCTGCCGGTGGGTCTGGAGTACAACAAGAGCGTTGCCGGTGAGCGCTACCGCGCCGTGGGCAAGGCCATGGGTGTTGTGGGCATCGATGAGATGAACGATGTGGAAGCCGCTGACGCAACCATCGCCGCTGTCAAGCAGCTGAGCGCAGACGTGGGCATCCCCGCAAATCTGCACGGCATCCTGAAGGAAGAGGATATCCAGTTCCTCGCCGAGTCCGCATTTGCGGATGCCTGCCGTCCCGGCAATCCCCGCGACACCAGCGTGGAGGAGATCGTGGAGCTGTATAAGAGCCAGCTGTGATTCCGCTCTGTAAATTCAAGCTGTAATTTTGGACCCTGCTGTCCTTCGGGATGGCAGGGCCTTTTTCTAAGATGTAAAAGCAACAGGCTGGATCTTCGTCTTTTCAGAGATGCCCGGAGAGCCTGCCGCGTCGCAGAGTGACAAAATTTCTGCACGGCTCTTGTACACAGCGCCCAAAACAGGTACAATCAATGCAGTAAGAAAAAACTGGAAGCGAAAGGAACCTTATGACGCTGAACTTCTATACTCTGGGTGTTATTTATCTAGTATATTCCTTTTTGGGCTGGGTGGCTGAGACGGTAGTCGCGACCATCCGGGGCGGAAGGTTTGCCAACCGCGGTGCGGCGGCAGGCCCGTTCTGCTTTATCTACGGTACCACCGGCGTGCTGCTGGCCGTGAGTTTCGGCGACCTGCGCACCGAGCCGGTCTACCTGTTCTTTGCCTGTATGATGGCGGCAACGGTGATGGAATGGATCACCGCCAAGCTGCTGGAACGCCTGCACCGCCGCAAGTGGTGGGACTATTCCGGAAAAAAATTCAATCTGAACGGCTATGTGTGCCTGCAGTATTCGCTGCTGTGGGGTGCGCTGGGCACGGCAAGTGTGCTGTGGGGCAATAATGTGTTGCTGCAGCTGTGCGCGTATGTCCCTGTCTGGCTGCTGCGCCCGGCAGTATGGGTCTCGCTGACGGTGGCGGTACTGGACCAGATCGGTTCGGCGGTGCTGGTGCAGCAGTATGCGGCCCGGCACCCGATGCTGGAGCAGCTCAACCAGAGACTGGGGGAGCGGTCGGATACGCTGCGCCGCAGGATCGCGCTTTACATTGAAAAACGCATCCAGTATGCTTACCCGGCTGCGGCCCGGCAGGAGCAGACTGCGCTCCGGAAGGGGGAAAAGAACTTCCTCAGCGTGTCCGACCTGCTGTGGCTGTTCGTGATCGGCGCGTTTCTGGGCGACATGGTGGAGACGGTGTTCTGCCGCGTGACCGCCGGGGTCTGGATGAGCCGCTCCAGTCTGGTCTGGGGGCCGTTCAGCGTGGTGTGGGGTCTGGCGCTGGTGCTGGCAACGGTGCTGCTGCGTCAGGAAAAGGACCGGAGCGACCGCTATCTGTTCGCCTTCGGCACCGTCATGGGCGGTGTGTACGAATACGTGTGCAGCGCCGTCACCGAGCTGCTGTTCGGCACCGTGTTCTGGGACTACAGCAAGTTCAAGTTCAATCTGGGCGGGCGCATCAACCTGCTGTACTGCTTTTTCTGGGGCATTGCGGCGGTGATATGGATGCGCTACGGCTATCCGCTGGTGCTCAGAGGCATGGAAAAGGTGCGCAGCCGCGTCCGCCCATGGATGACCGTCCTGCTGGCCGTATTCATGGCGGTGAACATGCTCACCAGTGCGCTGGCGCTGGCCCGCTACGATGCCCGCACCAGCGGTGAAGCGCCCAAAAGCAGCATCGATATGCTGCTGGATGCGCATTTTGACGATGCCCGCATGGAGCGTATTTATCCCAACGCGAAGAAAGTGACCAAGGCCGGATGAAATTTCAACGCTCCTCTTGCACTTTGGTGCAAAAACCGGTATAATATTTTCCGGATAAAAGGGAGTAAAGGGCGCTCGTTTTGCAAAAACGGTGCGCTGTGGCGCAGCGACATCCCGGCAGAAATGCCCGCTGTGTCACCAGAAGCTTGAGACTTTTATTACACTTTCCCGTTTCTGGGCAGGATGTAATAAAGGCCTCTTTTTTATTGCTGCTCTGCCAAAAACAAAAGGAGAAAACTATGCTCATTCCTGTTTTGCTGTTCATCGTGGGCCTGCTGTGCCTCATCAAGGGCGGTGACTGGTTCGTGGATGGTGCCACGGGCATTGCCCGCCGCTTCCATGTGCCGGAGCTGCTCATCGGTGCCACCGTGGTGTCCATCGGCACCACCCTGCCGGAGGTGATGGTCTCCACCACCTCGGCCTTCACCGGCCACGGCGAGATCGCCTACGGCAACGCCATCGGTTCGATCATCTGCAATGCATCCCTCATTGCGGCCCTCACCATTGCGGTAAAGCCGGGCAAGGTAGACCCCAAGAGCCTGCGCACGCCGGTGCTGTTCTTCTTTGTGGCAGCGGCCTTCTATGCCGGTGTGGCCTACACCACCGGCTACTTCTCCCGCCCGGTGGGCCTGATCCTTCTGGCCATGTTCGCAGCGTATATCATCTGCAACGTGATGGCCATGAAGAACGCCCCCGCCCCGGAAGAAGAGGAAGAACCGGAAGAAAATGCGTCCTTTGCCAAGGAGCTGGGCCTGCTGGCCGTGGGCGCTGTGCTCATTGCCGTGGGTGCCAACCTGCTGGTGGACAACGGCACCCTGATCGCACAGGCACTGGGCGTGCCGGAGTCGGTGATCGCGCTCACCTTTGTGGCACTGGGCACCTCGCTGCCGGAGCTGGTAACGGCCATCACCTCGCTGGCAAAGGGCCACGGTGCACTTTCGCTGGGCAATGTCATTGGTGCAAACGTGTTCAATCTGGTGCTGGTGAGCGGTGTTTCCGCCACGGTGGCACCCTTTACCATCCCGCAGAACTCCCTGCTCTTTGGCCACAATGCATCGCTGGTGCTGGAGTTCCCGGTCATGTTCGCCGTGATGCTGCTGCTCACCCTGCCCGCTCTCTTCAAGGGCAAGCTGAGCCGCCCGCAGGGCATTGCGCTGCTGTGCATTTACGCGGCATTCTGTGTGGTGCAGTTCACCATCTGATAAAACAGCAAAAGGCCGACGCAGCATTGCGTCGGCCTTTTGCCGTTTTAAGGGTTACTTTTTCAAATGGGAATCCCAGCCGGAAGAGGTGATGACCTGCTGATCCGGTGTGCACCACATGGCTTCCACGCCGTCCAGACTTTCCACGATCTTCATCCCGTCCTCCAGCGGCTGGCAGAACAGGCCGGTGGTCAGGCAGTCGGCAAGGCCGGAGTCGCTGCACAGCACGGTCACGCCGTTAAAGTAGGCGGCGGGGAACAGGGTGTCCGGGTCGATCAGGTGGTGGTAGCGCTTGCCGTCCACCACGTAGTAGCGCTGGTAGTCGCCGCTGGTCACAAGGGCCATATCGCTCATGTTGATGGCACCGTCCAGCATGGAATCCGAGGTGTATACATCCGAAGAGCTCCACGGGTTTTCCACGCCGCCGGTCCACTGGCTGCCGTCCGGTTTTACACCAATGGCGCGCAGGTTGCCGCCCACGCTCACCAGAGCGCTGGTCAGGCCGCGGGCCTCGGCAGCCTGACACACCATTTCCACGGCGTAGCCCTTGCCCACGCTGCCCACATCCAGCAGCATTTCCGGGTCGGCCAGATAAACGGTCTTGGCATCCGCGTCGATGATCACGTTGTTGATATCACAGTGCTGGGCGGCTGCTTCCAGCTCTTCCATGGTGGGCAGCTTGTTGTCGGCATCCGTCTCGGCGGCTTCGGCAGCTTCGCGGTAATTGTGCCAGATATTCAGCACGCTGCCCATGGCAATGTTCAGCTTGCCGTTGGTGGTCTGGTACATCTGGTCGGCCAGCTCCAGCATGGAGAGGATGCGGTCGTCCACTTCCACCGGAGCGCTGCCGGCATTGTCGTTGATGGTCTTGACGTTGGTCACGCCGGGGTAATCGTTGTAGATATCATACAGCTGGTTATAGGTAATAAGGTCTGCGTGCAGGGCATCCATCTGGGTGTTGAATTCTTCCTCGCTCTCGCAGTAGGCGATCACCTGCGTTACGGTATCGAACACATCATAAAAAACGGTGGAATAGCGGGTAAGCTCTTTCTTTTTGGAGGCACAGCCTGCCAGCAGGCTCAGGCAGAGCACCCCGGCCAGCAGGGCGCTGACGAAACGTTTTGCGCGGGTCTTCATACGGTGTGGTTCTCCTTTGCGGCGGTAAAGGCGGCGTGCTCCTCCTGCAGGTGGGCCAGCAGATCGCCGAACACCCAGCTGCGGTTGGAGGAAGTCACAACGGCCTTGAGCGGAATGGTGACCTGTGCCTGCTTCATCAGATCCAGCAGGGTGTCCACATCCTTCTCCTTGAAGTTGGCCAGAACCACTGCCGGCGGGTAGGCACCCGGCTCCAGCACCAGCGTGCGGGCGGCCTTGGTCTCCACCTCGCCCAGCAGCTGTGCCACGGTCTTGCCCGCATCGGCAGGGGAGACGAGCAGCACCTTCATGCCAAAGGCAGGAGCCATGCCTTCCAGCTTGCCGCGGTCGGCGGGGGAAAGGTTCCAGCCCAGAATCAGCGGGACACCGGCGTTCTGGTTGCGTGCGATATGTGCTTTCATAAAAAAACCTCATTTCAGGGTGGATTGCAAATACACTATAGTATAACACAAATACGCAAAAAATGGAATGCCGGGGGGCCGGTACTACCGGGAAAAGTTTCAGAGAATTTCGAGCAAAGGCAACAAAAATTAGAAGAAATTACAAGGCAAATTTCAGTGCAGGTGAAGATTGTATGCAGAAAATAGAGGTGCTATACTAAAAATGCAAGACATAAGTCTTAGAAATTTAACAGAAAGCAGAGGTTTTGAGGATGAAAAAACAGAAGATGCGGTTCATCAGTGCAGTGCTTGCGGCATGCATGATGACATCTGTCCTTCCGGTCAATGCGCTTGCACTGGAAGATCTTCCGGGGGGGTACGCCTGAAAATGGCGTAACTGCGCAGGAAGCTACCGCAGCCGAAACGATCCCGTTTGAAGGCACGACCATCACCAAAGGCGGCAATTACGAGATCCAGGCGGGGCCTTATAACGGTAACATCAAGATCGATACGACACAGCCGGTGAATATTGCCATTAAAGGTAATGTTACATTCAACGGTCCTGATCCTTTTATCAACGTGGCAAATGCAGGAATCGTAAATATTAAGAGTGAAGCCGAATATGTAGTTGACTGTGCAACGTCTGATAAACACTTCATAATGATGACTTCTCCGTCAGCACAGGCAGCACAGGTGACAATTGAAAAAGGTAAATACACATCGAATACCCTCAATGTAGGCATGGTTTCTGCAGGTACACTTACGGTAAATGATGCAGAAATGGAATCGAATGCTTACTGTCTGACAGCTTCAGGTTCTGGAAGGGTGATTATTAACGGGGGTACGTATATACATAATCAATACCCGACAGGAGAAAGAGCTGCTTTTTGGATTTTTTCAGGCGGCCACATGACGTTGAACGATGTTGCCGCAATCTCCGCGGAACCTGTTATCCTTAACAGTGACGGCACGGTGAACGTCAATGGCGGCAACTTCAAAACCACCGGCACAAAAAGCTGCTTTGTCAACAACTCTGCAAACCTGACCATTAACAAGGGCAGCACAACAGAGGGAAACTTTGTGTCTGAGCGTGCCAGCTGCATTGACAACAACTGGGGTCAGGTACGGATCAACGGCGGCAGCTTTACTACGGACGCCGATATTGCTGTCAAAAACTGCGGAGGTCTGCGCCTTAATGGCGGCACGGTCGAAGCGCCGAAGGGCACCGCCATTGACATTTCGGGCGAAAGCGGCGATGTGCAGCTGAACAGCGGCACCATCCGCAACAGCGTCACCGGTGTCCGTGTGGCCGATGCAGGCGATTCGGAGATCGACCTGAAGGCTGTGACCTTTGAGAATAATACTGATGATATTAGTCTGGGAAATGACCAGCAGATCAACATCAAAAAAAGCTTTGTCGGTACGGCAAAGATCCGGGTGGATGACCCTGCGCGGGGCCGTCAGATCACAACGGACAACGAGGATCTCAGCTATCAGAACAAGCTGAACCTCGTCAGCATGAATTCCGGCTACATCATCGGCTATAAGCGCGGCGCTGATGGCAAGGAATACCGCTATCTGGCAGATGCCAACGGCAACATCGTCAACGCTGTAAATGCGAAGGCAACCGCTGACCTCGGTGCCGGGGAGCAGGGGCTGGATACTGCCACCGTTGTGCCGGAACACACCACCGTGACCGTGACGGCAGACATCCCGGAGGGCGCAGAGTTCCTCGGCTGGAGCGCCGTGCGTGCTGACGGCATTGCGCTGAAGCTGGGCGATGATCAGACCGCACACTTTAAGATGCCCGGTTGCAACGTGACCGTCGAAGCGCTGTATCAGGGCGGAAATGGTGACACCGACAACCCGAGCGGCGGCGGCAGCAGCGATGTGGTGACCGGCAGCAGCGATGTGGTGACCGGCGTTGCGGCTGTTGCGCTGACCGGTGCAGCCGTGTGGAGCATTTACGAAACCGGAACCGGCATCTATCGCGTGCTGAATATGCCCGGCGTCCCCATGCCCTCCAACCGCGCCGGTCTGGCGACCCTGATCTGGGAAAAGGCCGGCTGCCCGGAACCGCAGACGGTGAAGAGCTTCAGCGACATCGATGACGCCGACCTTCATCTGCGGCAGGCTGCCAGCTGGATGGAAGAGCAGGGTCTGATGGACGATGTGAAGGAAAACGAGTTCCGCCCCTATCGCTATGTGACCAAGCTCCAAACCTGCCTTGTCTGGGATAAGGCCAAGGAAGAGAGCCTGATCTCCTGAAAACTAGATCATTCTTGTAACAAGCCCCGGGGTGACCGCAAGCGCCCCGGGGCTGTTTTTTTCACAGGAAAAGGGGCAGAACCGGAAGATGCAGTGTGAAAAAAGCAACGAGGAAGATCCCGCAGGATCTTCCTCGTTGCAAACACAAAATAATAATTCCGCAGAGGATAGTTCAAATCATCAGTTCAGCTTTTTGCCAAAGAACTCCACCTCTTTGCCGATGAACTGCATCAGCTCATCGAACTGGTCGGGGGTCAGGCTCTGGGCACCATCGCACTTTGCCTTGGCGGGGTTGTTGTGCACTTCGATCATCAGGCCGTCGGCACCGGCAGCAACAGCGGCCTTTGCCAGATCCGGCACCATCCATGCGTGGCCGCAGGCGTGGCTGGGGTCCACAATAACGGGCAGGTGGGTCATCTTGTGCAGCATCACCACACCGGCAAGGTCGAGGGTGTTGCGCATGCTGGTCTCAAAGGTGCGGATGCCGCGCTCGCAGAGGATGACGTTCTCGTTGCCCTCGGCCATGATGTACTCGGCGCTCATCACGAACTCTTCCAGCGTATTGGCAAGGCCGCGCTTGAGCAGCACCGGCTTCTTCTGACGGCCGACGGCCTTGAGCAGCTCAAAGTTCTGCATGTTGCGGGCACCCACCTGAATGAGGTCTACATTCTCGAACAGGGGCAGGTGCTCGGTGTTCATGATCTCGGTCACGATGGGAGCACCGGTGGCGCGGCGTGCCAGCTTGAGCAGGTCGAGGCCCTCGCTGCGCATACCCTGAAAGGAGTAGGGCGAGGTGCGGGGCTTGAATGCGCCGCCGCGCAGCAGGGAAGCACCCGCAGCCTTCACGCGCTGTGCGCAGTAGGTGATCTGCTCCTCGCTCTCAATGCTGCAGGGGCCTGCAATGACCGCAAAGTTTCCGCCGCCGATCTTTACGCCGTCCACATCGATGACGCTGTCATCCGGATGGAACTTGCGGTTGGCCTTCTTATAAGGCTCGGTCACGCGGCGGCAGGTCTCCACCACCGGGTTTGCCAGCACCCAGCTCTCGGCCACGGCCTTGGTGTCGCCGATCAGGCCCAGAATGTGGCTCTCACTGCCCTTGGAATCGTTGATCTGCAGGCCCATATCCTGCAGTTCGTGGCAGAACTCGCGTACCTGTACCTCAGGTGCGTTCTGTTTGAGTACGATGATCATAGTGCTTTGTCTCCTTTGCCTTATCGTGTGAAACGGCGAGGGAGACCGGCTCCTTTGCCGCAGCTTGCAGTGTCAAACTTCAGGGTTCTGAAGTGTGTGACGCTATGATATCACTTCAGGAAACTGAAGTCAAGAGAATTTTGAATTTTTTTGAAGAAAGTGGTAGAATGGGGGCAGGAAAAGGAAAAGCAGGCTCGCCCTCTCAGCTTCGCTTGCGCTCAGCAGCTCCCCCAAAGGGGGAGCCCTTGGCAAAAACGGAAACTTTGCGTGGATTGCCAAAGCCTCTCACTTTGGGAGAGGTGGCATTGCGTTAGCAATGACGGAGAGGGCGAGGACGCTGACCCAATGCCATCATACTTAAGAATAGAACCAGCTAAATATAAAGGGGAATACTACAATGGGAAAAGAAGCAAAAACCAATGCCATGCGCATTCTGGAGCGCGAGAAGGTGCCCTACACCGCCCACGAGTACGCTCATGAAGAGGGCGTTGCCGTGGCAGGTGTGGATGTGGCAGGCAGCATGGGCGAAGACCCTGCCTGCGTGTATAAGACGCTGGTGACGCAGGGCAATAGCAAAAACTATTTTGTGTTCGTCATTCCGGTGGCAGCAGAGCTGGATCTGAAAGCCGCTGCCCGCAGTGTGGGCGAAAAAAGCGTTGCCATGATCCATGTGGCCGATATCAACAAGGTCACCGGCTATGTGCGCGGTGGCTGCAGCCCGGTAGGCATGAAAAAGCAGTATAAGACTGTGTTCGATGAGAGCGTGCTGACGCAGGAGAAGGTCTATGTCTCCGGCGGGCGCATCGGCACGCAGGTGTGCTGTGCCCCGGCGGACCTCATCCGCGCTGCACGGGCAATTACAGCAAAAATTATTTTTTAAAAAAGTCCGTCTATTGTACAAAAAGTTAACGCATCCTATTTACATAAAATATACTTAAACTATAAGTCATACTTAAAAAGAAAAACAATGTCGAAACTGCACAAAACTTTTGAAAGTTTTTTGACGGCATGAAAACACAAGGTAGAATTTGTGGGAACACTCTTTTCAAAGATGTTTTTTTGCCGTAAACTGTATGTAGTACAGGGACGGCGGCCCGCAGAAAGGGCTTTTCCGCCGCCTGAAAACGCAAGCACAAGGAACTGCGGAGGAGAACTTCAATGATGAAGATGCTGCCGGGTCTCATGGGTCGAAACAACATTCGGGCATGTCAGGGGCATCGTGCAACTTTGTGCAAAGCGTCGGGAGAGCATACGCAGAATTAAAGGCCGTGGTACGGGTGTACCGCAGCCTTTTTTGTTTGTCGGTTGAGAAAGAGAGGTTTGGATATGGTTCGTAAAGTGGCTGTGATCATGGGTTCTGACAGCGATTGGCCGGTGGTAAAGGGCGCATGTGCCCAGCTGAAAGCGCTGGACATCCCTTTTGAGGCGCACATCCTTTCGGCACACCGCACCCCTGCCGGGGCAGCGGAGTTTGCCAAAAGCGCCCGTGCCAACGGCTTCGGCGTGATCCTGTGCGCAGCAGGCATGGCAGCACATCTGGCGGGTGCCTTTGCTGCCAACACCACCCTGCCGGTGATCGGCATTCCCATGAAGGGCGGTGCCATGGACGGCATGGATGCCCTGCTTGCCACGGTGCAGATGCCCAGCGGCATCCCGGTGGCAACGGTGGCTCTGAACGGTGCCAAGAACGCCGCATGGCTGGCTGCGGAAATTCTGGCTTTGAGCGACGACGCTCTGGCCGAAAAGCTGGCAGCAGAGCGCACCGCCATGGCCGCACAGATCGCTGCCAAAGAGGAAAAGCTGCAGGCTGAGATCGCCCAGCTGTAAAGGAGAACCAATGTCTGATTTTGCATATCCGCTGCACGAAGAATGCGGCGTTTTCGGCATTTACGACCGTGCCGGTACCGAGGATGTGGCCGCTGCGGCCTACTCGGCTCTGTATGCCCTGCAGCACCGTGGTCAGGAGAGCTGCGGCATCGCCGTGAACGATGATGGCGTGATCAACGGCCACCGCGACCTCGGCCTTGTGAACGAGGTGTTCACCCCGGCGGTGCTGGCAAGTCTGGCAAACCCCAATGCGCACATGGCTACCGGTCACGTGCGCTACGCCACGGCAGGCAGCCGTGTGCGCGCCAATGCACAACCCATGATCGTCCGGCACGGCCGCGGCACCATGGCACTGTGCCACAACGGCAACCTGACCAACGCCATCGAGCTGCGCCGCCAGCTGGAAAATGAAGGTGCCATCTTCCACGGCTCCTCCGATACCGAGGTGATCTGCTACCTGATCACCCGCAACCGCCTGCGCATGGGCAGCATCGAGACCGCCATCAGCAAGACGATGGATGTGCTGGAAGGTGCCTACAGTCTGGTGATCATGTCCGCTACCAAGCTGATCGCCGTGCGCGACCCCCGCGGCTATCGGCCCCTGTGCATCGGCACCCTGCCCGGCGGCGGCTACGTATTTGCCAGCGAGAGCTGTGCACTGGATGCCGCCGGTGCCACTCTGCTGCGGGACGTGGAGCCCGGCGAGATCGTGGTGGCAGACGCAAAAACCGGCGAGCTGCGCAGCATCAAGGATCACTGCGGTCGGCCGGACACCCAGATGTGCGTGTTCGAGTTCATTTATTTCTCCCGTCCGGACAGCATCATCGAGGGCAGCTCGGTGCACGAGGCCCGCAAGCAGGCCGGCCGGTTCCTTGCACAGGAACACCCCGTGGAAGCGGACGTGGTCATCGGCGTGCCGGATTCCGGTCTGGATGCAGCTCTCGGCTACTCGCAGGAGAGCGGCATCCCCTATGGCATCGGCTTTATTAAGAATAAGTACATCGGACGCACTTTCATTCAGGGCAGCCAGAAGCAGCGCGAGAACAGCGTGCGCATCAAGCTGAACGTCGTTTCCAGCACGGTCAAGGGCAAGCGGGTGGTGCTGGTGGATGACTCCATCGTGCGCGGCACCACATCTGCCCGCATCATCAAGCTGCTGCGGGATGCCGGTGCCACCGAGGTGCACTTTATGGTGTCGGCACCGCCGTTCAAGTACCCCTGCTACTTCGGCACTGACATCCCGGATCAGAAACTGCTGGTGGCCACCGGCCGCACGGTCAAGCAGATCAATGAAGTGATCGGGGCCGATACGCTGGGCTACCTTTCCACTGAGCATGTTGTCCAGCTTACAAAGAACGCAAAATGCGGATTCTGCACCGCCTGCTTTACCGGCGAATATGCCGTGAAGCCGGACGAGGTGCTTTCCACCGATATTCACGAACGCCACCTGAACGACCGTCCCAAGGACGAGAAAAAGTTAGGAGAGTAAGACCATGGAAAAAAGCTATTCTGAAAGCTATGCAGCCGCCGGTGTGGATATCACCGCCGGTTATCGCTCTGTTGAACTGATGAAGCAGTATGTGGCCCGCACCATGAACGAGCACTGCATTGGCGGTCTGGGCGGCTTTGGTGGCCTGTTTGAGCTGGACTGCACCGGCTACAAGCACCCGGTGCTGATCTCCGGCACCGACGGCGTGGGCACCAAACTGAAAATTGCCATGATCATGGACAAGCACGATACCATCGGCATCGACTGCGTGGCTATGTGCGTGAACGATGTCATCTGCGCCGGTGCAAAGCCGCTGGTGTTCCTGGATTACATCGCCTGCGGCCGCAACATTCCCGAGAAGATCGCAGAGATCGTCAAGGGCGTGGCTGAGGGCTGCGTGCAGGCCGACTGCTCTCTGGTGGGCGGCGAGACTGCCGAGCACCCGGGCATGATGCCGGAGGAGGAGTACGATCTGGCCGGTTTCACCGTGGGCGTTGTGGATAAGGAAAAGATTCTGAGCAACGAGACCATGGCAGCCGGTGATGTGATCCTTGCCCTGCCTTCCACCGGTGTGCACTCCAACGGTTTCTCGCTGGTGCGCAAGATCTTTGACATTGACGCAAACCCCGATGTGCTGCACACTGCCCCTGCAGAGCTGGGCGGCAAGACGCTGGGCGAGGCCCTGCTGGCTCCCACCAAGATCTACGTCAAGCCTGTGCTCAAGGTGCTGGAAGAGGTGGATGTGAAGGGCATTTCCCACATCACCGGCGGCGGCTTCTACGAGAACATTCCCCGCAGCCTGAAAAAGGGCTGCTGCGCACGCATCAACAAGGCAGATGTCCGCACCCCGGCTCTGTTCCAGCTGATGCAGAAGACCGGCAATATCTCCGAGCACGATATGTTCAACACCTTCAACATGGGCGTTGGCATGGTGCTCACCGTCCCCGCAGAGCAGGCCGACAAGGCACTGGACATCCTGCACGCAAACGGTGAGCCGGAAGCTTACCGTCTGGGCGTCATTGCAGAAGGTGAGGGCGTGGAGCTGTGCTGAACATTGCAGTTTTAGTCTCCGGCGGCGGCACCAACCTGCAGGCTCTGCTGGACAGCGAAGCCCGGGGCGAGAACCCCAACGGCAGGATCACCCTCGTGGTGGCCTCCAAGCCCGGTGTCTATGCGCTGGAACGGGCCGCAAAGGCCGGTGTGGAAGGCTGCGTGGTGCGCCGCAAGGATTACGCCAGTAGTGAGGATTTTGACGCAGCTCTGCTGAAAACGTTGAAAGACCACAATATCGATCTGGTGGTGCTGGCAGGCTATATGCGTATCCTTAGCCCGGCGTTCGTCAGCCACTATCAGGGACGTCTGCTGAACATCCATCCCTCGCTACTGCCGAAGTATCCTGGCCTGCATACTCATCGTCAGGTGCTGGAGAACGGTGACGAGGAGCACGGTACCTCGGTGCACTTCGTCACCGATGAGCTGGACGGTGGGCCGGTTATCCTGCAGGCCAAGGTGCCGGTCTTCGCTGGCGACAGCGAGGAGGAAATCACGGCGCGGGTTCAGGCCCAGGAACATGCCATTTATCCGCTGGTCATCAGCTGGTTCGTCGATGGACGTCTGCGCATGGCAGGCAACCACGCCTGGCTGGATGAGCGACAGCTTCCCCCGCAGGGCTATGCCGCCGACGAATGAACAACCAGCCCCGCATGAGCACATCGCGGGGCTTTTTTTAATTAAAAGTGTTTACTAATCAAACATCTCACAGAAATAATTCTTCTTACTGTCATATTGTTGTGACACAGTAAATCGCTATGCAGAAAAATTCGTCATAATAGTCTACGTCCTGTGAGTAAAACGGAGTGTGAGCGGTAATGGGCCAGGAAAAGCTATACATCGAAAAAGAACTCAGCTGGTTGTCTTTTAACGAACGCGTGCTGCAGGAAGCGGCGGACAAGAGTAACCCGCTGATTGAGCGCATGCGCTTCTTAGGTATTTACTCCAACAACCTGGATGAGTTTTACAAAGTGCGCTTCGCTGAGCTGAAGCGCCGGATTATTATCAGTGAAGAACAAGGCAGTACCGCCCATTCTCGCCACCTGTTAGGCAAAATTCAGGCCCGCGTTCTGAAGGCCGATCAGGAATTCGATAGTCTGTATAATGAACTGTTGCTGGAGATGGCGCGTAACCAGATCTTCCTGATCAACGAGCGCCAGCTGTCCGTCAATCAGCAGGCCTGGCTGCGCAACTACTTCAAGCAGTATTTACGCCAGCATATCTCGCCGATCCTGATCAACCGCGAAACGGACCTCGTGCAGTTCCTGAAAGATGATTACACCTATCTGGCGGTGGAGATTATCCGCGGGGAAAACATCAACTATGCTCTGCTGGAAATACCGTCGGATAAAGTGCCGCGCTTCGTGAACCTGCCGCCGGAAGCGCCGCGTCGCCGCAAGCCAATGATCCTCCTGGATAACATCCTGCGCTATTGCCTGGACGATATTTTTAAAGGCTTCTTTGATTACGATGCGCTGAACGCCTACTCGATGAAGATGACCCGTGACGCCGAGTACGATCTGGTGCATGAGATGGAGTCGAGCCTGATGGAGCTGATGTCCTCCAGCCTCAAGCAGCGCCTGACCGCCGAGCCGGTTCGCTTCGTCTACCAGCGCGATATGCCGGATGCGATGGTCGAAATGCTGCGCGATAAGCTCTCCATTTCCAACTACGACTCAATGCTGCCGGGCGGCCGCTATCACAACTTTAAAGACTTTATCGGCTTCCCGAACGTCGGTAAGGCCAATCTGGTCAATAAGCCCATGCCGCGCCTGCGTCATCTGTGGTTTGATAAATTCCGCAACGGCTTCGACGCCATTCGCGAACGCGACGTGCTGCTCTACTATCCCTATCACACCTTTGAGCACGTGCTGGAGCTGCTGCGTCAGGCCTCCTTCGACCCCAGCGTATTGGCGATCAAAATCAACATTTACCGCGTGGCCAAGGATTCGCGCATTATTGACGCGATGATCCACGCCGCCCACAACGGTAAGAAAGTCACCGTAGTGGTGGAGCTGCAGGCGCGCTTCGATGAAGAGGCTAACATTCACTGGGCGAAACGCCTGACGGAAGCGGGAGTCCACGTTATCTTCTCTGCGCCAGGTCTGAAGATCCACGCCAAGCTGTTCCTTATCTCGCGTAAAGAAGGCGATGAGGTGGTGCGCTACGCCCACATCGGCACCGGTAACTTTAACGAGAAGACGGCGCGGATCTACACCGACTATTCGCTGTTAACCGCCGATGCGCGCATTACCAATGAAGTCCGCCGGGTGTTTAACTTTATCGAGAACCCCTATCGTCCTGTTAGCTTCGACTACCTGTTGGTGTCGCCGCAGAACTCGCGTCGTCTGCTGTATGAGATGATCGATCGCGAGATCGCCAATGCGCAAAACGGGCAACCGTCCGGGATTACGCTGAAGCTGAACAACCTGGTGGATAAAGGTCTGGTGGACCGACTGTATGCCGCCTCCAGCTCCGGCGTGCCGGTTAATCTGCTGATCCGCGGCATGTGCTCGCTGATCCCGGGTCTGGAAGGTATCAGCGAAAATATCCGCGTCATCAGTATTGTGGACCGTTTCCTCGAGCACGACCGGGTCTACTGTTTTGAAAACGGTGGCGATAAACAGGTCTGGCTCTCCTCTGCCGACTGGATGACGCGTAACATCGATTATCGCATCGAAGTTGCCGCTCCGCTGCTCGATCCGCGTCTGAAGCAGCGGGTGCTGGATATTTTTGATATCCTGTTCAACGATACGGTAAAAGCGCGCTATCTTGATAAAGAACTGAGTAACCGCTATGTGCCGCGCGGCAATCGCCGTAAAGTGCGCGCGCAAATGGCGATTTACGATTATCTCAAATCACTCGAACAACCCGACTAACCTATGCCAATAAACGATAACACCCCTCGGCCGCAGGAGTTCGCTGCGGTTGACCTTGGTTCGAACAGTTTTCATATGGTGATCGCCCGTGTCGTCGACGGCGCCATGCAGATCATCGGACGCCTGAAACAGCGCGTACATCTGGCCGATGGCCTCGATGAAAACTCGGTGTTGAGC
>ERZ773164.1083-NODE-1083-length-28819-cov-23.427687_pt1 | contig 28819 bp, 20 predicted proteins | sample MGYA00511917_ERZ773164 | MGnify/ENA primary metagenome ERZ773164 (study PRJEB29015, sample SAMEA2737847) | human gut metagenome | biome: human gut; feature: human-associated habitat; material: faeces | place: China | collected 2012 ...
AGGTCTGGCAGAAAGTGGCCAGGTTCTGACGAGCGTTGCCATCAAGATATAATTCGTCATTGATAATCTGGAATGCGACATCGTCGCGCATTTCGTGCAGCGGAAAACGTTTTGATTCTGCGATAGTGGAAATAGACTTCGCACCAAAACGTGAATCGAGTAGTTCCGACCTTAAATCCGTTACTTGCTTCTTATCCATTTTAAACTCCTTAAAATGATTGGATCGCATTAAAAAAGTAGGATTTATCGATAAAGTAAGCAAGTGCAAAGGACTCGTGTTTAAATAACAAAATCCTAATGTTATTTATCGTGAGATATTACGCGAATAATATTTTTTCATTGAAAAAACAATACAATATGAAATTCTTGGGTGGTGGTAAGGTGTTTTATGCTGTTATTTTTATGCGCATTCTGTGTCTCCTGAATTATCACGTAAAAATCAGACCTTAAAATATCACTATTAGTACTTGATTATTATTTTGAACGCATTTATAAAATTATTACATAAAAATAGCGAATATTGCTAAAATCCCCGCCAACGATGTGTTGACGGGGCTGTTATTATTTTGGCAATAATACTCCGGTATAAGTATTTACCGGATGAGAAAGATATTGTTTAACGGCAGTGTTAACATTCTCTACCGTCATTTGTTTCAACAATTGCTCCTGCTCAGTCCATGCTGCAGGATCGTCATATTGAATAAGACTATTTACAATAGTGTTCGCTAATTGTTGAACGCTACGCTGTTGGATATCGAGGCTGCGCTGAACGTTTTGCTGGTATTCATTCAGTTCTTGCTCACTGATCCCTTTAGCCAGACGCTTAACCATCACTTCATTCGCTAACGTTAACAGTTCATCATGTCGTTCTGGTTGACAAGTAAAAGCCAGCAAATGACTGATATCTTTGGCCTGAGGATCAACCGAGAGGCGAGAAGAAACGCTGTATGCTCCAGATGCCTGTTCACGAATATTAACACGTAGATCTTTTGCCAGTGCGACGTTAAAAGCATCGAGCGCCATACGCGTCGGCAGATTAACAGGTGTCCGGGAATCATAACGCTTCCACTGTGAAACCTGTGCCACAGGTTCATTTTGTTCTTTTACAGTAACCGATGCGTTGTCCGTCGCGCGAGTTAATGGTTTACCTGCGGCTAATGGCGAATCAGAGTGTTTGATTGATCCTAAGTAACGCGTAATTAACGCCACGAGTTTGTCTTCTGCGACATTACCGACAATGACAAACGTGATATCCGCTGGAGATGAAAACAATTGGCGATCGGCAGCCAGCGCATCTGCGGCAGTAAACTGTGCAATCTGATTTTCTTGCAGTAATTTCGTGCGGTCATCAGCATAGCGCGTCTCATACATCTGCTGGGCGAATTTCTCCGCTGGACGCTGGTCGAGCGTTTTCAACGCCTGAATTTGAGCATTTTGTAGCGATGCCCAAATATTATCGTTAATCGTGCTGTGGGTGATTCGCTGGTTAATCAACTGAAAACCAGGTTCAGGGTTATTAGTCCGCGCGCTAACGGAGAGCAACGTATTCATGCCACTGACTTTACTGCTCATGGTTACCGAATTTTCCGCACTCCAGCGTTTCAGGCTGGAAGAGGAGAGTTCGCCAACGCCGCTTCCGCTAACTGCTTTATTTGCCAGCGCGATAAGTGATTTTTGCTGCGCAGGGAAACTTAAATCGCCTTTATTCGATACGGCAATAATTTGTAGCTTTTGCTCTTCACCCGCGGATTTTGCCAGAATAACCCTGGCACCATTGGAAAGTGTTAATGATGTCAGATTCTCCGCCAGCGTTTCTTTGCTGCTAATTTCCGCCTGTGGGTCTGCGTCTACTGTTAACGATAAATTTCTGCCTGGGAAGACGTAAGCCGCCAGCTTTTTGTTGGCGTACTCCTTTTCCAGCGCCAGGATAGCCGCAGGAGACAATGCTTTTTTGGCGGCAACCTCATTGTTTACCATTTGCTCCCAAAATGCGTCCTGGTTCTTTCTTAACTGCTGCCATTTTTCCGCCAGACTTTGCACGGTAATTTGCTGCCACAGACGTTTCGAAAGTTGATATGTCTCTTCCGGCGACAAGAACGGCGTATTATTTAATGAGCTGGATGCCAGGCGACTGGTCAGCATACGTAAATCACGTTCAGCTTGCTGATCAACCGCATTTTTCAGCCAGGTGAGGCGGGTAGATTTGACATCATCGAGTTCTTCAGCAGAAAAACCATGCTGATCAATGGTTGCCAACTCTGCCATTAATGCATTCGCAGCATCCTGCATATTATCGTCTCGTGCATTTACACGGAAAAACAGCGACTGATAATCGGGTGCAATTTTAACGCTGCGCGCAGTGCCGCCAGAAATAGTCTTCAACTCGCCCGACTGTATGCGTTCCTGCAGACGTTGATTGAACAGCTGAACTAACATGCTCCATTCAGCTTGTTCGATAAAGCTTTGCTCATCGTTCACTTGTACCATTGGCAGGCGATAATAGAGTGCGATGCCGTTCACCCGGTTTTCTTTATCATTAATGATATTAAAGCGCAGGTGGTTTTCGGCTTTTGTCGGCCAGACGCGATTTTCAGCTGCTTTGTTAGCCGGAAGCTTACTTAAATTATCCTTTATCAGCGCCAGCGCTTCTTTACTGTCGATATCGCCGACCACGATAAAGGTCATATTATTTGGTTGATACCAGCGTTGATAAAATTGGCGCAATTGTGCCGGTGTGACCGTGGCGACAGTATCCATCAGGCCGATAGGTTCACGGTCTAAATTACGGGTATTTGCCAGCAGGAAAGGGCGGCGCGCCTGAGAGGTGCGCCATTTCGCATCCTGATGGGCACGCCATTCCTCAGTAATTACGCCACGTTCAGCGTCTACTTCGAGTTTTTCAAAGGTTGCGGCATTACTCCATTCACTGAAGATTGCCATCACTTGTTGCAGATTTTGTTTCTGCGTAGTCGGCAAACTCACCTGATACACCGTTTCGTCATAGCTGGTATAGGCATTAACATCGCGACCAAAACGCAGGCCCATTGACTCAAATGTTTCGATGACTTTATTACCCGGCCATGTTTTTGTGCCGTTAAACATCATATGTTCTACAAAATGAGCCACGCCGCGCTCATTGTCTTCTTCCTGCAATGAACCGGTATGAATTTGCAGCCATAAATTTACCTGATCCTTTGGATGAGCATGCGGATAAATCATATATCGCAAGCCATTGTCCAGTTGCCCGGTAATTAACTTTTCATCCTGCGGTAAGGCGGCGGCAATCAGCCGCCCGGGGAGCAACAGAGTTGCCACTAACGTCAGTAAGAAACAGAGGTTTCTCATAATTATCTCCATGCGAAAACCGGGCGAATTTACCCGGTTAAGTAAAATCCGAACTATTAAAATTTCATGCTGACATCAAGCCAGAAAGTACGGCCACTGGCGTAGGTCGCCACACCGGTGTTCGTTGTATCAACAGCGGTTTTGCTATCCAGTACATTGAGAATATCGGCACTGATCGTCAGGTTTTGTTGTTGCAGAAATTGTGGCGTCCAGGACAAGCGGGTGTCCCAGGTCAGGCTGCTATCCAGTTTTTCGTCAACATACTGCTTGTAATCTGAATATTCGCTGATGTATTGCGCATTTGTCTTACCAAGGATAATGCGAGCTTTACGCGCTTCTTGCCAGGCCAGCGTATTCGCCCACACTAACCCGCTCGGTTGATGCGTGAAATCCATGTTTAAGGAGATCTTTAATGGGTTATTAAAATCTGCCACTGGAACGCTATCGTAAGAGACCAGATTACCGTTATAAACCACCTGGTTATCACCGGTATTGCTCTCCTCATAACCATTGTTTAACGACAAGTTGCCCTTGCTCTTGATATAGCTAAAGACAATTTGTGGGTTAATATCTACCTGGCGGATATGCAGGGGTTCGGCCAGTTCAAAACTGAGGCTGAACGAATGCGTTTTGGTTTTGCCATCGTTGTTATATTCAGTAATGGTGGTTTTAGTCGCGCTGTCGGTACGACTGCTTTTGCTGATTTGATCATGCGCTTCACGGTAAACATAGTTTGCACGCGCAATAACGTTCTTACCGATTTTCTGCTGCAATCCCATTGCCAGTTCATCGTTATAAGGCGTTTTCAAATCCTGATAACGCGTCAGAGTTTTATTACCTGATACCGATTCCGTCCAGCTATTGCGGATATCACGTAATCCCATATCAAGAATATTCCCGCCATAGTAACGGTTATAACCTGCTGTAATCATTGAGGTTTGATTAGCAAAAATATCCCATTCCGTCATAAAGCGCGGGGAGATATTGTGGTTTGACAGATAGTTGTCATAGTCATACCGCACGCCGGGCATTAATGACACATTACGCCAGCTAATGCGATCCGCCATATACAGCGTGTAGTTGTCAATTCCCAGGCGGCCTTTACCTTTATGGTAAATGGTATGGTTAGTTTTCTTTCCGGCAGCATTAATCACATAGGATTCAGACTGGTTATGGCGTTCAGTCCACGCATCGGAATAGATGTATTCCGCGCCGAAGTAGGGTTGATGCGAAACATTACCCACGGCGAATTTTTGCCAGTCCAGGCGTGTTTTGAAGGTGTAATTATCTACAGCCTGGGAAATGTGTCCTAATCCGCCACGGGTGCAACGCCCTGTAATATCACCATATGTACATGAAAGTTCGGTGTACCAGATGTCATGATCGTGACGGGTATAATCACTAATATGATCCCAACCAACGGTGGTACGCAGTTTGGCCCATGCGAGCTGCGTATCCATATCCCATGCCAGACCATAGGATTTATTACCCATTTCGCGATCAGACTGCGGGAAGGTGCTGGTATTATAATCACGGCTGGAGCCGGTATATTTTAAGGTTAAATCGTGGGTAAAGCGGTCGCTGGCAAACCAGGTAAATTTGCTTAATGCAGTATCGATAACGTTTTTATACTGTGCCCGACCGGCGACAATGCCGTCATTCGAAACATAATCCGCGCGGGTGATATCAGACTGGCGGCGCGATAAACCGGCGGTAACGCCGAAGTTATCAGCGAGTTCCTGATTAAACGACAAGGTATAAAAGTTCTTTTTAAAATCTGGGGAGTAATAAGTACTTCCTGAAGAGCCTTGATTAAATGCGCTCTTGTTATTCTCATCGATATGCGATGTTAACCAGTCCGAACGCGTAGTGCGATAACCCAATTTCACCTTGCTATCATCAGCGTTGAAGCGTTTGATCTTTGCATCAATTACCCCGCCATTGAAGCGACCAAATTCAACCGGCACAAAACTGTCATAAAGCGTCACATTGTCCAGTAAGCTGACATCAAGATAATACCCCTGTGACATCCCGCTAATATTGGTTGCACTACTGGCATCGGACTCATTCGCTGGGTTCAGGTTATTAGTTGCACTAATACCGTCAATCAAATAGGCATTCTGGTAGGGCGACGCACCGTGAATAGAGATTTTCTCAGGGCGAATATCTCCCTGGTTCAACGAGGTACTTTGCGTTGAATCCATGCGTACCGCAGGGTTGGTTCTCAGCAGATCGCTGATATTGCCATTCCCGGTCGGTAAACGCTCGATGCTTTCACTGGTGTAATGCGTGTTGCCGTTTACGGGTACAGGGACAGGAGCATAGACCGTCATCTCTTCAAAAAAATGCATGTACATGTTTTTGTCATCGACGGCCTGCGCCACATCAGCGCCACATAAAATGACGCCAGGAATAAGAACTCGCTTCATTTATTTATATCTCCGTACAGCAGGGCTTTTATTGTTTTTATAAAACCGCGCTAATGTCACAAATATCATCGGCCAGGTTCCAGACACCGGGTTGATGTGTAACCATAATGACGCCGCTTGTGGGTAGTTTTTCACGCACTAAACGCAGTAAGCGGATAGCCTCTTGTTCCTCAAGATGAGAGGTAGTTTCGTCAAGAAATATCCATTTCGGACGTCGTAAAATTAATCGTGCCAGGGCGATACGTTGTTTTTCGCCGCTGGAAAGAATATCTCTCCAGCGATCGTGGTCATGAATACGCGCAGCCAATTTCCCAAGACCAACCTGATGCAGTACTTCGCTCAACGATTTATCGTCTACGGGCAGGGGAAGTGCTTTACAAATAATCTCTTTCAGTAAGCCGGTTTTGATTAACGGTGTTTGTGACACATACCAACTGTCAGCAGGAGAAAAAATATCACCTTTAAACCACGGCCAGCAGTGGGATAATGTTTTAAGCAGTGTGGTTTTTCCCGCACCAGAGTAGCCTTTCAGTAATAGCCATTTGCCTGGCGAAACATGAAAGTTCAGGTTCTCTAATATGATCTTATTATCAGGCGTACGAATACTCGCATCAGCCACTTGTACCGCATGTTGGCAATTTTTAGGCTTATTCGTAGGGCGCTGTTCAGTGAGTTGATGGAACTCATACAAGCGATCGATAACCGCAGCCAGTTCAGCAAGTTCGTCATATTTATAAATAAACCAGCTTAAATTGTTCGATACCAGCATAAATGCCTGGCGCGATTTCATCAGTCCGCCCAGATTGATCTGCCCGCTAATAAACTGCGGCAATAACAGAAAGTAGGGAAGAACGCTAAGCGAGCGCGAATAAATATTCTGCCAGTAATCAAGCCACCGCTGACGATTCATTAAACGATGCCAGTTCTCTTTAATGGTATGAAAATTGTCGCTCAACTCCTGGCGTTGTAGAGACTCAGCATTGCTTAGCGCAATCAGTTCTGCCTGCTTATTATGCTGCACAAGATTTGTTCGAAATGTCGCTTCGCTACGTTGTTTTTCCACATTAAGCGGACGAATACGTTTACCCACCTTATGGGTAAATAAAGTTCCACCGATCACAATGAGCACGACGGTATAGACCATATACCCCTGGATATTCCATTCTGTTCCACCAACAGTGAATGAGAGCGTACCCGCGCTTTCCCAAAGAATAACGGTAAAGGTGATCAGCATGCTAAGTGACTGGATGAAGCCAAATGAAAGACTGAGCGTTTTGCTGATCAGTAAGAGAATGTCTTCAGCGATACGTTGGTCAGGGTTATCTGTATTTTTATGCTCGCCGTAGATCTGCGTGAAGTAGTAGTTTTTATCTGCAAACCACCGATTAAGGTAGTAATCTGTTAACCATTCGCGCCAGCGAATAGTCAGTAGTTTAATTAACCATGTTTTGTTTACGGATATTAATACAAAGATCCCCAGCAGGGCAGGGAACCAAAGGACAAGCTGCCAAAGCTTATCGGTTTCTTTCTGGCTTAGCGCATTGAAAAAATCATTATTCCAGTCGTTTAACCAGACCTGAATTTTAACCACGCCAAGGATCATGGCGAGGATAATAATGATTAACAACACTGAAGTTTTATTATTCTTACGCAGCCAAAAGGGCTTCAACAGACAGAGATACTTTGCTATCAACATACGAAGCGTAATGGGAATGGTTATCATTAGCGAAAATTGATTGTGCCATCCAATGATTATCTATGGCAATGATTTACTGATGAAATTTATTTAAGTATCATTTAACAATATGAAATATAAAGGAATATTTCATTTTCAGTGGTTATGGTTATGCTATTGATAATCAAGGATATTGCTAATGCCCTGATGCATACCACGTAAGCCAGGATTTTCGCAAGGGAAGATGATGATGACGAAACACCCGACAGGAATTTATGTCGGGTGCCTTGTTAAGGTCATAAGAAGGAGGCTAAGAATGGAGTTAAAAGAGAGCGTTATTAATTATTCTCCATTTGTTTTGCAACATCCATAATGTGGTAAAGCGGTACTCTGTTCTTAGCTAACTCTACCATGGCGTTCATATAAGGTACCATGGTTGAAAAAAGGATTTTATAACCTTCGCAAAAATAAGAAACAGTCTCATTGTTTACTTTAGTAATACGATGCTTAGGACAACCGCCATTGCAGATAGGTTTATATGCACATTGCTGACATTTCGCTGAAATCCGTTTTTTTTGCGCTGTCAGTTGTACACTGTTCATCGTTTTGAGTTCAGATTTATTAATGTTTCCAATTTTGTACTGTGGATAGACAAAATGGTCGCATTCGTAAATGTCTCCATTACTTTCAACAACCAGATTATCCTTGCAGGACTCCTGGAAAATACAACTGGTATGCCCATTCCCCAAAAAACGGCTGACAAAGCTTTCAAACTGACGGATGAAAATTTCACCCACATCGTTTTTAACCCATTGCATAAAAATGGTTGACATAAACTTGCCATAAGCCGTGGGAGGCACAGAAAAATCAATGATACGGAATGTGTTCTCACTATGACCACTGAAATCAATATTCGGCGTCCCGGTTTCTAGCAATTCGATAAATTGCATATGTTTACTGCCGATAGATTTTAAAAAATGATAAACCTCAAGAGGGTAATGGACATTAACGTTATTAATGACGGTTAACGTATTAAACTCTACTTGATATGATTTCAGACGCTCGATGGCTGCTATCACTTTTGCAAAAGTACCGTTACCTGAATTACTGCGTCTGTAACGGTCATGTAACTCCTGGGGGCCATCGATCGAGATACCAACCAGAAATTCATGTTCTTTGAGAAAGGCACACCATTCATTATTCAATAAAATGCCATTCGTTTGTAATGCATTAAAAATACGTTTTTGGCCTGCATAGCGTTGTTGATAGTGAATAACTTTACGGAAAAAATCCAGGCCAGCCAGAGTGGGTTCACCGCCTTGCCAGGTAAAATAGACCTGATTGCCAGACGCTGCGATATATTGTTTGATGAACTCTTTCAGAGTGCTGTCATCCATCCATTTTTCATGAGTAAACTGCGACTCTTTTTCAAGGTAAAAACAGTAATCACATTTGAGATTACATTGAAAACTGGAGGGCTTGGCTGTAACGTGCATCGCTATCTCGCTCAATAAGGCGGCGGAAAAATCCGCCGCATGAAGGTTTAGTTATTTCGCTTCGCTTAGTGCTTTCTTGATATTGTTAAACTTCTCCTGATTTACCTCGCTAAGCGGTGGCTGGCTGCTGTCGATAAACTCTCTTACCACGCCTTGCATCTCTTTAACGACCTGCGGATTGGCGGCGGCAAGGTTATCTTTTTGCTGTAGATCCGTCAGTTTGTATAGACCTAACTGATTGTTTTCTACTGTATAGACAAGCGAATAATCGTTATTTCTCACCGTATAAGAGAATTGGCTTAAGTCCTCAGTGTTGGGGTTATGCGGGTAATCGTCTGACTGATGACGGACAAATTTGTGGTAATTATCCCAGAATGGAATATTTTCCTCATCAAACCAGTGAGAATAAGAGGTTATCCAGGTCAGATTTTTATGTGGCTCGCCTTGTTTCTTATCTTGCAACCAGGGCAGCAAGGAAACGCCATCCAGCTTAAGGTCTTTTGGAATGCTGATATCGGCTGCATCAAGAGCTGTCGGGTAGAAATCCATTGCGGAAATCAGCTTGTCATAATTACCGGGTTGAAGTTTTCCTTTCCACCACATAAACATTGGGGTGTGAGTACCGCCAGGATAGGTCTGACTCTTATAGCCTTTTTGCGCCCCGTTCAGCGGCAGAGGACCATCGATAACCGCACCATTATCGGAGGTAAAGAGAATAATTGTATTGTCATACTGTCCGTTTTTCTTCAGTTGTTCGAGAATGCGTTTTACACCCTGATCAACAGAATAAACGGAAGCGTAGTAGTTATCTGCCGTTTGACTACCGGTATTAAATTGCTTCTGATATTGATCCGGTGCAGGATTATCATTTGGCAGGTGCGGAGCATTATAAGCCAGGTAAAGCATAAAAGGCTGGTCAAGTGTTTTGGCACGATCAACAACGCCAATTGCCTCATCGGTTAACTGATCGCTGATATAACCTTTTGCGGGGACACGTTCACGATTTTTGAACAGTGAAGGGGAGTTGTAATATGCCGTTCCTGCAGCGTGGAATCCCATAAAGTAATCAAAGCCACGGTTTTGCGGTTGCCATTCTTCCGCAGAAAATGTGGTGAAGTTGTCATGATAGTCACGTGTTTGTTTATCTTCCGGTACCGGCACATTACTGATTTTTGACAAGTGCCATTTACCTACTGCTGCAGTGTAATAACCATGATTCTGGAATAATTCAGGCAAGAAAGTTTCTGTTAGCGGAATACCATCCTGAGCATCGGTATTGGAATAGACACCAAAGCGGGCGGGAGCTCGACCGGTCATTATTGCGGCGCGGGAGGGGCCGGAAACACCGTGTGCCACATAGCCGTTAGTAAAACGTACGCCTTCATCCATTAATGAAAGGAGCGTCGGCGTTGATTTTTGTGCAGCTTCAATGGCTTTATCTATCCCTATTTTGTAGGTATCGACAACTTCACGATTTTCCATTGTTTTTGGGTCAAAAGATCCCTTATCAAAAGGAAGTTGTCCATAACCAAGATCATCCATGGTCAGTACGATAATATTTGGCTTTCCTTTGGTACTGTATTCTGTCGGCGTAAAGTCTGAGAAAGCAACGTTTGTTTTGGTTGCTTTCAGCTTTACATCATCTGCCGCATGAGCAGCAAATGCAGCCATACCAGATGCCAGTATCAAAGATATCGAGGTACTTACGACACTTTTCTTTAATGCAGACTTCATAAATGTTCCTCTTCTTATTGTACTTAATTCCAAAGTAATTTTACGAAGAGAAATAAGTGGATGTAAGTGAAGTTAGTCACATAAAGAGATAGCAGATTTAGCTAAAAAAAGGGAAATAACAGTCCATAAAGCGTTGACATTACTTTCTGTTCTACTAAGTAATTTCTCGCCGATAAACAACTAATATATTGATATTTAATAAATTATTGTATTTTACTGACAAAATACCGAATTGAGATCATAAATAATCATGCAACAGGTTATGCAAATGCATAAATATGTGATGAATGTCACTTATTTATTTCAATAAATATATCGCCTAAAAACAACGCGGGGCAGGGAATGGCTGCCCCATTTAATTCTTACGTAGCGTGTGTGGTTGACTACTCGTTAGCAAATAATCAAATAGCTAAAGCATTCATCGTGTTGCCCGTGTTCATACCCGTGTGCCTTTGACAACGATACTCCTTAGAAACTCTCTTCGGACTGTTGCCGAAATGTTTGCGGAACGCATAAATAAAATAAGATGTACTGGCATAACCACATTGTTCGGCAATTTTATTGACTGAACCTTCTACGCGTATCAAATTTTTTGCGTGCTGCATTCTGGCATCTAATAGAATCTGTGAGAATGTCGTTTGCTCTTGCTTTAGTTTTTTCTTCAACAGGCTTTCACTGATGTACAGGCAGTCACAAATATCTTTCAGCTTCCATGGGTGCGCCAGCTTCATGTTGACAATATTTCTCACTTTCCCGGAAACGGATAGCACACCGTTAGTTAATAGTGTAATGAAACCTTTGCATGCGGCAAATATAGACAGGCAAGAAAAAAGCAAAAGTTCTGAAAAATTATGATGATTGCGTTCTTCCGAGTTGAGATAAGCAATCATTTCATTAAGCAATCCAGTCGGTACATTTGAAGCACGTAAAAACTTCGCAGGAACAGGCACCGTCACTGTCTGGATGTTAGTGCATTGTAGATATTTTTTAATGGTATTTTCATTAAATCCGATTTCTTTAAAATGCCGCTCATAAGGTTCAAAATGCGTACGAACAGCGTTATCTACCATCAGGATCTCGCCGTCAGAGAAGGCGTAATCTTTATCTAAAATGTTAGCGTTGAAGGCATGATGAATAAATATAACAGAACAAACGAGCGACATTTTATCTCCTTAAAACAATAAAGTTTTTATCGATACTTTTTTAACATTTCATATTTATAATTTGCTGTTTATTTTCAGTCTTGCAAACTATTGATAATGAAATGTGTAAGATCTCTTGCAATGCGACCCATTTCTGAAATGCCCAGCTGATCAATTGCCGAAAAAATGGCTATCAACGTAAGGGTCAGTAATAAGACAACCACAATTACAGACATGATTTCTTTATAGTTGTCTCTTTGCGTGATTTTGTTTTTCACTGTGGTCGCATGCATTTCAAATATGTTTATTAAGCGAATAACGTTAAGCATCGTTAATCAGTATGCTTAATATAACAGGCCGGAGAAAAGAGGAAATAGGACTGGCGCTTCAGTACTGAACGGAGTTTCTTACAGCTGTAGGCAGAAGTTTATATCTTATAGTATGTAGTTTAATTTAATCCATGTGAGCAAATTGCGCGATAATAGTCAATGAGGGATTCTTCTGCTGTGCGGATGACAGCAGAAGAAATGAGAAGAGGCATTAATTTGATGGTTCTAATTCAACCGGAATACTTTTATAGCCAGGAATGCCACTTAATGGATCGTGGTTATCAAGTGTTAGCATGTGATTCGATTCTGGAAAATAGGTCACCAGTGAGCGGTCAGCCATAGGGTAAATGACCACTTTTAATCTATCCATGCGGCGTGAGCTGCGCTTACCGTCTGGCGTAAGCGCAATAAGATTAACTCTTTCGCCGTTTTTTACACGGCAAATTTTAGCTTGTTTAGCACTCATAAAGACCACATCTCGTTGACCGAATACCCCTCGATAGCGATCATCCATACCATAAATCGTCGTGTTGTACTGATCGTGGCTGCGTACTGTCGCCATGACCAGCTTACTGTTAAACGCTGAAGAGGGATCTTCTAACAGCCCTTTGCTGGTAATGAAATTAGCCTTACCTGACTGAGTCATCCAGCGCCTTTCAGCAGCAGCGTTTATCAGGTGAAAACCACCAGGATGTCGGATGCGCTGGTTATAATCGGCGAACTCTGGCAGCACAGCTTCAATGTCATTGCGAATGCGATCATAATCTTCCACCAGATACTCCCAGGCTACCACGCTCTGGGGTAGTGCTGCCTGCGCGATTCCCGCGACCACTGCACACTCTGATTTCAGCATTACACCGGCGGGTTTTAACACGCCACGCGAGGCATGAATCATCGACATTGAATCCTCAACGGTTACCGCCTGCGCACCGCTTTTTTGCATGTCAATCTCGCTACGTCCCAGAACCGGCAGAATATAGCTATGCCGTGCGGTCAGCAGATGAGAGCGGTTAAGCTTAGTGGCTACGTGTACCGCCAGATCTAATTGCGTTAACGGTACAGCGCTCGCTTCCCGATCTGGCATTGCCAGTGCAAAGTTGCCCCCCATGCAGATCAATGCTCGAGCCTGCCCTGTACATATTGCTTGCATGCTGGCAATTGCAGCATGTCCAGGTGCTTGAGGTGGTGTGAAGCCATAGCGCTCACCCAGGCGAGCCAGAAACTCTGCAGACGGTTTCTCGGTGATACCGACGGTTCGGTCGCCCTGTACATTAGAGTGGCCACGTAGTGGGCAGATACCCGCACCAGGCTTGCCAATGTTACCTTTCATCAACAGCAGATTGACCAGTTGCTGTACATTCTGGGTACCATGTTCGTGCTGAGTGATCCCCATTCCGTAACAGATAATGGTTCGTTCGGCAGCGGCATATGCATCAGCCAGTTCGGCGATTTGAGTCTGACTTAATCCAGAAATACGTTCGATATCTTTCCACTCGGAATTGAGAACGTCACGGCGTAGCTCGTCAAAGCCGACGGTATGCGTTTGAATAAATTCGTCATCCAGCAATGAGGGCCGACCTGCGGCGCTTGCAGCATCATCGCGCTCAATTAACAGGCGCATCATCCCCTTGAGCAACGCCATATCACCACCAATGCGCACGTTATAGTAGGCACTGGCCAACTGAGTCTCAGAGTTCGTCAGCATTTCAAACGGGTTTTGCGGTGCAGTAAATCGCTCCAGGCCACGTTCCTGTAGAGGATTGATGGCGATCATTTTCGCTCCCCGTTTCACTAAAGCGCGCAACGAAGTCAGCATGCGAGGGTGGTTTGTACCAGGGTTATGCCCAATGCAAATGACTAAATCGCACTTCTCAAAGTCTTCCAGCAACACGGTCCCTTTACCTACACCGATACTCGCTGCCAAACCCACGCTTGTCGGTTCATGGCACATGTTGGAGCAGTCGGGAAAGTTATTGCTCCCGTATTCACGGGCAAAAAGCTGATAAAGAAAGGCAGCTTCATTGGAAGTGCGGCCCGAAGTATAGAATTCAACCTGATTGGGATCACTATAGCTTTGAAGGCGTGCGCCAATTTCATCGAAAGCTTGTTGCCAGCTTAATGGCTTGTAACAGTCGCTGACGGCATCATATTTCAAAGGCTGAGTGAGTCGCCCCGCAGCCTCAAGCTCGTGGTCTCCCCAGGTAAGTAATGATTGAACCGTATTCTCAGCAAAGAAAGAGGCGTTTACCTGCTTATCCGTGACTTCCCAGGCGATTGCTTTTGCGCCGTTTTCACAAATGTCGAATGACGCACTGTGCTTAGGATCTGGCCATGCACAACCCGGACAGTCAAAGCCCTCTGGCTTATTCATGTCAAACATGGCAATAACATCCTGGCGTATATCCATCTGCTTACGTACTGCATTCGCTACGGATTTAACAGCACCCCAACCACCGGCAGCACCCTGGTAGGATTCAATTTTTTTCTTCATCTACTTATCCTGTGTGGAAATGAATTATTAGGATTTGTAATAGCGATGATGCACAGTACATACAAAGGGATTATCGCCAACATGGATATATAAGAGTAGGGGACTACTCTCTTTCTATTTTTAATCTATTATCGTTAAACAATAGATTAAATACGATAAGGTAAGCATCATCTCTCATAGTGTTTAAATTAACATATTTTTTAATATAAAAAATAAGACTCTGGCTTCAATTGTGCGCGGATTTTCTTACAGGTGTAGGATAATAGCTTTCACAAAATAATTATCCGCGCAATTTTCGTGAATGGAGCGCATAGACTAAGGTCAAAATCACAATTATTCATAGATAAAAGTGACACCAATGACTGACTGGACGGTTCCGGCTGAAACTTTGTTCCCTGTTTGTCCATAGGTTGCGCTTAAACCCAGAGGTACTTTGCTTTTATTTACTGTCCCCAGGGAGACATTTTCTCCCGCAGCCAGTATTTTTCCATTACGTATCAGAGAGACACCCACTCCCGATGCTTTTGTTGCATCAGGTGCCGTGTTAGCAAACACTTGTCGGGCACTGTCAGTGGTGGCACCCGAAAGATAAAATGAGAGCTTTTGTTCGCTTGAGCAATATACGCCAAGGGGTATTTCTGCGCTTCCAGGAAAGTCCGGGAGATCCACGGTGACATTACGACTGTCAACAGTGCAGCCGCCTGTTGGCATAACAACACTGTTATTTGAAATAATATTCCACGTAAAATTACGCGGATTTCCGCTTCCTAACGTGGCAATTTTATACATATGAATACGGGCAATAACTTCCCCGGCTTTTATGACAACTCCACCGGCCGCCCCGACTGGGGTAATATAGAGTTTTAACGGTAATGGCATCGGTGTCTTATCACCAATATCCAATACGTTGGTATTTGTCGTCAACGGGAAGGGGTAGGTCACATTATTCCAGTACAGCGATCCCTTATATGACTGTAGAGAGCCTGCGAAAGCTGAGCCTTGTACCAGGTTTATATGATCAGTGTCGTACCAGCCGCCGTAATCATTCCAGCAACTTATATGCTGAGACAAGTCTACAACCAGATTCTGGCCCGGCTGTATTACAGGGTCGAGATTAACATAAACAGAGGTTGTACCAGCTCCAATACTTGACCCGCCATCGACATTACAACTGAAGGCAAAAACTTTACCTGCCATTAATAGAAAATAAATACCGAACAGGACCTTTATACTGATTGTTTTACCCATGATATATCCTAAGGTTAAAAAATTGATTTAAAAAGAAGGCTAAGAAAATCGAATCGACGTTATTGCCAGGTGTAGATCATATTGATTAGCGCCTCGATCGTTCCCTGGCTTGCGTTTCCATTCACCGTGATAGCTCTTGCCTTAAGTGGAAACTGTGCATTACGAGTGATCTCATCAACAATAACCGTTTTGCTATCGCCATTTTTTAACGTCGCATCCTGGTCATCCCTCAGCTCTATCTGAATATTTTCGGCAGTACCTTCATTTTTGTAATAACCCGTATTGTCAGTTGAACCTGTCACGATTGCCGTCACTACACTTGTTTCAACCGGACAATCGGTTAAGCCAGATGCAGAACCAGGTTGTTGCAGATTGCGCGTATAAAGATCCCCGAGATTAACGTTAGCTTCTTTGGTTTGAATAGTGCAGGGTTTAGCGACTACCCGACCATTAACAGTGATAGTGACATCGGCGGCCTGGAGAGTTGCTGTGAATAACGCGCAAAACGTAGCTAACAGGAACCTCTTGTGAAGTCTTTTCATATCTGACTCTGATTATTGAAATTCAAGGGTAAAGGTTGCCGAAGCCCTCACCAGTCCCGGATTGACGGACTTCTGAGTTGACTTCAGACGAGCGGAGTAAGGCAAAATATTGTTCTGTTCTGGTACCAGTGGGATCCACTGCATCCCGGCATGAAGGTCATTCAATTTCACCGGACGCATATTTCCGTCCAGTATTTCTATACCCAAACCGGAAGCCGTATTGCTTCCTTCATCCAGTTTCAACAGAGTATTATTTTCTGCATCCTCAATACCGTTAAATGCAACCCGAACCCCCGTTGTCCCTTTGCTGCATTCACTTAACGTAATCTGAAAAGGGACGGCTGGACTTGTGCTACCGGTCGTTGGAAATTGTCTGGCACTGTTTTTTTGGAGATCTACGGTAAAATTAAGCGAATCCGATGAGACTGTGCAGCCATAATCGAGGACGCGCCCGCTAATTTTAATAACGCTATCTGCGGATAAAGCAGAATAGGTGGTTAACCCCAGACATAAACCGAGGAAAATAATGTTATTGTATTTCATAATCTATTGTTCCTTAGCGACAGATTGCTGTCTGCTGGTTCAGTAAGGTACCAGGAGAAACTTCAGGAAGCTTGTACTCGACAATACAGTTTGAGTTTTTATCTTTACCCCATGAAACCTGTAATTTCCCTGACTGTGGAAGTCCAGTCAGATAAACCTGACCGTTTTCCGCGACAATGCTGCCATTTTTATTCTCTCCGTGTGTGACAATTGCACCGAATGGAACGCTCTTATTACCGTACTTCAACGTCATTAATACTTTCCCGCCGATTTGTGCATTAAATGTTGCTCTGGCAATAGCACCGTGAGTTGGGATGACAGTGACCACGGTTTCATCCAGTTCAACATTATCTGCAAGGGAATTCGCGTTAAGAGCAACACGGTTTTCTCTATATTCTGTCGCAAATGGTAATATGGCATAGCCACGCCAGTCGGTATGAATTCCGGTCTGGTTCTCTATTTTGACATTATCAGCACCAGGAGCCTTAACCAGAACCATTGTGTCGCCCAGCGGCTGTCCAAAGGTGATGCCATCAGCATGAGCAATAATCCCACCACTCATTCCGTAATAAATCTGGCTGCTGTCACCACTCCGACTGTAACCGACATTAGTATTACCATAAGCTCCACGATAATTAAGAGAACTGTAACCACTGGTGCCAGACGATGTATTACCTCCGTGGGTGTTACCGACCTGAACGCTATAATTCAGGTTATTATCCGGCAGCAGAGTGCCATAAACCCCCGATAGATTGGTCATGCCGCCTTTCAAATCGTTTGACATACTGTAACTGGCGTTTGAATTACGAAATGCCGACTGACTGTCTGTACGCATCCAATGACTGAAGGGAACATTAAGCGTAAAAGCGAGTAAATAATCCCGATCGTTTTGCCATATATTATTGGAATAGCTGTAATTCAGCGAAGTCGTAATATCACCAAACGGCACATTTAATCCAAATGATATTTGCTGGTCGCTGCGTGACGTGTTCCAGTAACTTTGGCGACTGGCACTGAAAAATGTCGTACCGTAATTTCCAAGCTGCTGAGAGATGCTTATTTGTTCCTGACCACGCTTACTGTAGAACAGATTAAAATAATCAATAAATTGTGTCTGCTCATTGGTGTCTCCGGTAGGAGGCTTGACGGTGTAACCACTCATTCGACTGTAGGCACTGTCGGATAAGTTATAAAAACCTTGCGTAGAATAGCGATATCCTGCGACCTGGATATTGGTTCCTGTCTGGTAGAAGGATTTGCTGTAGACGGATTTAACCGATTGCCCACTGTGACGGGTGCCATCTGCAAGTGTCGTATTGGCCTGCGTGATATCGAAAGAAAAGGCACCAAAAAGTCCTAAATCTTTCCCAATACCAAGGTTGAAGGCCTGATAATCTTCTGCAATTTGCATTCCGCCATAAGGTGTCCAGTTTCCTTCCAGACCATGCATCAAGCTACCTTGTATGAACTTGGGAGAGCTTTGCAGGTTATTTCCACTACGATATTCCCCCATGGCAAGCGCATAACGCGTATATCCAGCACGTTGGAGAACCGGAACAGACGAATAAGGAACATATAATGTCTGAATACTGCCGTCTGCCTCTTTTATGGTTACTTGCAGATCACCACCATTGGCCGCAGAGTTGATATCATCAATAGTAAAAGGGCCGGGTGGAACAGTAGTCTGATAAACATCGTATCCGTTCTGTTTTACACTCACTTGTGCGGTTCCACGGGCAATACCATGAATCACCGGAGCGAAACCATGTTGGCTATCGGGCAACATCGCTTCTGTTGAATTTATTTTGAGGCCACGAAAGTTCACACTATCAAAAATATCGCCATCGGTATAACTATCACCTACCGTTAACCGTGAGCGTAAGGGAATAATGTCACGTTCAGCCGACGTATTGATATGCTGCCATTTATTGCTGTCAGATGAATTGCTACTCCCACTGTTATAACTCCACGTTGAGTTATCGCGTAGTCGCCAACTACCAATGTTGATGCCACTCTGTAAATTCAAATATGCATAGTTTGATTTTCCTGCATTATGGTTACTACGATTATTAATAGAATTACCATTAAAACTATAGTTTAGAAGCCCTGCATTTATTCCTTCTTCCCACAGATCAGGAGAAACATAGCCGCGAGCCATTCTGCCAACATAAATTTGTGGAACGGAGAGTGACAGATGTTGCTGACCAACATCAAACTCAGTTGATGCGTCGGCCAAACGATCCTGAAGTGGTGTGCATGCGCTGTTGTCCGGCACATGTTTTTCTGCCGAATGTTCTTTATTGTCTAATAACGCTATTTTTTTTATACCAAGACTGACAAGAAGATCTGTACTCAGGCATGGGATGAGTTCTGCGTTATTATCATCTGCAATAAAAGTAATATCCCGACTAGTCATAAATTCGTCGTTCAAATAAATGTCGACCCGATATGTACCAGGTGGTGCCTCGCGTCCCTTAGTAAAGGCGGATAAATCGACAGATTCAGCAAGATCATTGCTTAAAAACCGTGGATTAAAATAATACTCTGCGTCAACGGGAAATACCGCAGTTGCTAAGCCAAGGGCAATGGTAAGCCGTGCAAAGCGAGGCATTATTAACACCTGATGCATACGATATGCCTTAAATGCGGCACGAAAGGCTGTCATTATTAATTCCGATTGAGTTTATTATTAATTAGGTCAGTGGCTTACTGCATGGTTGCCTTAATACGCGGAGTTAATGCACCGTAATCATTGATCGTCTGAAAACTGATATCCCCGGTTGCAGCATGCGTGATATCCACCGATACTTCACCTTTTGGCGGCACCATGGTGTTTGGGAGATTGCTATTTCCTGCTTTCATATTTGTTACGGTAATGAAATAGGGCGTTGGATTAATAAGCGTGAGTTTGCTACCGCTGCGACGAAACCGAAGCATTGCAGGCGCTTCTTCAGGTGCCATTGCCAGGTTCGTGGGGCGATAAAACATTTTTATGCGGCTAATAATTGCCAGCTGTAATGTATTCTCATTCTTCTGGTCTTTTTCCATAGCAGGAATAGCTTTAACATTCACCCAGAACAGGCTTTCACGGTCGCCTGGTAACTGATGATTAGTAGCGTTGATTATCCGCAGCGTATTCTCTTTTTTACCTTGCATGGAAAAAAGCGGTGGGGTAATGACAAACTGGGTGTCTTTTTGGTCACCTGCATTTTCTATCCATGACTGAATGAGATAGACACTGGCAGGATCATTATTCGTGACAGGCAATAAAACCTGTTTCTGGTTTGCCGGATAAATTACCCGCGTCGCACCCAGTGCGACAGCTGCGTTGGCAACGGTGCTATGGCAAGCAAAGAGCAATAAAAGTAACACTGTCGCCATAAAGGAAATAGAGTAGGGGGTACGCGTAGTTTGCATCTGATGCATTCTCCATGTGTTAAGAGGATAAGCGGGAAAACCGTTACATCAGACAATCGATTAATGTTGCTAATACATTGGCGAGTCGCCGGGTTTCCAGACTTAATGCGTTTGTAATAAATGTTGGTTCTCTTTTAATAGGAAAACCTTGCTACAAAGTAAATATTTTAAATAACAGTAAGTTTAACTACTGTTGTTTATTGATAGTTTAGATATTATGTGATTTTTCATAGCGCTCCAAATACAAACCATTTCTCATTAAAAATGAGATGAATATTGGTAAATTGCTCGGGTGTGCGTAGCCATGCCACACACACCCTGTTTCAATTTCAGATGACGTATAGCCACCTTAAGATTGAATTATAGATATTGAACTTTGAAGGTCGCATCAGCGTTTGCAGTACCAGCTACGGACTGCCCGAGAGCAATATAACGAGCCTGGAATGGCAGTATATTCGTGCCATCAATCAAGTCGGTTTTAGCACTAAAAGTGGCCCCATCAAGTATTAATACCTCACCCGTACGGTCCAAAATTTGAATACCGACATTTTGGGCAGAGCCTGCCGCTGAACTCTGCAGCGCTAACGTATCGTCATTACTGGTGACAGTAGTACCCAGGAATGCAACAGCTGCATTACTGGAAACATTGGTATCACAATCATTCAGCTTGATATTGAAGCCAACGGCGGAGCTGAGGTCACCCGCTTTAGCCAGGCGAGAAGAACGAACCTGACCCAGCTCAACCGTTTGGTTCATTGATTCTGAATCAATTGCACAAGCGGCATTTACCACTTCACCTTTAAAATGAATAACACCGCCATTAACAGTGGTCGTTACTGATTCATCACCCTCGGCTGCGCTTACCGCAGCAGACGACATCGCCAACACAGAAACGACAATCATACCAACATGTTTGAGTTTCATAATTCTCCAAAATTTATATTTAAGTAGCTGAATAAAGAGAGTTAACAATTAAGTCATTCTGTTATTGCTTAAAAACAAGAATCATTCTTGATTGGTTGTTGCCCTGAGAATATAGTTTCCAGGGTTATTACATTTCACGAAGAACGATAATATCTTTAAATCACAAGGACACCTAATCACAACAAGTTTATTGTGCACTTGTTGAAGAGAGTATTTGCAAAAACATTTTATGTCGCTAAATAACATGACGATTTCATTATGCATGTTATTTATAAACCGTGACTAAACAGAATATTATTGCGAACAAGGGAAGTGTCAGGAAAGGTCAAGAGCTACCAATGGTTAATATGGCTATAAATCATTAGCTATGGTTAATGTTTGCTTGCTGAAACTAACACCGAATTGCTCTAAACAGATAAGTGCAGGGTTTATTAAAGCTGTCCGACAGACTTTCTTAACCTGGTAATATCTCTCTTGGGTGACTCTCCAAACATCCGCGAATATTCCCGACTGAAATGGGATAGCTTTCGTAACCGACAGCATAGGCTGCTGTGGTGACATCGTAATGTTCATTCAGCATCGGTCGCCTGACTTCATTGAGACGTAGCCATTTCTGATACCGGAGTGGACTCATTCCCGCTTGATCCGTCCTTAAATAAGTAACAGCACCCTCTGGTGTTTTCGTATGCAGTGTCTATGCGACAGACACTGCGCTCTTAGCATGGGGCAGGGAATAACCAGGCTATTTCTCCATGCACAGGCCAATTATGAAAGAGGAGAGGCTTAAGTTCTTGAACCCTGAACGAATAACGACTACCAGAAAAGCACTTCGCATCACTCAGACATGATTTAACTTATGTTGTGTGAGAATCCAGTTCATAAACCACAGGGTACATATCTCTCTGCTTTAAAAGATATTTTTAATAGAAAGGTGAAATCACTTCAAGAGAACTTCATGAACTAATAGGAAATGCGCCTCTTATGAATATTTCCCGACAACTTACTCTGCTTCAGTTCATGAACCATTTCCCAACGTAATAAAAGGTTGTAAAATGCGTTATAGCGTCACTGGGGTAGGGTGTATTGACATCACCGGGCAAGCGCGATAAAGTGAAAAGGTAAGGCTACTACCCAACCTCAAGGGGGTCAGACGACTCCGGGTCCATTACATGACACTTTTATGTGTCAGGACTTTGTCTACTTGAGGAAACACCATGAATACATCATCTTCTCTCGCGTCCCAGATCGTCGACCGTAAACTTGCTCGCACGGCCATCGGTCGCATTAAATCAAGCCTTAAAAAATTTAGCTGTGTTGCCGATATCAACGCATTCCGGCAAGCCTTCCATGATGCGTACCATGCCCAAGGGCAACAGTCGGGTGAAACGGATTTGTTGACTGCTATGCTGGGTGTCAAAAAGCTAAATGATATCCCGGCACTTGCACTTGTTGTCGATGAAGGTTTGCCTTTTGGGCAGGTTGTTGAGCGCCGTAAGGCTATGGCTGCCAGCTTGTCTGAGTTTATAAAACACCATGCACCGAAAGCGCACTTCCGGGTGCCGGATAATCTCCTGACTCAGTGTCTGCACCTCATCGAGTTAGTGCAGCCCCTGGCGATTGCAGAAGACAAGTATGCTGCTAACTACCACGAAATGGCGCAGGCCAAAGATGAAGGCCGCTTGGTTGAGGAATTCCATCATGTGTTTGTTCATCTGGTTGGGTGCGAGAATCCTGAGCAAAAATATGTGTACCGTGCTATCGCTTTGCACTTTCTGGCCGAGGAAAACAGCCTTACGGCCAGCGTTCGTTCTTCACCTGCTTGGGAGTTGCTCATTCTTGAGGTTGGCACAATCGCTACACGCTGGATTAATACCGGAGAGCCCATTAAAACCTGGCGGGGCATCATGGCGCTGTCGGGTATGCACCAGCTTGGCGAGATATACGCTGGCCATCAGCTTGCACAATCTCTTTTCTTTAAGGCTGATGCGCCTCGGATTGATAAGCAGCTGGCGTTAGAGGTGATTGAGCTAACCTTTGAACAATATCGACAACGTCGGGTTCAGGGGCCAGTATTTGCGCATGGTGATTCAGAAACAGATCTCTATCGCAATTACAACACTATCGTGGGGGAGGCCATTCGTAACAGTGATGATCTGGCGGAAGTGGATCGACTGACTCGTAATTTGGTGTCCGTACTGCTAGAGGCCGCTGAAAAGTGCATGGCAACCTTTGATGCCTGTGCACTGTGTATCCTGACCCCAGATTTTTTGCCTTTGCACGGTGTTGATCCCGAAAACGAGCGCCTGCACGCGCTACGTCATAAAATTTCTGCCTTCCCGGATACTGAATCCTGGTGCCGTGAGCTAGCAGCGACCCCCCAAATTAAATCCCTTCAGGCGCGATTTTACTAAATCGCGTTGATTCAACACCCCGGTCAGTCACTGGCCGGGCTCATTTGTTCATCCCAAAAACAGAGGAAGAGAGAATGACAATTCAAACTTGCCCAGTATGCCATGGCCGAGATGGCCTGTTCGAAGTTACCTGCCCGGAGTGCGACGGATCGGGGTACAGCCCGGAAGAGGACAAACCCTTTGCACAATGCCACACCTGCTATGGTGATGGTACGACTGAAACGTCAGCCTGCCCCCGCTGCGGTGGTGTGGGCGAAGTAGATGATGATGAAGACGACGAATACGAAGAGGAAGAGGATGATGATGACGACAGGGACGAGGAGGAAGACTAACGCCCGCATTTCCAACTCGCTCATCCACCCGTTAACACGGCGTTCAGGGTGAAACCAAGGTATCTGGACGAAGCGTAAGGCTGGTGCATAAGCGCATCAACCTATCGTGTTGAAATACCAGTTCAGATATCATGGTAATAAAGTTACAAGGCCACTCGGAAGCGGGTGGCCTTGATCGATACTCGAATCCGCCGCATGTTCACATTTGTACCAACAAAACTCATGGAGGTTATTTAACTTATGTGAATGTGAAGCCAGTTCATAATCTAAAACGAGTTTGCTGAGAAGACTGTATGGGGCGATATAGGTAAAGAAGTGCATTCAGGATAATATCTTTTGTCATTCGGGGTTGCATTGACCAGCCGATAACTTTGCGCGAGAACAGGTCAACAACCACGGCCAGATACAGCCAGTCTTAGTGGGTACGGATGTAAGTTATGTCCGTTACCCAACGTTCATCCGGTGCTTTCGGGTTGAACTGTCGCTGGAGCCTGTTGGGTGTCACGATACTGACTTCCCCTTTACGCGTTCGTGGGCTTCGGTACCCGACCTGAGCCTTTATTCCGGCACGCTTCATCAGCCGCCAGACCCTGTCAAGGCCAAGATTTATGACCGCATCCCCTATTTGGTCATTTTGCTGTCCGCTTTCCGCCATTTCATCATCGCTGATTGGCGTTGCGCTTTTGGCCAGCACTCCAGCTCTGCGTTTTTTCCTTCAACCGATAGCTTTCTCCTTTGATATTCAACGTGGTTGAGTGGTGCAGCAGATGGTTCAGGATCGCTGACCGAACATCTCCCCCCAGTCAGCGAAGCCTTTGTTTGATGTTAGGATGATACTCGCTTTTTCATACCGTCGATTCAGTAACCGGAAGAACAGGCTGGCCTCTTCTCTGGTCATCGACAGATAGCCTATTTCGTCCAGGAGCAGCACCCGGGCATAACTCAGTTGCTGTAGCTGGCGCTCCAGTCGGTTTTCCAGCTTCGCTTTCATAAGCGTTGCTACCAGCCAGTCCAGCGGGATGAACAACACCCGATGCCCTGCATCTGCTACTTTCACTCCGAGAGCAACAGCCAGATGGGTTTTACCCACACCCGGTGGTCCCAGCAGGATCACGTTCTCGCAGCGCTCCACGAACGCCAGCCCGGCCAGTTCCCGAACAACCTTACGATCGATACTAGGCTGGAAGCTGAAGTCGAACTGCTCCAGTGTTTTGACCCAGGGCAGGCGAGCTTGCTATTTTTGTCTTATCTTATTGATCTATTGAATAAAATGTAAAATTAGATAACATTTACCGAAACTCACATTTATCAGGACTGACTGTCCTGAGGGCGGTAGCGTTATCAGAGTTGAAAAATTAAAACGTAGTTCACTTCAAGTAAGTATCCGCTGACTACAGCGGGCAGTTTTTTATGGAAAAAGTGTACGCGCTCTACGCATACACGTTTGCTGCCAAGTCCCTTATGTGGGGGGGGCGATAGCCGTCGCTTAGTGATTAACACATTCAATTTCTATGCTCATAGATCTAGGAAAGTATGGCATATCTGAAGCAATATTGTGTTTTGGACTCCACCAAACCAACTTGTAGAAAGAGATGGGCAATGTAATATATTAAGATGAATTATTCTGAGTTCCCTCACTCAAGTGTTAATGTAAAACGGCCTGAATAAAATTGAGAGTATTATTAATTTGGTAGATGATCATGTGCTCAAATCATTTTCAGCCCCATTGATAATTAACCGATAAGCCTTTTGGCAAGAAATTATGACGGCTTCGTGCATGTTTATAATAAATATTCATGTTAAAGGTGTTCATTATAAAATTAAAGGCAGGTTTTATACATGTGTTTTATGATTGTAATTGAGATTTCATATAATGAGTAATCAATCGGCAAAAATGAAAAAATACAAAGTTATATTTTCTTCAGAAAATAATATTTTAAATAATGAGAACGTTATTTACATCTATCCAAGCAATTCCAATTGGAACGATTTCAAATATAAGACTCACGCATTGGCTTCTGTTTTCTCACAAGGAAGGCATATTTTTAAAGGGGAGTTGCTGTCAGCAGTTTTAGCTGATGATAGCAATCACCAGCTTGAATATATTGGAATTGCAAATAGGATTGGCAATAAATCAGATTTGACCATAACCGATAATTCGTATTTCAGCCTATTTCCTAGTATAAGAATATATAGAAATCTAGTCAGAGATGTAGGCGTAGATGAAGCTATGAAAATACTACATTCATTAAATGATATTGTATATATATCGGAGTATGAACGAAAATCTAAACTGTTAAAAGAAGCTTTAAAAAGTGATGTTTTTCAAAAATCATTCATGCGTAATGCTGAATCATTTTTTGCTTTCAACCATGCGGCCGATATTTTTCGAGGGCTTGATTTTGAAGAGTTAAACTATATATCACACGAATTAAAATTAAAATTTTCATTGGATGGTTTCAATAATTTCCATGAGATTGATTTAAAATTTAAATCTGATGGGATAATTCCCAAACGAATAAATATATTTATCGGTGAGAATGGTCTTGGTAAAAGTCAGGCACTTAATCATTTTGTAAAAGCAGCATTACAGTTACGTGGGTTTTCTGATTGCCTGCACGATATATCAAACGGACATGAACAACGTCCTATGATTAATCGACTACTAGCAATAGGAACGCCAGGAGAAACTAGCAATACCTACCCAAGCGATTCAATAAAAAATCCTAAATTATATTATCGGCGACTTCTGTTGACAAGGAATGGTCGTCATTCAATTGGTAAGAGTTTAGTCCAATTGGCAAGAATGGATGAATCAATTAAAAATATGGCAAGATGGGATATATTTATAGAGGCAATTTCAATTGCATTACCTATAGATAAAATAGTTATACCACTAAGCAATGCAGGATTTAATGTTAATAGCATCCCTTTGACTCAATTAAAAAATAGTTGGAATGAAGAAAAGCAATTAGATATTTGGTCAAATATTGAAGATAATGTTGAGCCTAGAATAGCTGGAGATGAAGGGGTGTATCCCATGAGTAGTGGCCAGCTCTCTTATTTCAAATTTGCCTTACTAGCTTGCTTATATATTGAAAATGGTTCTTTTGTCCTTTTAGATGAACCTGAGACACATTTGCATCCAAAATTAATATCTGATTTTGTGACGCTTTTAGATAATATTTTAGAAAGGACAGGTTCGTTTGCAATTATTGCTACACATTCAGTTTATTTCGTCCGCGAAGTAACAAGGGAACAAGTTCATGTTTTTAAGAGAGATGCGAATAAACTCATACATATTTTAAGTCCAAGACTTAAAACGTTTGGTGCTAATATAGGTGATATATCATATTTTGTTTTTGAAGAGGGTATTAGTAATTCACTATCAAAAAAAATAGTAAAAAAAGCCAACGAAACAGGATTGAAATTTCAAGAGATTAAAAGTGCGTATGCGGATGAACTTCCTACTGAAATGCTACAAGAAATCAAAATGGATATAAATTGAAGATGAAAAAACTCCAAATCCCAACAGTCGATGATATTAATATACTTAATCAAATGTGCTCTAACACTGGAGTCGCAAGCCAACCCTATATCAATAATGAACATCATATAATGCACGATAAATATATTGAGTATCTCAATAATAATGGAAACCCTTGGTTATGTATGGGCAAGGTTATTTCAACTAATTTAACTGATAAGCTTAAGTATCATTACAAAAAGCCATTCCAGTTATTAAATTACATTAATGAATTAAGATCTAAAGGTTCACCAGATGTATGTCCATTCTGCGGGAGCTCAAAAACCGCTACTTTAGATCATTATCTTCCTCAAGCTGATTATCCTGAGTGGATAATATTCTCCAAAAATTTAGTCCCAGCATGTGACTGTAACTCTAAAAGGCGCAATGATGTTAAAGGTAATAACAATAATCAACGGGTATTTCATCCCTATTATGATGATTGCTTAACTTTAAGATTGGTGAGTGCATCATTCCGTGGCAATATGGATGAGCCAGAAATAGATTTTCTTCCAATTTCAAACCAAACAATACCTGATGAGACAATCATGTTTCATATAGATACTGTATTGAAAAGATCGACGGCTATTAATTGGATGTCTTCCAAGTGGCAATCGATGAGGAGAAAACCTAGATGTGTGATATCTACAATACCGAGAGGTAATATAGTTCTAACTATGCAAGACCTAGAGTCTTATTTATTACAATGTCAAGAAGATAAAGATGATGAACATAAAACACCTAATAACTGGTACTCTATGTTCATAACTGGAATTATTAATTCAACTCAAGCCAAACAATGGTTATTAGACCGTCAAAATGGAATAACACAAGGGACTATATCACCACTAGATTAAGCTATTTTGAAATGACTCTGAGGTGTCTTGACCCGGCAGAACCCCACCATTATCACTGCCATACTGGCTGCCATCGCTGTGCACAAAGACGTCGGCGCTACCAGACCGCCATCGACAGTGTATCCAGTACCAAGCCGCGCGTTAGTGTTTGTTTCATCGACCAGTCCACCACATTACGGGCAAAAAGAGTCCTATTCCCCTCAGGAAAAATCCACTTCGCACGATGCGGCTTTGACGTGCCTGAAGACGCACCTTAAGGTATTATCTGCACCAAATTTTCTACGATGAATACAACACATCGTAAGGTTTTCTTCATAGCAGGATGATCCTACCCACGTAATATGGACACAGGCCTAAGCGAGGTTCTTGTTTTCAAAT
>ERZ773164.1113-NODE-1113-length-28423-cov-3.256768_pt1 | contig 28423 bp, 24 predicted proteins | sample MGYA00511917_ERZ773164 | MGnify/ENA primary metagenome ERZ773164 (study PRJEB29015, sample SAMEA2737847) | human gut metagenome | biome: human gut; feature: human-associated habitat; material: faeces | place: China | collected 2012 ...
AAAACCACGTTCTCTTTATATGAAAATATTGTTATTGCCGATTAAGTGGCACTGTACTTTCCTCACTTATTTAGAGGCAAAAACAATCACTTATGTGAAGACGAAAAATACAAAATTATTTACCAAATTAAAGGTGGGAAGATAATGGAGAATAGAATTGCAGTAAGTGTAATTGTTCCTGCATATAATGCGGAAAAAGTAGTTGAAAATTGTATAGGAAGTATTTCAAAACAGAGTTTAAAGGACATTGAAATTATAGCGGTTGATGATGGAAGTAAAGATTCCACAAGAAAGGTTTTGGAGAAACTGGCAGAAGGAGATAACAGAATTCGTTTAATTAAAAAAGATAAAAATGAAGGGTTAAGTGCTGCCAGAAATTCTGCGTTGGAAATTGCAACTGGAGAATATGTCGGATTTGTTGACGCAGATGACTGGGTAGAAGAAGATACCTTTGAGAGAATGTTTCGGGAAGGTAAAGGGGCAGATTTAATCGTATCCGGTTATAAACACGATACAATGGAAGAAAATAGAAAACAGGTTAATATCAGTAGAGAAGTAAAGACACAGCCGGGCTATTGGAATAAAAAAGCGGAAGTTATTTCCAGAGCCGCCTATATTGATACGGCAAAAATGTTTGCATATACATGGAACAAACTATACAGAAGAGAGATTATAGAGAGGAAGAAACTTGTTTTCTCAAAACAGGTATTAATTGAGGATTTTATTTTCAATACAGAATTTTGGAATGAAATTTCTACGTTATCCGTTGTATGTTGTACGGGATACCACTATGTAAAGGCATCAAAAGATGCGCTGACACAGAAATTTTTACCGGATTTTCTTCAAATTATGAACTTAAGATTCGATTGTATGAAAAATCTGCTTGAAAAAAATGGTGTCTATGAAGAAAATTGTAAAGAGCAGGTTGCTAATATATATATTAAGCATGCTGTTGCCGGTATTGTAAGAAATTGTTCACCGGCAGGCAATTATAGTTTTAAAGAGCAGTTTGACCGTGTGAAAAAATTACTAAAAGATACACATTCAAAAGAAGCGTGTCAAAATGCAAAAGGAAACTCTAAGCAGGAAAAGGTATGTAATTTAGTATTTAAAAGTAAAGTTGCATTGATGAATCTGTTGTTAGGAAAAATGATATATGCAATGCAGACAAAATCAAAAACAGCATTTGATAAATTGAAATAATGGAGAATATCTGATGAAGAGAATAATGTTTATTTCATGGGATATGAGTATTTTAGGCGGAATCAATCAGGTACTGGTTGGTTTGGCAAATAAACTAAGTAAAGATTACGAAGTTTATATAGTATCTCTGGTAAAAAGTGGAGAAAAAACAAAATATATTCTTAATTCTGAAATAAAAGGATTAGAATATTTAACGGAAGAAGATTGCAGAGGAAGAGAAGTTCTCATAAAAGGAAGAAAAAAATTAAGAAAATTGATTAAAGAAAAAGAGATTGATATTTTATTTTTAATGGGATTTCAGGTTTCGCTTTCGGTAATTTTGATGACATTTGGTCTGAAGTGTAAAAATGTTTTTTGCGACCATGAAGCTTTATTAAGCAGATGGCATGAAAAGAAGATTACAATGGTACGTTATATGACTTCCATTTTTTCTAAAAAAGTAATTACGCTGACGAAACAAAACGCGGAAGATTATAAAGAAAAATTCAGGTTATCTGATAAAAAGGTGGATTTTATTTATAACAGCATAACAGAAGAGGTATTGAATAACTGTTCAGAATATAATTCTGATTCCAAAATTATTTTATCCGTTGGAAGATTCAGTAAAGAAAAGGGATATGATATTTTAGTGGAAGTTGCGAGAAAGGTGTTGGGAAAGCACGAAGACTGGAAATGGTACATTTATGGAAATGGAGATACATTTTTTGAGATAGAGCAACAAATAAAAAAAGAAAAGTTGGACAAGCAGGTTATTCTGAAAGGAGAAGTATCAGATGTTTCGTCAATTTATGGACAGGCGGGAATATTTGTTTTAACTTCTTATAGAGAGGGGTTACCATTAGTTTTACTGGAAGCAAAGGCGAATCATTTGCCGTGTGTTAGTTTCGATATTATAAGCGGACCAAAAGAAATTATCCGGGATAAAGTTGATGGTATTCTTGTTCCGCCATATGATAGAGAAAAAATGGCAGAAACAATAGAAAAGTTGATTTGTGATACTTCGTTAAGGAAAAATATGGCGGAGAAGGCAGAAGAAAATTTATCAAAATTTTCTGAGAAAGAGATTATGAAACAATGGAAACGATTAATAGAAGAGTTATAAAAGAAGGTGAATAGGTGAAAAGTTTGTTTTGGGAAAAAGGTGAGTTTAAACTTTGGATATTACTATTATGTGCATATCACTTTTTTCCTTTTATTACGACAAAAGGGAGTATAGTATTATATATATGGGCTTACGTTATTCCTCTTGCGTATATTGCATTGAATTTGAACTATCTGAAGAAAATAGTTTCGTCTATTGCACATTCAGAGGCGTTGATTTGCGTATCAGGGATAGTCTTGTTAATCTGTTTAAGTCTAATTATACCGGTTATTTATAATACGGGGGATTTTACTTATCTGACAGACTCGATATTAGGCATGATAAAAATCCTAATACGAATGCTATTTATAGTACTTGTAATTATTAAAAATATCCCGGAAGCAACAAAAGAAACGTTTATGAAGTATTTCATATATTCCTGTTGTTTATACATCTGCAGTACAATTATTATGATGCTTTTTCCAAGTATAAAAGATATTTTTTATCAGTTGATAAAAGAAAGTGATCATTCTAAATTAATGGCTATGGATGCAAGATATAAAACAAGATACGGCTGGGGCGGATTTTCAGGTTTTGAATATACATTCAAATGTGTGCTGGCTATTATATTTAACAGTTATCTTATTGAAACGAGAATAAAACAAAAACGAATTTGGATGAATGTGGGAATTTCATTATTTCTATTAGTAGGAACTTTGTTTTATGGAAGGGTAGGTTCACTATTTGGCGGTTGCGTGCTGGTTGTACTGTTCATCAGACTTATGAAAAAACGTCCGAAGATTTTAGTCGGCGTAATTGTAGCAGGATTGATGGGCTGTATTGCACTTTTTGTTTTGCAAAGTAGAAATGAAACCATTAAAACATGGTTTAACTGGGCGTTTGATTTGTTTGTTACTTTTGCAAAAATAGGAAAATTTGAAACCGAGTCATCTAATGTGTTGATAGAGCAGATGCTTTTTGTTCCTGAAATAAAAACAATTTTGTTTGGAGATGGAATGTACACAACTTTGACCGGATATTATATGTCAACAGATGCAGGGATTATGCGGTCGCTATTATTTGGTGGTTTAGGATTTGCGTTATTGAGATATTTGAGTTTTTATATACCACTCGGTCTAAGCATGTTTAAGAAAAGAATGAACTCAGCAGACAAAACAATGTATTTGTGGGTATTGTTACTTTGTGTTGTCTTTGAGATAAAGGGAGAAATACTCTTTTCATGCATACCGATATTTATATGGATAATGGCAATGGAACAATATGAACGATGGAGGAAAAAAGAATGGAACGAGATTTAAGTTTTGGAAAATTATGTAAAATGTATATTTTAAACATTTGGGTGATTATTTTGGCGGGAATTATTGTTGCTGGGGCAATGGGTGCTGTTTTGAAAGGAAAATCAGAGGCGTCAGTAACACAAAGTGTTTATTTAGTGTATGACTTGGATACAGAGCAGAAAGAAACACTTGAAACGAAAAGAAGTGTTTATTTTGATGCGTATAAAGGTTTAATAAGTGGAAACACATTATTAGATTCAAATGAATTTTCAAAAGAAGAAAAAGCGCTTTTAAGTAGCATTACAACAGAAGTAGAATCAAGTTGTTATACACTTACAATGCAGGCACAAAATGTAGAACAAGATGAAGAATTATTAAATCGTTATGTGAAAGCATCTGAAAAATGGATGCAGGAAAAATACAAAGATGACAGTATTAGTGTAGAAACATTGAAAAAGGTAAGTACAAGCAATGAAGGTGGAATTAGCATTATGAAAATTGCTTTAGGATTTATTGTCGGTGCAATTTTAGCAGCATTAGGGTTATTTATCTGGTTTGTATCGGATAAAAAAATCCGAACAGAAGAAGATGTGCAGTATTATATGGAACTTGAATGTCTGACTACAGTAAGAAGGAGATAGTTATGGGAAGAGCAATGGTTGATATTGAGAACTTAAGAGAAATTGTTTTATTATCTGAATCTAAAGTTTGGGGAATTACCAGTTTATCAAGAAAGACAGGAAAAACTTTTGTGGCACGTCAACTTGTAGAAAATCTGTTAAAAGCAGGTAAGAAAGTTGTATATCTGTCTTTCCAAAAAGAAAGTGGCGAGGAAACAAAGAATTTTTTAGAAAAAGAATTAAAAAAAGCAGAGAATGTATCAGGCTCGGTGAAAAGTGTTGTATTAAAGGATACTCTCCATTTAGAAGAAATCGTATATAGTGAAAAATTTGTACAGCTGGTTGAAGAGTACAAAAAAGAATATGATTATATCATTATGGATATGATGAGTATGGAAGAAAATAGTATCGCAAAGAAGATTGCAAGCGTTTGCGAAAACAACTTCATTGTTGTTGCGAAAGATTGCGAAAATGGAGAAGAAGTAGGAAAAATGGTACATCAGTTGAAAACATTAAATATCCGTTTGGCGGGGATTGTTTTGAACGAGTATCACGAGAAGAAGAAATGGCTTAGAATGTAAGGAGGAGCAAAATGAGAACATATTTAGTAACAGGCGGAGCAGGGTTTATCGGCTCAAACTATATTCACTATATGTTAAAAACTTATGGGGAAAACATTAAAGTTATTAATGTGGACAAGTTAACTTATGCAGGAAACTTGGAAAATTTGTCAGAGGTAGAAAATCTTCCAAACTATCAATTTGTAAGAGCAGATATTTGTGACAGAGATTCAATTGAAAAAATATTTGCAGAAAATGAAATTGACAGAGTAGTTCATTTTGCAGCAGAAAGCCATGTGGACAGAAGCATTAAAGAACCGGAAGTTTTTATTAAGACAAATGTGCTTGGAACTTTAGTATTATTAAACGCCGCAAAAAAAGCATGGGAAATTGATGACGGTGTTTATAAAGAAGATAAAAAATTCCTTCATGTGTCTACAGATGAAGTATATGGTTCTCTGGAAAATAGTGATGAATATTTTTACGAAACAACGCCATATGATCCACACAGTCCTTACTCTGCTAGTAAAGCATCATCAGATTTCTTAGTAAAAGCGTATATGGACACATATCGTTTCCCTGCAAATATTACAAACTGCAGTAATAATTACGGACCATATCAGTTTCCTGAAAAACTGATTCCACTTGTGATTAATAATGCATTGAAAGGAGAAAAACTTCCGGTATACGGTGATGGGAAAAATGTGAGAGATTGGTTATTTGTAGAAGATCATGTCAGAGGAATTGATGCTGTTCAGGAAAAGGGCAGATTATATGAGACATATAACATTGGCGGACATAACGAAAAACAAAACATTGAAATTATACACATTATTTTAGATACATTATTAGAACTTTTGCCGGAAAATGACGAGAGAAGAAAAAATATTTCAGAGTCACTCATTACTTATGTAACAGATAGAAAAGGGCATGACAGACGTTATGCAATTGCACCGGATAAAATAGAAAAAGAAGTGGGCTGGACACCTGAAACAAAATTTGAAGTGGGTATTAAAAAGACAATTCAGTGGTATTTGGAGCATGAAGACTGGATGAAAAACGTCACAAGCGGTTCTTATCAGCAATACTACAAAGAAATGTATGGAAATCAATAATATATTTCAGAAGAATTGGAGATGAAAAGATGAAAAAAAGAAAAGGAATTATTCTTGCAGGAGGAACAGGCAGTAGATTGTATCCTATAACAAAAGTGATTTCAAAACAAATTGTTCCTATATATGATAAACCGATGATTTATTATCCGTTATCTATTTTATTATTGGCAGACATTCGGGAAATTTTAATTATTTCCACACCAAAAGATATTGACGGATTTAGAAATTTATTGGGTGACGGACATAAAATGGGAATTGAACTTTCTTATGCTGTTCAGGAGCAGCCGAATGGTTTGGCGGAGGCTTTTATCATTGGAGAAGATTTTATTGGAGATGATGACGTAGCATTAATTTTAGGTGATAATATTTTTTACGGACAAAGTTTGTCAGATGTATTGAAGAATGCTACAGCGAGAGAAGAAGGGGCAACTATTTTCGGATATTATGTTAAAGAACCAAGCGCATATGGAGTTGTGGAGTTTGATGATGAACTAAACGTATTGTCAATTGAAGAAAAACCGGAAAACCCAAAAACAAATTATGCCGTGCCGGGATTATACTTCTATGATAATGATGTTGTGGAGATTGCCAAGAATGTACAACCTTCAGCAAGAGGAGAAAAAGAAATTACGAGTGTAAACAACGAATATTTGAAGCGAGGAAAGTTGAAAGTAGAGTTACTTGGAAGAGGTTTTGCGTGGCTTGATACGGGAACGCCGGACGGATTGTTGGAAGCAGCAAACTTTGTTGCGACTTTCCAAAAAAGACAAGGCTTATATGTGTCATGTATTGAGGAAATTGCATATAAGAGAGGATTTATTGACAGCAAACAGTTAGAAAAACTGGCATTAGAATTGCCTAATACGCCGTACGGAGAATATTTGCTGGAACTTTCCAAAGGACATTAAGAGAAGTAAAGAGGAAAAAAGATGAAACAGGATTTACTTGTAACAATTATTGTTTTAACATATAAAGATTTTAGTGGTTTGAACAAAACAGTTGAAGCAATTCTTGAGCAGACTTATCAGAATATAGAAATTATAATTAGTGATGATGGTTCGGAAAACTATCAGGAAGATATGTTTTTACCTTTCCAAAAGAAAGCAGAGGCAGAAAATAAAAAAATTATTTTAAAACATCATGCTCAAAATGAAGGGACAGTAAAAAATATTAATGGCGCATTAGAATTGGCAACAGGAGATATTATTGGCTTTTTAGGTTGTGGCGATTATTATGCTTCAAAAGAAATTATTAAAGAAATAGTAGATGAGTTTTTGAAAAAGGACGCAGAAGTTGTTACAGGAAAAATGAAAGGAATTTCACTTTCTAATCCTCAAAGAACAACATGTTTACCGGAGAAACATCTTATTAAATTATTAAAGGAAGGAAATAGAGATAAGATTTATCGAAAAATGTTTAATGAGAATTGTTTTTGTGCTCCGGCAACATTTTATAAAAAAGATGTTTATGACAAAGTGGGAAAATACGATGAAAGAATGCGACTTATTGAAGATTACCCATTTATGTTTAAACTGGTTCGGAACCATATAAAAATAGTCTTTATGGATAGATATGTTACAATTTACTTATTTGACGGTGTTTCAAGTGGAAAACAGAGTCCGGCAATTTGCGCAGATTTGGAAAAAATAAAGAAATATGTGCTTTTGCCACACATAGAAGAGTGTGACCGAAGGAGCAGAAGATTATTTTTATATAATTATGAAAGAAAGAATACAAAATCGGTAACAGAAAAATTGTGTGTAACAATAAAATACTTTGACCAGTTTTTATATTGGCAGTATAAACGTGTTGACGGTATTTGTAAGGCACAGAGGCGAAAATAATGGTTTCTAATACAAAAATAATTGAATTTAAAGATATTATAAACACAAAGAACAGTACAAAATATATGGGACATTTAGTACCAATTGAAGTTGGAGAAGATATTCCGTTTGTAGTAAATCGGTTATATTATATTACCGACGTTCCAAAGAATGAAACAAGAGGCTATCACTCACACAATGATTTGGAACAGGTACTTATTTGTTTACATGGCAGTGTAACAATCAAAGTCAACACTCCATATGAAGAAGAATATGTTGTTTTGAATAAAGTCAATCAAGGGTTATATATAGGTCCGATGGTTTGGCGGGAAATGTATGATTTTTCTGATGATGCGGTGTTGCTTGTATTGGCATCAAAGCATTATGATGAAGCGGATTATATAAGAGATTATAATGAATACTGCCATATGGCAGAAGCGTATTTTGAAGGAGGAAGAAAAGCACATGATACCATTTAATGATTTTCATATTATGCACAAAGAATTAAAAAATGAAATGGGAGAAATGTTTCAGCAGGTGTTCGATAAAAACTGGTTTATCCAGGGAGAACAAGAGGAAACATTTAACAAAAAATTTGCTCAATATTGTGGAGCAAAATATTGTATAGGTGTAGGAAATGGTTTGGAAGCATTGCGAATGATTCTTCAAGCCTATGATATAGGAGAAGGAGACGAAGTTATTGTACCTTCAAATACATTTATTGCTACAGCATTGGCAGTGACATATGTGGGAGCAAAATTAGTTTTTGTAGAACCGGATATTGAGACATATACAATTAATCCAGATCTTATAGAAGAGAAAATTACAGAGAGAACAAAAGCCATTATAGCAGTTCATTTATATGGGCAGACATGTGATATGGACGGTATTTTAGAAATTGCTAAAAAACATAATTTAAAAGTAATTGAAGATGCAGCACAGGCACACGGAGCAGAGTATAAAGGAAAAAAAGCCGGAAATTTGGGAGATGCAGCAGGATTTAGTTTTTATCCGGGTAAAAATTTAGGCGCTTTGGGAGATGCAGGAGCGATTACAACAAACGATGAAGAACTTGCCAAAAAAGTACGTGCAATTGGAAATTATGGTTCAGAGAAAAAATACAACCATATTTATAAAGGCACTAATTCAAGATTAGACGAGATGCAGGCAGGATTTTTAAATGTAAAATTGGGGCATTTAGATAAATGGAATGAAAGAAGAAGAAAAATTGCAGACTGTTACCTAAATGAAATTAAAAATCCAAATATTGTACTTCCAACGGTGAAGGAAGAGAATGTACCCGTATGGCATATTTTTGCAATTCGTTCAGAGAGAAGAGAAGAATTAATAGAGTATCTTTCCGAAAATAATATCGGAACAATGATTCATTATCCGATTCCGATTCATTTACAAAAAGCATACGAAGATTTGGGACATAAGCAGGGAGATTATCCGATTGCGGAAAAAATTTCAAATGAACAAATCAGTTTGCCTATGTTCTATGGATTAAAGGACGAAGAAGTAGACCATATCATTTCATGTTTAAATGCATGGAAATAAATAGAGGGATATATATGAAAAGAGGAAAAAATGTTATTTTGGAAGAAGGCGTTTTTGTAGGGAATGATGTTATTTTGGGTGATAACGTATATATCGAACGTGGAACGATTATCCATGATAATGTAGAGATTGGTGCTAATACATTTATTGGTGCTAATAGCATTCTCGGAGAACATCTTGCAGGATATTATAGAGACAGAGAAAATTACAAACAGCCTAAACTGGTTATTGGCGAAGGAAGTCTGATTCGCAGTGGAGCGATTATTTATGGTGATGTAAAAGTTGGTAAAGAATTTCAGACGGGTCACCGTGTTACAATAAGAGAGAATACAACCATAGGAGACTGCGTAAGGATAGGGACAAATTCAGATATTCAAGATGGTGTAGAAATCGGCAATTATGTTAACATTCACAGTGATGTATTTATCAGTGCGGATAATAAAATTCATGACTATGTTTGGATTTGTCCAAGAGTACTGTTTGCCAATGATTTTACTCCACCATCAAATGAAATTAAAGGTTCAATTGTGGAGAGTTTTTCAACAATCTGTTCCAACACAACTATTCTTCCGGGGACACACATTAGACAAAACGTGTTAGTTTGTGCAGGTGCAGTTATGGGTGGTGATTCCGAAGAGGGCTTTACTTATAAAGGAATTCCTGCAAAAAAAGGAAAACCAATAAGTGAAGTGAAAAATCATATTACGGGAGAGGAAGCATATCCGTGGCCTTTACATTTTGACAGAGGAATGCCATGGGAAAAAGAAACATTTGAAGAATGGAGTAATTCATGAAACGTTTTATAAATTTATATAAAAATTTATCGAATGAAGCAAAGGCGTCAGCGTGGTTTGTCGTCTGTAATATTATTCAAAAAGGAATTTCTTTTTTCACAATTCCTATTTTTACAAGATTATTAACAACTGAAGAATACGGTATGACAAATGTATACCAGTCGTGGATGAGCCTGATTATTATTTTTGCAACCTTAAATTTGCAGTATGGTGTTTTTAATACTGCGATGATTAAGTTTGAAGAGGATAGGGATAGGTTCATCTCTTCTTTACAGGGGTTAAGCACTGCTTTTACAGTAGGCATTTTTGCGATTTATTTTATAGCACATAAAAGTTGGGATTCTTTATTAGGACTTCCGTTTGTGCTCATGCTGACAATGTTTGCTGAATTATTTACCTCACCGGCCTTAGGATTTTGGTCAGGAAAACAGAGATTTGATATTAAATACAAAGGGCTTGTATCTTTAACTCTGTTGATTGCAGTATTAAGTCCAGTTATAGGAATTTTATTAGTTATTCCTGCTGAAAACAGAGGTGTGGCACGTATTATCGGGTGTGCCATGGCGAATATTATTGTCGGCTTAATATTATATTTTTATAATTGGAAAAAAGGAAAATCATTATATGTAAAAGAATACTGGATTTTTGCCTTAAAATTTAATTTACCGCTTATTCCATATTATTTATCACAGATGGTATTTAATCAGTCAGACAGATTGATGATTGATTATTTAAGTGGTAGAGATAAGGCGGGAATTTATGGAGTGGCATATTCCATGGGGTTAGTATTGAACTTTGTTATCAATGCGATTAATGGTTCATTTGTTCCGTGGACATATAAAAGTATACGAGATAAAAAGCAGAAAAATATTAAAAATATTGCAAATGGAATTTCTATATTAGTTGCGGTTATGTTAAGTTTATTGATTCTGATAACGCCGGAATTAATGAGATTTATCGCAGGACCTGAATACTATGAGGCAATTTGGGTTGTGCCACCAATTGCAGCCAGTCTGTTCTTTTTATTTATGTCACAATTATCAATTAATATTGAATTTTATTTCGGAGAAAATACACTGCTAATAAAAGGTTCAATTATCAGCGCACTTGTCAATGTAGTATTAAACTTCATTTTTATTCAGATGTTTGGTTACATTGCAGCGGGATATACAACCTTAATTGCATATATTATTTTCTGCCTGACAAACTATTCGTGCATGAAAAAGATATGTAAAAAAGAGTTTGGGGAAGAAAATTGGAAATTATACGATACAAAATTTTTAAGTATATTAAGCATTGGATTTTTAATAACTATGGTTGTACTGACGGTTTTATATCCATTTGTTATTGTAAGATATGTAATTATTGCTGCTATTTTGTTTGTATTATTCTTGAAACGCAAACTTATAATCGAGAAAATAAAAGAAGTTCGTAAAGGATAAGAAGAGAAGGTTTATGGGCATGTTAAACAGGTTTAAAGCAAAAATAAACGAGATATATTTGGATAGCACGATACCATACAATAATATAAGTAAAAAAATGGTATGTGCGTTAAAACAACGTATCACGAAAGAAGATTTCAAAACTTTTCAGAAACTAAAAAAGTTGAAAAAGAAACAGAATAATCTAGATAAAAAAATCAGGATAGTATTTTTATTACAAATGCCGGAAGTATGGGGAAAACAACAGATTGTGTATGAGGAAATGAAGAAAAGAGATAACATAGAAACAATTATCTTTACTATTCCGGAATATGACATAAAAACAGGCGGTCACAAAGAAGACATTGCTTATGACTATGCGGTGAAAGAAGGGTTAACGGAAATTGTTCAATCCGAAAAAAACGGAAACTGGGTTTCTCTGAAAGAATTACAGCCGGACTATGTATTTTATCAGAGACCGTATGAGACATATCTTCCGGAAGTCTATCGAAGTAAAAATGTTTTGGAATATGCAAAAACCTGTTACATACCATATGCAATTTTTGCGTCTATATCAAGTGCGATGAATTTAGAATATGAAAGAGGATTTGCACGAAATATTTATTATCATTTTGTTAGTAATTTGGAAATGGAACATTTAGTAAGGCATAAATTTTCTATTACATCAAAACTGGGATTGAGACAGGTAAAATATTTAGGAGTGCCTATATTGGAAAGTGTTTTGAAAACTGCTGTTAAAGGCGAAGATAATGAAGTATGGAAAAATTGGGGAAGTCAACAAGGGCAGTTAAAGGTATTATGGACTCCAAGATGGACTGTTGATGAAAAATTAGGGGGAAGCCATTTCTTTCATTATAAAGATAAGTTTACAGAACTAGTCCGAGATGATAAAAACATTTATTTTTCTTTTCGGCCACACCCAATGGCATTTGATAACTATGTAAAAGAAAAATTAATGTCTGTAGAACAAGTGGAAAAATTAAAAAAAGAATATGCAGAAACGTCCAATATGGTTATTGATAGTCACAGAGGCTATGTTGATACATTTTGGGGAGCAGATGTTCTTATTACGGATATTTCTTCTATGATGATGGAATTCTTTGTGACAGGTAAACCAATTATTTTTTGCGGAACAAATATGGCATTGGATTCTTTACATAAAGAAGTTGTAGGAACATTGTATAAGGGAAATACATGGCAAGAAATAGCAGACGCATTAGAGCAATTAAAATCAGGAAATGACTATTTGCAGGAACAAAGAAGTCAAGTGATTAAACGATGGTTTGCAAATATGGACAAGACATCAGAAAAAATAGTTGATGCGATAGTGAAGGATTATCAACTTTCTTGTACAACAAACAAAAAAATGATATACTAGTCAGAGTATAGTGAATATAAAAATAAGGAGATTTTGTTATGGCAAATATTAAACCTTTTTGTAGCGTTCGTCCAAATGAATCTTTGGCAAGAGAGATTGCAGCACTTCCATATGATGTATATAATAGGGAAGAAGCTAAGCAGGTAGTAGAAAAAAATCCAAAATCATTTTTGAAAATAGACAGGGCGGAAACACAGTTCGATGATGATTTTGATATGTATAGTGAAGAAGTATATCAAAAAGCACACGATACATTGGCAGAAATGATAGATGATGGAGAATTTGTAAAAGATGAGAAACCATGCTTTTATGTATATGAACTAATTATGAATGGGAGGTCACAGACAGGAATTGTAGGTTGTGCTTCTGTTGATGATTATTTGAATAATGTTATTATGAAACATGAGAATACAAGAGAAGATAAAGAATTGGATCGTATTCATCATGTAGATACCTGTAATGCACAGACAGGACCGATTTTTCTTACTTATCGTGCAAATGAGAAGATAAATCATATTGTAACAGATAAGAAACAGGAAAAGGCATTATATGATTTCGTTGCGGAAGACGGTGTGTCTCATCGTGTCTGGAGAATAGATGCAGTTGAAGAAGTGGAAAAGATTGCGGAATTATTTGCTGCAATACCACATATTTACATAGCAGATGGTCATCACAGAGCGGCATCGGCAGTAAAAGTTGGATTAAAAAGAAGAAATGAAAATCCAAATTATACAGGCAGAGAAGAGTTTAACTATTTCTTATCAGTACTTTTTCCAGACGAGGAACTTATGGTTATGGATTATAACCGAGTAGTAAAAGATTTAAATGGATACACAAAAGAAACCTTTTTAGAAGAGTTGGAGAAAGATTTTGTTATCTGCCCGAAAGGAGAAACACCATATTCACCTAAAGCAAAAGGGGAAATGGGAATGTTTTTAGGAAAACAGTGGTATTCTCTTACTTTTAAAGGGAAAGTGTCAGAAAACCCTGTAGAATCTTTAGATGTGTCTATTTTACAAAATAAGGTTCTGGAACCATTATTGGCTATTGAAGACCCGAAAACGGATAAAAGAATAAAATTTATCGGAGGAATCAGAGGGTTAAAAGCATTGGAAGAACAGACAAAAGAAGGGGTGGCATTTTCAATGTACCCTACATCAATGAGGGAGTTATTTGCAGTATCTGATGCAGGACTTCTTATGCCGCCAAAATCTACTTGGTTTGAGCCAAAATTAAGAAGCGGATTATTTATTCACCAGATTTAAGGAGGATTGGACATGCAGGCGATTATTTTAGCAGCAGGAATGGGAAAACGTTTGAAAGAACTGACAAGCAATGCAACAAAGTGCATGGTTGAAGTAAATGGAGTAACAATGATTGAAAGAATGTTATCCCAATTAGATGCATTAAAATTAAACAGAATTGTTATAGTAGTAGGATATGAAGGGAAAAAATTAATGGAATACATTAGAAGCCTTAACATATCTACCCCTATTGAGTATGTAGACAATGATATTTATTATAAAACAAATAATATTTACTCCTTGTATATGGCTAAAGACTACTTGGTTCAAGATGATACATTATTATTAGAGTCAGATTTGATTTTTGAAGATTCTGTATTGCAGAGATTACTTGATAACCCATACCCAAGTCTTGCATTAGTAGCAAAATTTGAGAGTTGGATGGACGGAACAGTAGTTACTTTAGATGAAGAAGACAATATTAAAAACTTCTTAGGAAAGAAAGACTTTGTTTTTGAAGACATTCCAAACTATTATAAAACAGTAAATATTTATAAATTCAGTAAAGAGTTTTCAAATAGCCATTATGTTCCATTTTTGGAAGCGTATAGCAAGGCGTTGGGAAATAATGAGTATTATGAACAGGTTTTAAAGGTAATTACTTTATTGGACAAACCGGAAATTAAGGCAGAACGTTTAGGTCACGAATCATGGTATGAAATTGATGATGTGCAGGACTTGAATATAGCGGAATCTATCTTTGCGTCAAAAGAAGAAAAACTCAATAAATTTAACAGACGTTTTGGTGGGTATTGGAGATATCCACAGTTAATTGATTTCTGTTATCTTGTAAATCCGTTTTATCCGAATCAAAAACTTGTAGATGAAATCAAAGCAAACTTTGAAAGATTATTGTGTGAATATCCTTCGGGAATGGAAATCAATAGTCTTTTAGGTGCAAAATATTATGGTTTACATAAAGAACAGGTTTGCGTTGGAAATGGTGCTGCAGAATTGATTAAGTCATTGATGGAGAATCATGAAGGGAAAGTAGGTATGATTTATCCTACATTTGAAGAGTATCCACATCGTAAAAAGGAAGAAGATATTGTTCCATACTGGATTGAAAGTAAGGACTTCAGATATTCAGCAGATGATTTGATGAGTTTCTATGAAGATAAAGACATTCAGTTTTTGGTATTAATTAATCCGGATAATCCTTCAGGAAATTATATTGAGAAAAATGATGTACTAAGAGTTGCTGAGTGGGCGGAAAAGAAAAATATTAAATTTGTTGTAGATGAGTCTTTCGTGGATTTTGCTGAAACAGAAGGTAGTTCTACATTGTTAGAAGAAGAAATCATAAAAGCATACAATAATTTAATTGTAGTGAAAAGTATCTCTAAATCTTTTGGGGTGCCGGGATTACGATTGGGAATTTTAGCATCAAATGATTTACAGTTAATTTCAGATATGAAAAAAAATGTTGCTATTTGGAACATTAACTCATTTGCAGAATTTTATATGCAAATTTTTGAAAAATATAAATCTAACTATGAAGAAGCATTGGCAAAATTCAAAGAAGTTCGTAAAGAATATGTAGAGATGTTAAATGGAATTGAATATTTGAGAGTAATTCCGTCACAGGCAAATTATTTAATGTGCGAACTTACAGGCAAGATGACAAGTAGAGAACTTACAGAAGTATTATTGAATGAATATAATATTTTAATTAAGGATTTGTCGTCTAAAAATGGATTTTCAGGGAAATCATATATTAGGGTAGCAGTAAAACGCCCTGAAGAAAATGTGAAATTAGTAGAGGCGATTAAGTCAGTATTGATATAGTGGAAAGGAAATTACATGAAAATTATTACATTTGAGGATATTCTTAAATTGAATATTTCTCCATTTGAATGTTTTGAATGGGTTTCTAGTGCAATAGAAGAAAAGAAAAAAGCATTGCTTCCGGCTAAGATTAGTTTAAAACCGGAAATAGAAGGCGTTTTTTATAATACAATGCCAGTGATTCTTCCTTCTATCAATTACGGAGGGGTAAAACTTGTAACAAGATATCCTAAAAGAAATCCAAGCCTTGATAGTGAAATTTTACTATATGATTTAAAAACGGGTGAAAATGTTGCTTTGATAGATGGAAACTGGATAACTACAATGCGAACGGGAGCGGTTGCAGCGCATTCTATAAAATTGTTAGCCAATCCAGAGTTTTCTGTTATTGGATTTATTGGCTTAGGAAATACCGCACGTGCAACATTGAAAGTGCTTTTATCTATTTTTCCGGAAAAGCATTTTAAAATTAAATTGAAGAAATATAAAAATCAACATGAATTATTCCAACAAGTATTTGCTAAATATCCGAATGTTACTTTTTTGTATTATGATACAATGGAAGAGGTAATAAAGGGAAGCGAGGTTGTTGTTTCAGCAGCAACAGTATTTGAAGAAGATGTTTGTTCAGATGATTGCTTTGATGAAGGTGTATTACTAGTTCCTATTCATACGAGGGGATTTACAAACTGTGATTTGTTTTTTGATAAAGTTTTTGCAGATGATACAAATCATGTAAAAGGATTTAAGAATTTTAATCAATTTAAATCCTTTGCTGAAATTTCAGATGTTGTATTAAAAAATGTATGTGGACGTGAAGATAAAAAAGAAAGAATTTTAGTATATAATATCGGAATTGCTTTACATGATATGTATTTTGCTGGAAAAATATATGAAAAGATGAAAGAGTGTGAAGAAATTTCTCTAAATGCACCAACGAAAAAATTTTGGGTAGAATAATTATAAGAAGTTTATTTTGTGAAGAAAGATTCTTTATTAAAACTGGTCAATTTTATCTTGACAAAGAAGGGGCTGACGGTTAATACCGATTTTAGCCCCTGATTAACAAATTAAAAATATTCTATAGAATTCAGTGTTTTTCTAAAGACAAACGCAATATGTCCTCCTCAGCAATCCGCATAAGATTTCAAGAGGAGAACAGTTGTCAATTTCAATGATTGTATTATTAGACGTTTTTTGTGTTTTGTAAATTTCCGTTTCAGGTTCATTTCAATACTATTCCTTTAACCACAAATATCTGTGCATTTGCAGTACCATATTTAGAATAATGCTCATTTTTATCTAAAAAGAATTACATTTTGGATAAAGAAAGGCAATGAACTAATTCTTCTTTTTATCCTCTTTTTCCACCACTTTATATTGTAATCCCTCTTAATATAGTGTATAATGTTTGACGTATATGTAAACATAAGAAAAAAGAGGTAAATATATGGCGAAGAAAGAAGCGGGAAATCCGAGGAGAACAAGGACCGCACGAAGTAGACGGCGCAGACGAAAACGTGGAAACTGGTTTCTCAGATTAAGCATAGGGAAAAAAGTTGCAGTTTGTCTGTTAGGAGTTCTGATTTGTCTTATTGCATCAGGTGTTATATATGTATCAGCAAAATTGAACAAGTTAAATACAGAAGATATTCCTAAGAAAAATATTGCAGTAAATGATTTAGAGGAAGGTGTAGGAGAGGGATTTACGAATTTTGCACTTTTCGGAAGTGATTCCAGAGCGGCGGGCGCTGACGAAGGAACAAGAACAGACTGCATTATCGTGGCAAGTTTAAATAACAAAACACGAGAAGTGAAGATGGTGTCGGTATATCGAGATTCCCTTTTGGATATAGGAGAGGGAACACTTAATAAATGTAACGGTGCATACAGTCACGGCGGAGCAAAGCAGGCGATTGATATGCTGAACACAAACTTAGACCTTGAAATTGAGGATTATGTGACAGTTGATTTTGCGGCTATCTCAGATGTAATTGATTTACTCGGTGGAGTGGAAATCGAAGTCAGTGAAGTTGAATTACCATATTTGAATAAATTTTTAGGTGAGACTGCGCAGGTTGCGGGAAAGAAAGCAAATCCGGTAACAAAAGCGGGAATGCAGACGCTGGACGGTGTGCAGGCGACGACATATGCCAGAATCCGTTCCACAAAAGGCGGAGATTTTAAAAGAGCAGAACGTCAGAGATATGTAATTGAAAAGATGGTAGAGAAAGCACTAAAGGCAGATTTGGCAACAATCAATAAGATTATTGATGTAGTGTTACCAAAGATTAAGACAAGCCTTTCCGCTACGGAAATTTTAAATTACGCAAAGTCTTTCAATAAGTATACGCTGGGCGATAATATCGGATTTCCGATAGAGAAAACAACGGATACGCTTCCGGGATTGGGAAGTGTTGTTATTCCGGTAACGTTAGAAAGTAATGTGGTTCAGTTACATGAATTTTTATACGGGGAAGAGGATTACCAGCCTTCATCTAAAGTACAGTCGATTAGCAGTAAATTGCAGAAAAAGGTCGGTAAAAGAGTGGCGGATCCGGAGACACAGTGGGAAAGTCCAAGTGATAAAAAAGTAACCGAAAGTGTTGGAAAAACGGAAGAACCGGCGGAAACTCAGCCAGATGTTCAGATAAATTAAATGAGATAAAAAGATTGTGTTTAACACAATCTTTTTATGCTATCAGGGCAGCATAATAAATGTATTGTAATTTAATAAAGGGGAGTTAATTTATGTCAGAAAACAAAAAACTGCGGGAAGAAAAGAGGCTGGCAAAACAAAAGAAACGTAAGCGACGCAGAATAAAAAGAGCGGTTGTGTTAATCGCAGAAATCCTTATTCTGCTAGCATTGTGCGGAGCGGCATATGTCATGGCCAAGTATGATAAATTCCAGACAGTGACATTTAGCAAAGGGGATATTCAGTCAAACGAAGGAGTAAAACAGGAGGGCTATATGACGGTAGCCCTGTTTGGCGGAGACTCCAGAAACGGACAGTTGGAAAAAGGGGCACATGCGGACACAATTATTTTGGCGTCCATTCATCATGATACGAAAGAAGTACGTCTGGCATCTGTTTACAGAGATACACTTACGCAGCAGGTGAGTGGGAAAATACAGAAGGCAAACTATGCTTATTTTGCAGGTGGTCCGAAAGATGCCATTAATATGCTGAATAAAAACTTTGACTTAGATATTCAGGACTATGTGACTGTAGATTTTAAAGCGCTGGCAGACGTAGTTGATTTGCTGGGCGGGATAGAACTGGAAGTGACCGATCAGGAAGCAAAGGAAATTAATAATTATATTGATGAGACGGGAACTGTCACAGGGAAAAAAGCAACACATTTGACAAACGGAGGTACATTGAAACTGGACGGCGTGCAGGCAGTTACTTATGCGAGAATCCGCAAGAACGCAGGCGGGGATTACAAGAGAGCGGAACGTCAGCAGAAAGTTATTGCCAAAGTGGTTGAAAAGGCGAAAACAATGGATTTAAAAACGATTAATAAAATAATCAACAAAGTATTTCCACAGATTTCAACCAGTTTTTCGCTGGCAGATATGATAGGACTTGCATCTGGTGCGCTGGATTATAAATTAACCGAGACAACAGGATTTCCTATGGAGTCGATGAACGGGAGAGTGGATAAAGTGGGAAGTGTTATTGTGCCTGTCGGACTGGTTGAAAATGTGCAGGAATTACATCAGTTTTTATATCCGAAAGAGGAAGTGAAAGAAGTCTCAGACACAGTTAAATCTATTGCAGAAAAGATTGAAACGCTTACAGGAATTACAAGAGATAAACTGAATGATCCGTCTGCTGATATTTCAAAAAGCAGTCACAGCACGGCAGGGGAAGAAAAGAAGTAGACATTTTCTTGAAAAAAGTGTATTATAAAAGATATGATGCTTGTTAAAGTATATACTTTGACAATACTATACAATAAAAGGATAAGTATATTAATGGAGGAAAAGTACATGAAGATAATGAAACGAATAGCGGCAGTATTGCTGGCACTATGTCTGACAATTCCGATGTACTCAGTGATGAGTTATGCGGCGTCAGGACGAGTATCTTTTACTGACTTACAGACAAAGACGGGTGAAACTGTTGAAGTAGCCTGTGCGTTAAGAGCAGGAACAGGTTCTTTGGAGAGTTTTGACATTACATTAAAGTATGACGCATCATTATTGTCCTTTAAAGAGGGAAATGGTGTCACAAAAGAATCTGACGGTGTGTTGAAATTTTCGGGAAAAGGTGACGGAACAAACAAGATCCGTTTTACAATGAAGTTTCAGGCATTGAAAGCAGGAACAACAAAGATTGAAGTAGTAAATTCTACGGGAGTAGTGACAGGCGGAGAGACTGTTGAATGTGTGAACGGAACTTCCACAATTCAGATTGCGGAGGGGACAACTCCTCAGACAGAGACCACAGAGCAGACTTCAACGGAAAATGGTGGAGACGCTTCCCAAAGTGGAATTACTGTCAGTGGAAAATCTTATCAGTTTTCAGAGGACTTTAATTCTTCAAGCATTCCGGTAGGGTTTGTGGAGACAAAATTGTCTTATAATGGTGGAGAGCGCAAATTTGTCCGTCAGGAAAATGGAAGCATTGTATTGGGATATTTAGTTGATGCAGAGAACAAAGGAGATTTCTTCTTATATAACGAAGAAGATGCAACATTTTCTCCTTATGTGCAGGTAACTGTATCTCCGTCCACATCAATTGTATTATTGGAAAACAATGAGGGAGTAAAAGTTCCTTCAGGATATCAGAAAGTAAAATTAACTGTAAATGAACATGAATTTCCGGCTTGGCAGGATAAGAAGAATGAAGGTTTCTACCTTGTATATGCCATGGACAGCAAGGGAACAAAAGGGTTCTATCAGTATGATACAGAGCAGGAATCTTATCAGAGATATGTTTCAGACGGAACAGACGGTACAGATAAGGCTGCAACAAAAGTAAGCAAATTAAATAATTTCATTACAGAACATCTTTCTATGGTGATTTTATGCGTAGGACTGGGAATTCTTTTACTTGTTATCATTATTATTGTGCTGGCAGTTAAACTTCGTCATCGCAATTTAGAATTAGATGATTTGTATGAGGAATACGATATCGACGTGGAAGATTTAGACGATGAAGAAAGTGATGATAAATTAGTTTCTCTTAAAGAAGAGAAAGCGATTGAAGAAAGTCTGATTGAAGAGCAGAAAGAAGAATTTATTGAAGACTTTGAAGATGAAGATTTTGTAGATGATTTCGATTCAGAAGATTTTGACGATGAAGATTTTGATGACGAAGACTTTGAAGATTTTGACTTCGATGATGACGACGATGATTTCGATATGAATTTTATTGATTTGAATTAATGAAAAAGGTGAAGCACCGATGAGTGCTTCGCCTTTTTTCATATACAGGAAACTCCCACAGAATTCTATGTGTGGGAGAACGCAGTCCGTGTGAGAATGTACATGGAAAAAATTGGCATAGTTCAAAAAGTTTTTAACGAATAAACACAATTTAAACACAATTAATCTTTAAAATAAGGTTCATAAACAAGAAACGAAAGGAGTCTGAAGGGTATGGATAATGAATATAAATCAGGACAGGGAAATGAAGAAAATCAGGAAAATATGAATAGCGAAGTAAATTTTGTTTTACGTCAGCCGGAAGAAGAGGCTGTAGAGGAACAGGTACAGTCGACAGAAGAGGTTACAGAGGAGCAGGTACAACCGGTAGAAGAGATTACAGAGGAACAGATGCAGTTGGCAGAAGAGACTATGGAGGAATTTACACAGCCGGCAGAGCATATACTTACGGAAGAGCCGATGGAGAATGCTCAGACTGAAGACAACAAGACGGAGAACGGACATTTTACGGAAGAATCACATATTGGCGAGTCTTACCAGATGGGCTCAAACATTCCACCAAAGAATAATGTACCGCCAACACCGCAGAGACCTAAGAAAAAGAAAGGTAGCAAAGGCTGGGTAAAAGCAGTTGCCTGTGTAGGACTTGCAGTTCTGTTCGGTGTTGTGGCAAGCGGAACTTATCAGGTAAGCAATTATGTTACAGACAGATTGCTGGGAAGAAGCACTTCTTCTTCAAAAGAAACGGCAAAAGTCAATACAACAAAGGTAAGTAATTCGACAAAAACAGTTACATCAGATGTTACGGAGATTGTAAAAGAGGCGATGCCTTCTGTTGTATCTATTACAAATATGAGCGTACAGGAAGTACAGAGTTTCTTTGGCGGAACACAGATGCAGGAGAGCCAGAGCAGCGGTTCTGGAATTATCATCGGCAAAAATGACACGGAATTACTGATTGTGACAAATAATCACGTTATCGAAAATAGTACAAGCCTCACGGTTTCATTTATTGATAACGAAAGTGTGGAAGGGGTTGTAAAAGGAACAGATGCCAGCAGAGACGTAGCGATAGTTGCAGTTCCATTAAGCAAAATTAAAAGTGAAACATTGGAGGAAATTTCCATTGCAACTGTGGGAGATTCATCTAAATTAAACGTAGGAGAACCTGCAATCGCCATTGGAAATGCTTTAGGGTACGGTCAGTCCGTCACAACGGGAATCATCAGCGCAACAGACAGAGAATTAGATGGATTTAAAGGAAAATTAATTCAGACAGATGCTGCAATCAATCCGGGTAACAGCGGTGGAGCATTATTAAATGCCAACGGTGAAGTAATCGGAATAAATACGGTAAAAATCAATGCTGAGGCAGTAGAGGGAATCGGATATGCCATTCCGCTTTCTGACATCAAAGATTTACTTGAAAACTTAATGAATAAAGAGACAAGAACAAAAGTATCAGATGCACAGAGAGGATATTTGGGAATTGCGGGATTTGATGTGACAGAAGAAAGTGCCAAGATGTATAACATGACAAAAGGTGTCTATGTTTCAGAAGTTGTCAAAGGCGGAGGAGCAGATGAAGCAGGCGTTATTCAGGGAAGTATTATTACAGGATTTGAAGGCGTAGGCGTTGACACAATGCAGGCCTTACAGGAACAACTTCAATATTATAAAGTAGGAGAGAAGGTAAAGGTAACATTACAGGTACCTGCAGATAAAGGAAATTACAAAGAAGAAACAGTTGAAATTACATTAGGGAAAAAACAATAATGACAGCAAAAGAGCAAATTGTACGAAAAGTATGATTTGCTCTTTTTTATTGTTTTTTCTTGACATCAATTTTATAAAGTGATAATATTCAAATATACCCTAGTGGGGTATAAGAGAGGAAGTGAAAATATGAAAACAGAAAAATATACAATTAGCGGAATGAGTTGTGCTGCATGCAGCAGTGCGGTGGAAAGAGTGACAAGAAAGTTGGAGGGAGTTTCAGAGAGCAATGTCAATCTGACAACCGGGAAAATGACAATCACTTACGATGACACTGTGCTGACACGGGAAAATATTATTACGAAAGTGGAAAAAGCCGGCTTTGGTGCAACTCTAGATGTGGAGAAAAGCAAAGAAGAAAAACAGCATGAAAAAGATGAATTGAGAGAGAGTATAAAACGAACGAAACGTCATCTGATTACGAATTTAATTTTAGCAATCCCTCTGCTTTACATTTCGATGGGGCATATGCTTCCGATAACGCTGCCCCTTCCAAGATGGCTTGATATGGCAGAAAATCCATTGCATTTTGCGTTGGCACAATGTATTTTGACGGTGATTATTCTTTACAACGGAAGAAAATTTTATCTAGTAGGATTTAAAAGTTTATTCAAGGGCAATCCGAATATGGACTCTCTTGTTGCGATTGGAACAGGAAGCGCTTTTTTATATAGTCTGGTGATGACAATCCGTATTCCGTACGATGTTTCCGGAGTGCATAATCTGTACTATGAGTCAGCGGCAATCGTTGTCACACTTGTCATGCTCGGAAAATATATGGAGGGAAGAAGCAAGGGAAAAACTTCGGAGGCCATACGGAAACTGATGGAATTAGCGCCGGATAAAGCGATTGTGCTTAGAGATGGTAAGCAGATTGAAGTTCCGGTGGAAGAGATTAAAGTGGGAGAGCGTATTTTAGTCAAACCGGGGAATAAAATTGCTCTTGACGGTGTGATTGTGGAAGGAAATACAAGCGTAGATGAATCTATGCTGACGGGAGAAAGTATTCCTGTGGAAAAAGAAAAAGGAATGACGGTCATCGGTGGAAGCATAAACTATCAGGGGGCAATTCAAGTTGAGGTAACCCGTGTGGGAGAGGAAACGACACTGGCGAAAATCGTGAAATTAATGGAGGAGGCACAGGGAAAGAAAGCGCCTATTTCCAAACTGGCGGATATTGTCGCGGGATATTTTGTGCCGACCGTAATGGTGATAGCGGTTGTTTCAGCGATTATCTGGGCAATTTTGGGCCATGATTTGGCATTTGTACTGACGATTTTTGTCTCTGTATTAGTTATTGCATGCCCGTGTGCTTTGGGGCTTGCCACACCTACGGCAATTATGGTGGGAACAGGTCTTGGAGCAAATCACGGTATTTTGATTAAGAGCGGAGAGGCTTTGGAGACAACTCATAAAGTTGATACGGTAGTTTTGGATAAGACAGGAACAATCACGGAAGGTAAGCCGAAAGTGATGGGAATTATAAGTCATGATATGGAAGAGGAAAAACTTTTACGGATTGCTGCTTCCTGCGAACAAAATTCCGAACACCCTCTTGGACAGGCAATTGTAGAGGAAGCAAAAGAAAGAGGTCTGAAATTAGACGGTACGGAATCTTTTAACAGTATTACCGGACAGGGCATACAGGCAGTTTTGGAGGGAACAGAATATTATATTGGAAATAAAAAACTTTGTGAAGAACTGAAAATCGACATGGGCGGGAATGAACAGGAAGCGCAAAATATGGCGAGAAAAGGCCAGACTCCGATGTTTGTCATTGCCAATAAAAAAGTTGTGGGAATTATCAGTGTGGCAGATCCAATTAAAGAGACAAGCAAAGAGGCAATTAAGCAGTTGAAAGATCTTGGAATTACAGTATATATGCTTACGGGTGATAACAGACTGACAGCGGATTATATAGGAAAAAAAGTGGGAGTGGATAAAGTGGTTTCAGAAGTTCTCCCACAAGATAAAGTAAGTGTCGTAGAAGAGTTGCAAAAACAGGGAAAACGTGTCATGATGGTAGGAGATGGGATTAACGATGCTCCCGCTCTTGTGCAGGCTGATGTAGGTATGGCAATTGGAAGCGGAAGTGACATTGCTCTGGATTCCAGTGACATTGTTTTGATGAAATCTGATTTGCAGGACGTATATAAGGCAATACGTCTGAGTAAAGAGACTATCCGCAATATCAAACAAAATCTGTTCTGGGCATTTTTCTATAATGCATGCGGGCTTCCGCTTGCGGCAGGGGCGCTTTATCTGATTAATGGAACGTTGTTAAATCCTATTTTTGCAGGGCTTGCCATGTCTCTCAGTTCCGTATCGGTTGTGGGGAATGCGTTAAGACTTCGCAGATTAAAACTATAGCATTTCACGGGAGGACAAGACACAATGGAAGAAAAGTGTTGTGAAAGGACAAAACACAGAGAATCCAAAGAATATAAGGATATGATCAACAGATTAAGCAGAATTGAAGGACAGGTGCGTGGAATTCGCAAAATGGTGGAGGAAGAGCGCTACTGTGTGGACATTTTGACGCAGGTTTCTGCGATACAATCTGCATTGAACAGTTTTAATAAAAAACTGCTGGCTTCCCACATTCATTCTTGTGTAGTGGACGATATTCAGGACGGAAAAGTGGAAGCGGTTGACGAATTGTGTGAGATTATTCAAAAATTAATGAAATAGCAGGAGGGAAAAAGATGACAGTAATTAATGTAGAAGGAATGCATTGTGAAAAATGTGTTGAAAGAATTGAAAAAGCAATGAATGAGGCAGGATTAGATTACAAAGTAAGTCTTGCAGACAAAACAGTAGAGATAGACGGCTGCGAACATTGTGTAAAAACCGCAATGGAAATTTTAGATGATTTAGGATTTGATGGAGAAATCGAGGCGTAAATAGATGAATGCTAAAAAAGGTATTGTGGCAGCAATCTGCATCATTTGTATGTTTTGTATAGGAAAGACAGGGGCAGTTCGGGCAACCGAAACTGTCCCTGAAGTATATGAAGATATTTTGCGGGACGAAGACTATATGGAAGTTTCCCTGGGAAGATGTTATCCGGGAAAACAGATTTTCTATGATATCCCAAAGAAAAAGACAGTGATAGAGCCTTTTGAAGAACAGAAACAGATTATTTTCAGGGAAGGAGAGAAAGCAGAAGTTTATTATGGAAAATACAGGGGCAGGGAAGAGTACGATAATTACAGGCTTCTGTCCTCTATGTTGGACGCAGACTTTTTCTTTGAGCCGTTTTTGGCGCTTAACATTACAAAAGAAAAGATTGAGGAAGAAAATTTTTACGTTCACATAGATGAAGAACAGGAAGTGGAATATTTTTCAGAATTGCTCATTTTTGCCGAAGTGCTAAATGGCGATGAGGCGTACATGGAATCAGTTGACATTTTGTTCGATGAGGCATACCGCCCGGCGCAGATTCAATTTCATTTTCAATCCAATATCTTATCGGAGGAACAGTTGGCATATTTGGAAAAAGAAATGACACAACGGTATAAGTACATCACGGAAGAAGAGATTGACGCCAAAATGAAGGAAACGGAAGAAAAGATGAGTCATACTGTGGCGGAAGACGATGTCACGATAGAAGACTACGTTACGGAACTTCCCAATATTTTGCGGGCAAAAAGCAGATATTTAATACAGACATTATTCTATCAGGGAGAGGAACTGGAAAAAGAAGCCGGCTGGGATAAAAGAGCGGTTTTGGCGTATATGGAGGCGGTCGATACTAAGTTCAATTTATTTGGCGCCAATGGATATGAGGCGCAAAATGTGACGGAGGAAGAGTATCTTCAGGAAATTGAGAGAACTTATGGATCGGCACATCAGATAGGTTCAGATGTGTATACATATATGTTTGAGGCAAGTAAAATTTCTCCGAAGGAAAAAGCGTTGCTTGTCATCAGGCAGATGGGCGGTTACATGGATAAAAATGGAATGTTACAGTTAGGGGAGGGAGATACATTTGCTCCGGAAATGGCACCTCACTCTGTGTTTTTAGAGGACTATGCGGAATGTGTCAGAAAAGCCTACAGGAAAAAACCTCTGGATAATGAAATGATTCACCAGTTCAGAATGTATATTGATAAACACAATATAGAATACGTCCGGGGATATTATGAGGGAAAAACGGATTATGACAGGTTAAAATCTTATGCAAAAAACTTTAATATGAAGTTATATTATGGTGAACCGTCCAGACACCACAATAAAACAGAAAAGGAGCAGAAGTTTAAAGAACAAAGATACGATAAAATACTGACTCCGAATAAGTTGTCTGAGTTTATCATTGATGTAAAAACGGGAAGTTTTGTAACAGAGTGGGACGTTTTGACAAAGACGAAGAGCAACCGGATTCAAAGTACAACAGCGTCCTATGAAAATATGGAAAAATCGCAGAAAAAGAAAGTGATAAACAGCGAATCATTTAACTATGCCCCTGCTGATTACAACGAAGAACATCACAGACTGGACGTTCTTCCGGCGACGCCGGCAGCAGGCAGAAAAAAGACTTATCTGGAAAATGATTTTAAACGGAGTTTAAAGAAAATCTGGAAAAGTCCTAAACGGACGCAGTATAAAGAAAAATACAAATCCCCGAAGGACTATTTAAAATAAAGGAGACCAACTATGAAAAAAATAATGATGTTAGGCGTGGTATTCTGCATGTCGCTTATCCTTCTGTCCTGTCAAAAGGAAGTGGATTCTTCAGAAAAAATAAATGATATTCTTGAGAACGAAAAATATATGAAAATAGAATTGGGAGAAGATTATCATCAATCATCTGTTCTGTTTGCCTTGCAGGAAGAAAAAGCGGTTGTTCCAAAAGATGTCAAGTGGGGACTTCCAAAATACCGAGAAAAAGATACAATCGGAGTAAGTTTTGCAGAAGAGGGAACGGAAATCTATAAAGCAGATGGCGAAATGTATCCTGAATTATACGCAAAAGCTTATCTGGCGTCCATTGTAAATCTTGATTTGAGTGTAAAAGAAGTAAAGGACAGAAATTATAGCGTAAAGATTGCGGACAAAGAACAACTGAAATGGTTTGAAGAGGAATTATACACGGTATCTACTTTGGTAATAGGGGACTCTTACGAACTTTCAGGTGTCACTGTGGAGTTTGACAGGGAATACCGTCCTGTTAAAAAGATATTCCAGTTAAAGAAGAAAAATAATATGATATTAGGCGATGAGGAAGATGACAGTGAAAAATGCATTCAGGAATTTTCTTATGATGTGGGGAAGATGAAAT
>ERZ773164.1138-NODE-1138-length-28004-cov-7.423486_pt1 | contig 28004 bp, 26 predicted proteins | sample MGYA00511917_ERZ773164 | MGnify/ENA primary metagenome ERZ773164 (study PRJEB29015, sample SAMEA2737847) | human gut metagenome | biome: human gut; feature: human-associated habitat; material: faeces | place: China | collected 2012 ...
CAGGGTGTTTCTTACCTGATGGACAATACACCTCTGGTATTCTGTTTTGGGAAACGCAGCTGAAATCGCTTCTTTAATGCCTGTAAGGCCATCGGCACAGATGATCAGGATATCTTTTACTCCGCGATTTTTCAGTTCGTTCAGGACTGACAGCCAGTATTTCGCACTTTCATTGTCACCAATCGTAATCGTCAGGACTTCCTTTTTCCCCTCCGCATTAATGCCAAGTATAACATAGGCTGCAAGCTTACGAATGACTCCATTATCCCGCACAGAATAGTGGATCGCATCGATGTAAAGGATTGGATATACCTCATCCAATGGGCGGTTCTGCCAATCTTCAATCTGAGGAAGTATCTTATCCGTCACATCGGATATGAAACTTTCTGATGTTTCAAAACCATAGATATCTTCAATCGTTTCCGAGATCTGGCGAGTGGTCATTCCTTTGGCATACATAGAGATGATCTTCTGATCAATATCAGAAATATCTTTCTGACGCTTTTTCACCACCTGTGGTTCAAAGGTCGATTTCCGATCCTGTGGGACCTCGATTTCCATAGAGCCATATCGGCTGTTTACCTGCTTGCGTTTATAACCGTTACGATAATCGTCATTGTCAGAACGCTGGGATTTCTCATATCCAAGATGGTCATCCATTTCAGCCTCCATCATTTCTTTAATGGTGCCGCCCAGAAGATCTTTGAGTGCATCCTGGATATCTTCTGCGGTCTCGATATCGTATTCTTCGAGAAGCTGGCGGATGATGTTCCTTTTTCCTTCAGTCATTTCAACTCTGTGAACTGGTTTCTTTTGTTTTGCCATAGTAAAAGGCCCTCCTAATGATATTTATTGTATCATAGAAGGACCTTACTTAGGTTATTTTACAGAAAAAGTTTCATAGGCTCGAATCCATTTTTCACAGCCTCAAAAGTAGCCAGATATAGAGTTTTTAACAGCTGTATCGCTCGGAAATACGCTTCTCTGGCGGTTAAGCTTCCAACAGGTGAATTCAGTGATTCGATCGCATTTGTCGTATAAATGACCTGATAAATGCTTTTAAATCTGTTGCAAAGGCTTTCCATCATTTCCTTACCAAATAACGCACACACATTCAACTTTTGAGTAAATCCTTCAAAAATATAAATCATTTGTAATGGAACTTTCTAACATTATTCCTGGGTTTCTTTACCATATTTTGTATACAACTGTGTCCAGTACCTTGACGGATAATATCTTTTCCTCCATAATTCACCATTTTTCTTTGTTATAGTGTAATAATTCGAGCGCATTAAAATGCATATCCGTTTTGCACGACTTACACATACAAAACACAATCGATTTGTCTCTTCTAACAATCTGTCATTATTTTTTACATAATAACTCGGAAAATGATCATCTTCCATACCCATCATGATTACAGCTTCAAATTCCAATCCCTTTGAACTATGTCTTGTTGATATAACTATTTGATTCTCTGGTTTACCTATTTTACAAAATTTATCTATTCCGTATTCAGAATATTCCGTACCAGACATTTCTTTTACCAGATTGTCTATATTATCTTTTTCATCCTGAAAAAATACGTTATGATCAAGATAATAATCAAAACGGAGTTCATCTCTTAAAAAAACAAACCATTCAGTCAAAGACTTCTCATATATCTTACTTTATATCAGCACCTTATGTAACCGTTCTCTAATAATTAGATTTTCATCAGCTGTCATATATTGTGATCCATTAACTGATATCAAAGAAATCCAAAAATCGCCTATTTCACTAAAAAGGATGTCCTCATTGCCTTCAATCCATGAAGCACAATTTTCAACCCATTTTACAAAGTCACTTCTGTTAAATTGGTGCTTTACAATATAATACGGAATATTCTCTTTCTGACAACTCATAGCTATGCTATTACATTCCGCATTGTTTCCTACAAGAACAGCTATTTCTTCATATGGTATTTGAGCCTCAACAAGTCTCGGAACAATATTTTTTACAAAATATTGAATTTGATCTTCCAATTCTTCATTCACTTCTATAAATTTATATATCGCATTTTCGCTTTCTCTTGTTTTTGCAACATATCCTCGCTTCTGATCCAGAACAAGTTCAGAGCCATCAATAATCTCCTGATTACTTCTATAATTATTTCGTAATACTATTTTTTGTATATCTGATCTTTTGGCCAATTCACGTAAATAATCAGGTACTGCCCCCTGGAAACTATAAATTGATTGATCTGGATCCCCCACTATAAAAAACTTTATATTTGTATGGTCTATTAATGAAAGAACCATTTCATGAAGCGGTCTACCAAGATCCTGATATTCATCAATTAAAAGCCAAGGATACTTCGCTGAAATACATTCTCTTACATAAGGTTTTTCTTGTAACAATTTTGTAGACTCGATAATAATGGTTTCGTAGTCAATACATCCCGTCTGAAATAATAATTTTTCATACTCATCAGCTATTACTTCTGCTTTCTCATCCACCTCAATACCTATATTGCTTACCCCGGCAATGCTAAGCATTCTTGCACAATTCATTTTTTCGATTTTCAAATATCTATCTTCACACTGTACATTATGCTTTGCTTTCTCAAAGAGATTAGCTTTTTCTTTTTCAGAAATAATTTTTATCGGAGTCGGAATTTTTAATGCATACACATCGCCGAACTTACCAAGTATCTCTGTCAGGCAAAAAGAATGTACTGTTCCAAGGAATATATTCTTTCCTCTAACCACGCCTAATTCCTTTAGTCTTTCTGTAAATTCTCTTGCAGCTTCTCTACTATATGTCAAACAAGCCAGTCCACGAGGTTCAGCAATTACACCGTTTAACAAATGCATAGCCTTTAACGTTAGAACTGTTGTTTTTCCACTTCCCGGCCCAGCTAATACAACCGTATTATTTTGACTTTCAAAAGCGGTCTTCTGATATTCATCATTTTCTAGTCTTCTCAATTTTTCTAAATAACTCGTACTCATTCATCTACCTTCGAGTAAACATATTCAATGGCTTTTTTTACATATCCAGGACAATTGTCAGCAAGACATTTCCCCGAAAAAATCTGAGCAAATCTTCCTTTTCCAACACTCTGATCCTCTATCCTTCTTAAACAGAACTCATAATCTTGATCCTTTAGTTTTCTTTCAAAATTTTGCTGCTTTCGTACATTCTCTACCAACTGATTAAAAGTATCTGTAAATGCTTTTTTGCCGACTTCTGTAGCCGTTTGATCCATCATATCTACTTCAAATGTATACTTTCCAATAAAATATCCTTGCTCTGAAAAATAAGATATTATGTCTCTATCTTCCGGCACATTAATATCCAATGCTTCAAATATTCTTCTAGCATTTTCAATTCCAAGAGATCCTGTTATTTCATCAGTTTTAACGTCCTTTTCCATGACATGATAATTTCTATTTGAATCTTCCTCTTCTAAGTCATTTTTATTTATCGTATAGAAGTCACCATCTGTTATTACCGCATAAGGAATGCTAAGAAAATTTAACATTTTCATATAAGGTTTAAAGTTCGTACAATTAATATTGCATACCACTATGCCCTTCTCATCTAGCGGCTGTCCTATCAATTCAGCAATTCTAGGAATGATGTATTCTTCTGCAATTCCTTCAACAAGCAAAACTCCTTTACCTAAGAAAATCTCGCCTCTCTTAACATCAAGATACCTTTCAACATCTAAAAATTCACCTTCGATCATTGGCATACTTGCCGTAGAATGGGCAACAGTATTTCCAGCTTTTTGATGTAAATGTACCAACGACTTAATTGGCGATACTGAGGTAATATGTGTTGAATGTGTAGTAAGTAGTATTGGAAATCCATTTTTATTGATAACATCCTTATATATTAATCTTTGATAAACTGGATGAAGATGTGCCTCTGGTTCCTCTATAGCTAACAAAGTTACAGCATTATTCCCATATCCATTATCAGACATAAATGTATATAATTTTGCGCCATTCTTTTCATCAAGATCAGGTTTCAATATATAATTACTGCTCGCATTAGATACATAACATTCATTCAAGATTTCACTATTTTCTTTTGTTAATAAATCAGCGTATTCTGCACCAGGGATAAAACTAGGCACCGTTTTATCCCTCAACATCTGAAGGATCAATGAAATATATAAAATATTGTCCAGTCCCAAACTTGAATCCGACACTGAACGATTTGCCATCAGTATTTTTAGCGATCCCAATACCTTTGTAGGATCCACCTCCATCGCTTGTAATGAAATATCATAATCATGGTTTCCTAGAATTTCAGAAAATCGTTCATTGATATGCATGGTCATATCATTAATTTCATCCAAGTTCAGTACACGATCCCCGCATTGCTTATATTTATTGGCAATGTTTTCCAGAATATCTTTACTAATTTTGTACTCCTCAAGCATCTTCTTAACTGGAGATTTCTTACTATTTTTTAGGTCCGCTTCTACATCCCTTAGCGCTTTAATAACTTTTAAGTTAAGATATTTTCTTTCCTTTGAACCGAATTTTCTGGATAAATCGTTTTTCATGTAAACTTCATATTGATATTCTTTCCTGCCAAATTCATCAACATGAGGAAAAAACTTATAACTTAATAAAAGAACTTCATTTCCATTAGCATCCAAAACGGTTGCATCAGATAACACAGTCATTACAGCAATATTATTTCTGTAATTACTGATATAAATCTGTATTAGTATCTCCTGATCATTCTCCATAGGATTATCTAAGGAATCATTAAAATCGCTTTCAGAAAGCATTCTGTCTTCATCGGATAGTGTAGGATCTAAAATCAACTGCAATGCCTTGATGAAATTGGTTTTACCTACATTGTTTTCACCAACAATTACAGACTTATGCTGTAAATTAACATCCAAATCCTTAAAATTTTTGTAGTTTTTTATAACCACTCTAGAAATATACAACCCGTCCATTACTATCCCCCATTTTTTTTATTAATAAGTTCATTATTTTGTTTTATTCAATCCCAATGCCTTGAATATCACATCTGCAAAATCGCTATAAGAAACCAACCGGAATCCTGACATCAGATCAAGGAGTACTATAGAGAAACCTTTCACTGTATCTGCAAAAAGAACCTTCTTGGCACCATTATGCAGACATTGTAATAATATCATACGTATTTTCTTTAGAAGATGGATGACACGTGTACACTTAATGCCATACATTATTTTATCTTTATTACTCGTCCTCATACACGCCCTTAAACATATGTGTCAGCACGAAGTTTTCATGAAAGCTACCTTTATTGGCATGTATTCCTGTCACCAATTTGTAGTTCTTCTTCATAATATCAAATATATTATTCATTTCAAATTCCGGGAACTTATCAAAATTGCAGAGATTAAAAATAAACTTATCATCCGATAATTCAAATACAATCATTTTCCCATCTTCATTCCAATCGATCTTTCCAGTTGGAATATCGCTCAATCCGATCAAATCTGTCGAATAATCTCTCTTAATAAAATACAACCGCCACTCACCGTGATATTCCATGTTCTCTGGATCACGAATAAAATCCAGAAAATCAAAATGTATATCCTGCGTTTCAGGAAGCGAAAGGAATTTTGCATATATTGCCTTTACAATCTGCATCTTTGTTTGCATCTGAAATCCCTTTATCTTCTTTGGTTCACCACCATCTAAATAAAATTTCTTATATGCCTCATCGTATTTTCCAAGAAAAGTATTACATTTACGACACAAAGTTCGCGCAGTTCTTCCCTTTGGATATAAGTCTTTGGCTAAATGCTGATCAAAATACTTATCTGCACATTCTTTTGGATCTTTTCCATTTTTGATTGCAGAACTAATTGCATACTTTAATTCAGGATTATCTCCCATAAGAGTATCCATGAATTTCGTAAGATCAAGTGCAATAATATCATCATTTCCTACGCTATGTGCCGGATAATGTTCTTCGCTCATGTCCTCGTCGTAAAAAAACTGTTCACACAATCTGCATTGTACTTTCCGTTCGTTCAAACTCATTTTCTCCCCCTAAAGTAATTTATAATTTAACCAATAATCCATTCATCCCAATCAAAACAGACTCACCAAAACAGCGAATCATTCTTGGAAAAGAAGCGATTACCATTCTCACAGCCATTGCTTCTATAAACAGCATCCAATCTATCGGCAATATAAACAAACAACTCAATCCCGCCATATAATGAAGCTGCCTATCAGCTCAAAGCTAAAACCAAATACACCCCCAACTATCACCAGGTCAACAACTACAATTACCCGAACATTCTTTTTTAATCGCATTCCCTAGTCTGACCTATCAATCTTTTCGATCGTGAAATACTCATAAAAGTGCATAATTTCAAGGACTTCTATTTATTCATCTTTTACAGTAACACGACTGTCTCCACATGCGGTGAAAGTTACTTCTTATACTAAATAGCGAAACCGTCACCTTTTGTGAAAAGGTTTATACCCAACTTATGGGGATAGCCTCTATCCCACCAAAAACCGTAGCCTTTTTCTATTTGTAATACTTTGATATACTTTCCTGCCATTTCTCCGCGGGGACACAATCTATTATTCTTTCCGGGCAGATAATCCTTCCTGGTTTCATATAAGCATAAATATCCAATGACAACTCTGAAAAGGTACTATCAACCGCTCTCTGCAGTAATAGTTTTTTTAACCCTATCCACTTATTATGATAATCTTGCAAATATTCCTCTTGACTCTCATAAAATGTGTAATATTCAAAATCTGCAATCTTTGCTTTATACTTAATCACATACGGCTCACTAACTTTCTCCCAGTCATCATCTACTTTGGCTGTTTCTTTTCCAAATCCAGATAAGGTAAGCAAAAACTCTGGTGCCTTATGAATTGTTCCATAATCATATATATCACGACTAAACAGAAAACCATTTACTTGAAAGTCATAAAATATCTTATGTCCTATTTTATGCAAAGCCTCTTCGTGTTTTGCTCCCCTGTCCAAGTCCGTATATTTCGTGTAATCTATATCAAAAGCCTTGTCATTGACATACATCATTTTGGAAGGAATATCAAATCGAATTCCTCTCTCGCATAAAAATGAATTTAATTCTGTTTTCTCTAGAAGGACCTTTTTCAAATCTCTGAGTCCGTTTTTCTTTATCTCGGCACATCCATCTCCATTAGTTGTTACATGAAATACAGCTATTTCTAACTGGTTAATATCCATACATTCCACTTCACTTAAATGCCTTTCAAAGAATGTATCAAAATCTTTGTTACATTCTAATATATAGTCGGAAATCAAGTCTCCTTTTTTTATATTCAAAACCGAATATAACCAATCATACGAAGCATCCGGATCTGTAATATCATATAGCAAATATGCCATCCCCTTCTATCACTCTTCTTTTCCGCAGCAATTTTTATATTTTAGGTTCGATCCGCAAGAGCAAAACTCATTTTTTCCTCTTGTTTCTGAAAACTTCTTCATAAAATAAACATACCTATTTATTATTTCCTGGCTCAAATAGAATCCTTCTTCACTTGAAAATTGCATATTTTCAATCTGTTTTCTCAGTTCTATAAATTCTTGCGCTAATCCAGAATCAGTCAATACTTGATACTTACTTTTTACAGGATGTTCTAATCCTTGAACCGTTTCATCTTTTAAAAATAGAATTTTTGTACACCCGTCATGAGGTGAAACATCTATCCATTTCTTATCCTCTGTTTCTACGATTGCATGCGATTCTGCTTGCAAAAAGATATTTTTACATCTACAGATATTCCATCCAACAATTCGTTTACCACCATGCTCCTTTATGTAGCTATTGACATTTTGAAAACATTTTCCCGCCACTCCTTTATCGTATGGCACAACATCAATATAAACAGGCTTTGTTTCTGTACTAACCGTCTCACAGAATTGATTTATTTTTTCACTTATTTCCTTTGGTGTTACCATAGGAATCATATTTTCTTCCATTGAAATTCCTCTCTTGCTAATATTTCACTATCTCTATTTGCATCAAAATAATTATTCTTTTTCCAAAAACAAATCTCATTTCGTTCTCTATTTTACCACATCCACCTACGTTTTACTATCTGCAAAAAAGCCTTGAAAATTTCAAAAGTAAATTCCACCGTCCGCATGCCCTAGTCCACAACTGGAATTTAGTTTTTCATTTAAGTGCTATTTTACTTCTAATGTTGCATCAGACAACCTACAATATAAATTTTTATCCCCATCTTCCCTATATGTCTCAAAAGTTCCTTCAATTACAATCTCCGCATTATCTTTTGGATACTCGTCCGGATAAATATGTGATCCATCTTCCCACGTAAATTCCATTTCCTGAGCACAGCAGGCTGTTGCATCCTGAATCACACAATAAAAGTCATATTTTTTGTAGCTTCATATTAGGTTGTATAAAAATTTCCATCAATACGAAATGTTTTTCCTTCATATTCCTTTGGAGCAACCATCATCTGATATACCGTAGCATAGACCATATCACTGCTCATTTGCGTCAAGTCATAGTCAACTGTCCCTTACTCTATGGAGAATATTATACAGATCATTATCTGAAATCGGAAAAAGATGAAAAGGGAAATACCATTTACCGGATCATCCCGGTGGAGCACAGCATTAATTGTGCATTACAGCGCGTTGATTTGATATGCTGCCGTGAAAACGGAGAATATGTCAGCACTGACTCTTTTAAATACTGTTCGCGAGTGATTCACCATAAATTAAAATTGGCTTTCGACTACCACTCCCTCCGGCATACTCATGCCACCATGTTAATAGAAAATGGTGCCGATATCAAGGATGTCCAGAAACGCCTGGGACATGCTGATATCAACACCACCTTACAGGTTTACACTCACGCCACCGAAAAGATGGCGGAGCGCAGTGTAGAGATTTTTGAAAAGGCTGCAAGCCTTTGACAACGTCTCAAAAAAGCGTTGTCAAATCGTAGTCAAATGTGGGTTCGTGGTCGTCCAGAAAGCCCGCAAATCCTTATTTTATGCGGGTAAGTCTCACAATAGTTTCTACATGCCCCGTCTCCGGAAACATATCCACCGGCCACGCCCCTTCAGCCTGATACCCCATCTTCTTAAACACGCCCAGGTCTCTCGCCAGTGTATCCGGGCCGCAGGACACGTAAATGACAGTCTTTGCTTTTACTGCTGCCACCGCCTTAATAAACGCCTCGGTGCTTCCGGCTCTTGGCGGGTCCATGAGGACTACGTCTACGGTGTCGCCGGATGCAGCCATCTGCATCATGAATTCGGTGGCGTCGTTGCAGTAGAAGCGGATGTTTTTGACATCGTTACATTTGGCGTTCTGAACGGCATCGCGGACGGCGTCGGCGTTCAACTCTACGCCGATGACTTCTTTGGCTTTGGATGCGGCGATGATACCGATAGTGCCGATTCCGCAGTAGGCATCCAGCACGCGCTCGTTGCCGGTCAGGCCGGCCAGTTCGATGGCTTTACCGTACAGATACTCAGTCTGAACCGGGTTGACCTGGTAGAAGGACTTCGGGGAGATACGGAATTTGCAGCCGCACAATTCGTCTTCGATATAGCCTTTGCCGTACAGAACGTGTTCTTTATCGCCCAATACCATGCTGGTACCGCGGTTGTTGATGTTCTGGACAATGGTGGTGATCTCCGGGTGCTTCTGGCGCAGGGCTTTGACGAAGTTGTTCTTAGATGGGAATACCGGAGATGCCGTGACCAGCACGACCATGATCTGGCCGCTGGTGAAGCCGCGGCGAACCAGCACGTGGCGCAGCAGGCCGTAGCCGGTATCTTCATCGTAGGTGCGGATCTTGAAGGATTTCAGCATACCGCGGATGGTGCCGATGATCTCGTCTGCTTTCTGGTCTTCGATCATGCAGGTTTCCACCGGAACGATGTTGTGGGTTTTCTCTTCGTAAACGCCGGAGATGGCTTCGCCTTTGCGGTAGCCGAATACGGCATGTACCTTGTTGCGGTAGTGGAACGGATCGTCCATGCCTTTGATACCGTGTACTTTACAGTAGTTTCCGAGAAGCTTCTGCATCTGACTCTGCTTCATCTGAAGCTGCTCTGCGTATGGCATATCCAGGTACTGGCATCCGCCGCAGCGGTGCGCCACCGGGCACAGACCTTTCTTCTTCGGTGCCTTTTTCTCTTCTGCTGCAGACTGAAGTTTTCCTGATTTCGGGGAAGCGCCCAATCCATGCTTCAATTCTGATTTTTTGCCAAAGTTCATAGTATCCTTATGGGCAGATTTTCCGAAACTCTTCTGCGCAGACTTTCCATCTGCTTTTCCGAATTTTTCAACTTTGCCACAAGCAAAATCCCGCGCAGATTTCTGATCTGCATTCTTGCCATCTTTCTTCCTAGCCCGGCTCCAAGCCTCTTTCTGGTCTGTTTTCTGCTCAGAAGATTTTCCGGCCTGCTTCCCAGTCTTCTCTCCAACCCACTCTTCAAATTTATCGTCCAGACTCCGTCCCTGCTTTCCGGCAGCCGGTTTTTTCTTCCAATTTTCTTTTTTTACATTTCTATCCTGTTTCACAGTACTCAAGCCCCTTGTCTTTTTCTTTAAAATATTTATAATATAATGATACCAGGGTTCCAAAGTCAAAATCTGGCGCAAGCTTGCTTGCAGGAAGATTTCTGACCTCGGAACCCGCCAAAAATATGAGTAAGTAGCCATTTTTCAAAGAAAAATGCACGGATTACGAATATTTTTGAGGATTGCGGAAGTGCAAGGCACGTAGCAATCCGGGCATCATGCATTACTTACATTACATACCTTCAGGAGGAACCCTTATGTCCAACACATCCGATAACAACACACAAGCCGGTGCGTTACACACCGGCGAGGATTCTTTTTATATGGATCCGGTTCTCTACACCGGACGTCCGGCGGACTGCACCGGGCGGCTGGAGAAGGAGATCCGCACCTATGACCTGTTAGATGAGCTCCAGATTCCTTACTGGCGGCTGGATCACGATGCCACCGCCACCATTGACGCCTGCCATGACGTGGATGTCCGGCTAGACATTGAGATCTGCAAGAACCTGTTTCTCTGCAATGCCCAGAAAACCGATTTTTACATGCTCATGATGCCGGGCCACAAGAAGTTTAAGACGGCGAAGCTTTCCAAACAGATTGGAAGCGCCCGCCTTTCCTTTGCAAGCTCGGAATTCATGGAGGAATTTCTGGATATCACGCCGGGTTCTGTCAGCGTGCTGGGGCTGATGAATGACAAGAATAACCGTGTGCGGCTGCTCATCGACCAGGATGTGATCGACCACCACACCTTTGTGGGCTGTCATCCATGCATCAACACCTCCAGCTTAAAGCTTTACACGAAGGACATTCTGGAGAAGTTTCTCCCGGCAGTCCATCATGAATATACGATCGTCAATCTTCCATGGGAAGACTGATCTGATTCCATGTCAGAACTGCAGACAAATGGCCAAATCCGATGTCCGGACTGACTGCGCACAGTTTCTGCCATGGACCCAGTTACTCATTTCTTATTTGCTCAGCGGTCTGGTAACTTCTTTCAGCCAGGCCGCTTCTTCTGCGTCCAGATGCGGCGCGATCTTTTCGTATACCTGTGCGTGGTACTCATTGAGCCATGCCAGATCCTGCTCTTCCATCAGAGATACATCCACCGGCTCCAGATCGATCGGCACGTAGGTCAGATACTCGAAGCTTAAGAACTGGCCGTAATCCGTCTTTTCGTCCTTCTTGCAGTAGATCAGGTTCTCTGTGCGGATGCCGTGGCTTCCCTCAATGTAAAGTCCCGGCTCATCGGAGCATACCATGCCCGGCATAAACGGCGCGCTGTCCTGGCGCTCCGGCACTACCCGGTAACGGATGCCGATGGGACGCTCATGCACATTTAACAGATAACCCACGCCATGGCCGGTTCCGTGGTTGAAATCCAGTCCGCGCTTCCAGAACGGTGCCCGCGCTACATAGTCCAGGCTCAGGCCGCTGCAGCCTTCCAGGAATTTCACATGGCCTAGGCGCAGCATGCTCATCAGAACCAGGGTGTAATGCTCTTTTTCTTCATCCGTGACCGGCCCCAGGGCGATGGTACGGGTGATGTCGGTGGTTCCCTCGTAATACTGGCCGCCGGAATCTACCAGGTACAGGCCTCTTGCCCGCAGGCTCGCGCAATGCTCCGGCACGGCATGATAATGGCACAGTGCCGCATTTTTCCCATATGCGGAGATTGTGTTGAAGCTGATATCCAGTGCTCCATGCTCCCGGCGCATCTGATCCAGACGATCAGCCACGCTGCACTCATCCATCGGGATCTTACCGATGTTTTTCTTCAGCCAGTAAATGTATTTGGTCATGACCACACCATCGGTGATGTGGGCCTTTTTCATATTTTCAATCTCGGTCTCATTTTTCTGGGACTTGGCGTACACGGTCGGATTCATCTGGTCGATGATCTGGTTCTGGGTCTGCACGCTCTCGTAAATGGCAAAGTTCACACGGCTCTTCTCCAGAAGCACAGTATGGTCTTTCAGCTCCTTTACATCCGCGTAAATGTCATTGTAGGGGCGGATAGTCACGCCCAAGGACTCCAGGTAAGAGCGGACCTCATCGGAGATCACCTGCGGATTCACATAGAAGAACAGGTTCTCCCCGGTTACCATCAGGTAGGACAGCACCACCGGATTGCATGGAATGTCGTTCCCGCGGATATTGAACAGCCAGACAATGTCATCCAGCGTGGTGATGATATGCACATCCGCGTAAGCCTTCTTCATGGCTTCGCGCAGGTTTTTAATCTTCTCGGATGCGGCCTGTCCGGCATATTTCTCTTCCAGGATCCATACCGGCTCTGCGGAAAGCTCCGGGCGGTTTTCCCAGATCTCACCGATCAGATCATGGTCGGAGCAGATGGATGCCTGTTTTCTGGAAAGACGATGCCGCAGGCTTTCCCCTGTCTTGCTGTTGATAACACGGCCATCAAAGCCAAGCACACCATGCTCCGGCATGTGATCTGCCAGATACTGCTCCACGGTCAAAACTCCGGGCTGGCCCATTTTCATAAGTTCTACGCCACTATCTTTCAATTCTGCTGCCGCCTGCACAAAATAACGGCCATCGGTCCACAAACCGGCCCAGTCCTTCATGATCAGGGCAATACCCGCAGAACCGGTAAAGCCGGTGATGTACTTTCTGCATGCAAAATGCTCCCCCACGTACTCCGACTCATGGAAATCTGCTGTCGGCACCAGATAGGCATCCATATGATAAGTCTCCATCAGTCTGCGGAGACGCGCAATTCTCTCTGTAATTTCGTTCATGTAATTATCCTCACTTTTCATTCTGACGCATGGCATCTGCAATAGCTGCCGCAATGCCTTCACTGTAGGTTGGATGAGCACGCATCGCCAGGGAAAGCTGCTCGGCAGTCAGTCCGTTTGCAATGGCCGTGGCCATTTCTCCGATCATATCCGTAGCTCGTGGACACATCATCTGCGCTCCCACAATGGTATTGGAATATGCCTCAAAGATCAGGCGGATAAAGCCATGCTCCTCTCTGGCAATGATGGATTTGCCGTTCTCTCCCATATCGTAAACGCCACAGCGTACCTTCATGCCAAGTTCTCCGGCCTTCGCCTCCGTGATGCCGACCGTAGCAATCTCCGGCTCAGTATAGATGCAGCTCGGCACGATCGGCAGAGAGACAAACATGCCGTTCGGCACAGCCTCCAGACGAATGGTATGGGGTTTTCCGGCCAGGTTTTCAATGACATAGGTAGCCTGGGCCATAGCCACATGGGCCAGTTGTGTTTTTGCAGAGACATCGCCGATGGCATAGATACCCGGCTCGCTGGTTTCAAAGTCTGCGTTTACCACCGGTCTTCCATGCTCCATCTGCAGGGTCATATCCTCTCCAAGAAGACCTTCCGTGTAAGGTGTTCGTCCCACGGCTACCACGACCTGATTGGTCTTGATCTGGGTAGTCTCATCGGTCAGCAGATGGCGCACGGTGCATACCAGGCCTTCCTCCCGCTGGATCTCCTCCACCATGGCATTGCAGTATACAGTAATGCCCTTTTCCGTGAGCTGTTCCTTTAACGCCTCAGAAACTTCCTCATCCATCGGTCCCAGAAGATGCGGACCCTTTTCTACGATGGTTACCTTGGAGCAGAGTGCCTGGAAAATGGTGGCAAACTCCACGCCAATGACACCGCCGCCCATGATGACGATGCGGTCATAGTTCCAGGTTGGAACCGCCAACAGACGGTCACTGTTGATGACGCCCGGCAGGTTAATGCCCGGAATCTTCGGCATAATCGGCTTTGCGCCGGTGGCGATGATGATGTTCTTTGCCCGGAGATATTCCTTGCCATTCTCTCCCACCACTTCGATGGTCTTTTCCCGGCGGATAGTCGCCTTTCCTTTGATAAAAGTAATGTTATTTTTATCAAACAGCTTCTGGATCTCGCCGCGGTAACGGCGCACAGAACGCTTCTTGTAATCCTGCATTTTCGCGAAATCGAAGGAGATAAAATCAGTAGAGACACCGAATTCATCCCCGTGCTGCATCATGGAAAAAATGTTGGACGCATGAAGCAGCGCCTTGGTGGGAATGCAGCCCCGGTTGATGCAGACGCCGCCCAGCTTGTTCTCATCCACCACGGCCACCTTCATGCCGAAGGACGCGCCTTTGATGGCCGCCGTGTAGCCACCCGGTCCTGCCCCGATAATCACCAGATCGTAATATGTTGCCATAAATTTGTATTCCTTTCGTTCTGTCACGATTTTCTTTCTGTTATTGTGCCTGCTCTGCAATTTGCAGCCGCACCTGCCTAAAACAGATGCAGCGCTTCGCAAGCCTTATAAACACCGTCCTCGCCAATGGGCGCGGTAACGTAATCCGCTGCCGCCTTCAGCTGCGGATGCCCATTGCCCATAGCCACGCCGATGCCTGCGGTAGTCACGATCTCATAATCATTCATACTGTCGCCAAAGGCGATCGTGTTCTTCAGCGGGATATTCCAGGCTTTGCAGAGGCGTTTGAGGCCTTCTGCCTTGGAGGCATCCTTTTCAATGATATCGGCCCCTTCCCGGCTGGAAAACAGTGGAAGCTTCAGCATAGGGAATGCCGCCTCCACTTCTTTCGCTCCAGGCTCCCGGCCAATGTAGGCCAGCGTGCGCACCGGCATGTCCAGAAGCATCCACGGGTCGCGAAACTTCCGGTCCGACATCTGCCATCGTACCATATCGTGGCGGGTCACACACCAGGGATTGATGAAATAATCGATATCACCCACGGTCATGCCGATGGCGTAATCCTTCCCTTCTGCAAATTGCAGCAGTTCTTCTACCAGTTCCCGCTTCATACAATGTTCATAGATCAGTTCCGAGCCAATGGTGATCTTGTTGCCATTTAAATGGATGATGGCATCCGGCTTCACCTCATCTTCCAGGCCCTCGCTGAACTTGGCATCCATATCGCGGCCGGTGGCGATCACGATATAGTAATTTTTGCGAAGCAGATCCAGCGCTTTGATGGCGCTGTCCGGGATCTTATAATCTGCATGGTTCAGCAGTGTCATGTCCATGTCAAAGCTGACGATTCCCTTCATAAACAACTCTCCGTTTTCCTTCTGTAATCGCGGCTGCGAGCAATCCGCCAGCCGCCGGTAATTCTAGTATCCATGATAGCAAAGTACGGGGGGACTGTAAAGTCCGGAGGGCAGATTTAAAAAATTCTTATACAAATTGCTTTTCAAATCGCTCATTTTCTGATATACTATTATAGTTCGATCGGGGTATGGCGTAGCTTGGTAGCGCGCTCGGCTGGGGGCCGAGAGGTCGCAGGTTCAAATCCTGTTGCCCCGATTCTATAAAAGCATCGGCAGTTTTCTGTCGATGCTTTTTGACTATTCTTCATTTTCTTTTCAGTACCTCAATTTTCTTACGCTGTCTCTCCCCCAGTTACCCGCCTGATATGAATCGCAAGAAATCCAGTTTCTTCTTTCGCAAGAACCAGCCTCAGCTCCTGTTCCAGTTTTTTCAAAATCTGCTCAGCCAGCGCGTATTCGAATGGAAACTGCTCTTTTGCGTATGCTTCCAGATCAAGATCCGTGCGTTCTCCCTTTCTGGCCCGGGCCAGCATATAGCGGACATGGCTCATCAGCCGGTTGTAACCGAGAGAGCCATAGGGAAGCTTCTTTCCGGTCCCTTCCTCGATCATGGTCATACAGACGCCCACCAGACGGGCTGTTTCCAGGGAATCCGCCACATTCTCCTGCGCCAGTCCAGCGTGGATATGCAGGGCAATGAAACCGGCTTCATCCTCCCCAAGGGCGGTTCCCGTCATCTTTTTTAAGATTTCGCATCCTTTTCTGGCCGCTTCATACTCATCTCCAAATAAGGCTGCAATATCATGCTGAAACGGATTGGGAATTTCTTTCTTCTCTCTGGCCCGTGCTGCTGCCATAGCAATGTGATCTGCCATTGGGATCAGAATATCATGCTGCAGCGGTCCCATTGCCGCTTCTGCCATCTCTATGATTTTTCCGGCTGCTTCAATATAAATCGGATCTATGCCATTTACGCGGGTCAATGCAGATGTTTTTTCGCTCACAAGTTCATAACGGCGTCCCTTAGGAAGTTCTGCCATCCGCTCTCCCATACGATGTCCGAAGCCGACCCCGTTCCCCAGAAGAATCTGCTCCTGACCGCTGGCATCATCCAGCACCAGAATCCCGTTATTGTTCAATACTTTGATTACCCGATACATAAAAAATACCTCCTGCATCTTATGCCTGTCCTGTTATTATACACGACAACCTTAGGATGCAGAAAGTACTTTTTGTTTCGTATGATAAATACTCCCTAAGTTTTTATCTTACTTTCTTATCTGACCAATCAGCTCCAGCCGTTTCACTTGCTTTTCTCCTTCTAAGCTTAAGCTTTCTCCCTCTGTCAGTCCTGTAAAAATAACGATGCAGGCATCGCTCACTGCGTGTTCCCGGATATAGGCCGGGTCAAATTCCATGAGCTTATCTCCCTTTTTGATTTTCTGTCCATCACTTACAAATACCGTGAAGCCTTCCCCATTCAGTTTCACAGTATCTACACCGATATGGAGCAGATATTCCGTCCCATCCGCTGCCTTCAGGCCAATCGCATGTTTGCTCGGAAATACAAACATAACCTCGCCATCTTCCGGTGCCACAACAGTTCCATTCTCCGGCATAACCAGGTAGCCGTCTCCCATGGCTTTGCTGGCAAATGCCTCATCCGGTGCCTCCGTGATTGGCTTTAATACGCCTTGGAACGGAGAGTAAAGTTTGTGGACGTTTTCTGCGATGTTCTTGCTCTCTGCCAGATTCACAGATGCTTCGGTTTCCGCAGTCACTTTGGTGCCCATATTCTCTGCACCATCTGTAGCTTCTGCGGTATCCTCCTCATGCTCCTCTGCCAGATAAGCTTCCAGCTCGGATTTGATCACAGTCACCTGCGGTCCGTAAATAATCTGGATTCCCTGCCCTTTTACGATCACGCCTACCGCGCCGGTCGACTTCAACAGCTTTTCATCAACCAGCGACGAGTCTGCGATAGAGCAGCGGAGTCGTGTCGCGCAGCAGTCCACGGAAGTGATATTGTTTCTTCCTCCCATACCCATTGCAATGGCTGCACTCCGGCTGTCTTTACTGTTTTCTGCCTGGCTGCAGCTTTCTCCCTCTTTCGCTTCAGTCCTGCGGGCATTCACATCAGCCTTCGTGTAGAGCTTCGTCTCCTCGTCATCGTCCTCACGTCCCGGTGTTTTCAAATCAAATTTTTTAATCAGAAAACTGAACAAAACGTAATACAGAAGGAAATACACAATTCCTGCCGGAATGATGCGAAGCCAGCTGGTTTTCGCATTGCCCTGAAGCACACCGAAAATCACCAGATCCAGAAGACCACCGGAAAATGTAAGGCCAACTGCAATGTTCAAAATATGCGCAACCATATAGGCGCTTCCGGCCAGAATCACCTGAACTGCAAACAGCATTGGTGCTACAAACAGGAAAGAGAACTCAATTGGCTCTGTAATTCCGGTAAACATGCAGGCCAGCGCCGCACTTAAAAGCAGACCTCCTGCTGCCTTTTTCTTTTCCGGTTTAGCGCACCGGTACATGGCCAGCGCCGCACCCGGAAGTCCAAAAATCATAAAAATAAACTCACCGGAAAAATACCGGGTAGCATCCGCGCTGAAATGCGTCACATCTGACGAAGCAAGCTGCGCAAAGAAAATGTTCTGGCCGCCCTGAATCAGATTTCCATCCACCATCATGGTGCCGCCTACCGCAGTCTGCCAGAAAGGCATATAAAACACATGATGCAGACCGAACGGGATCAGCGCACGCTTAATGATACCAAAAATCAGGGTTCCGAAATAACCGGTTCCTGTAACCAGACCGCCCAGCGCGAAAATGCCATTCTGGACAGCCGGCCAGATAAAGTACATCAGAATACCGATGCCAACGTAAGTAACGGTAGAAATAATCGGTACAAAACGGGAGCCGCCAAAAAATGACAGTGCGTTTGGCAGTTCAATCTTATAAAACCGGTTGTGGAGTGCTGCCACACCAAGTCCCACAAGAATACCGCCAAATACGCCCATCTGCAGGGTCTGAATACCGCAGACACTGGCGATGGTTCCCTCAAGCACATCCGGCGCAATTGTTCCGTCCGCTAAGACTTTTCCTGCTAATAAAAGCACTGCGTTGATTGATGCATGCATCACAAAAAAAGAAATCATAGCCGAAAGTGCCGCAACCTCTTTTTCCGCCTTCGCCATGCCAATGGCAACACCCACCGCAAAAATGATCGGCAGATTATCAAAAATGACGTTTCCTGCCTTGCTCATGATCATAAGCAGTGCATGCAGGACGGTTCCATTACCAAGAATCCCCTGTAAGCCATAGGTTGCAATGGTAGTCTCATTGGTAAAGGAACTTCCAATCCCCAGCAGGAGGCCAGCAACCGGAAGCACCGCAATCGGAAGCATAAAGCTGCGACCTACTCGCTGAAGCACCCCAAAAATCTTGTCTTTCATGTTCTTTCTCCTTTTTTTCTGAGTATTCAGGTGTGTCTTTCTGACAGTTTTCACATCTCCCGAAAATTCTTCCTGCAAACGCACAAACTTCTTTCCACTTTACGTATTTCACCTGTGCAGAAAAGAAACCCGCTCCTATCAGCATACCCAAAACACTCCGTTTCAGTCGCTTCTGGGAAGTGTAGTTTTATTTGGAAAATGAAAAAGGCATCAACCAAAAGGACATCTCTTCGATGCCCTTTCGGTTAATGCCTGCTTTACCAGTAACACGCCCAAATCTCGATTGTGTTATTAGTATAGTATGGAATGACAGATCTGTCAACTATTTACGACGCACATCAGTGGCATCGAAATTTCCCATAACTCAGCTGCATCCGCACCCGGAATTGCAGCCATCTCCCGGCCGCCCCGGACCTCCAGGTCCGCCCGGTCTGCGGTCATCGTCCCGTCCTTCCCGGAATCCATCACGGAAACCGGCATCATAGCCTTCACGGAATCCGTTACGGAATGCTTCCCGGTTATTCCTGTTCCATCCGCAGGAACCGCCACATCCCCAGTTATTCCAGCCCCAGCCGCCGCAGTTATTACCGAAGCCGCCACAATTGTTACCACAACCATTCCAGCTACACATATCGAAATCTCCTTTTTTGCTGTTTGTACTGTATCTTATGAGCAAACGCAGACAAGGGTGACAACCCTGCTTTCTGTCATATGATAGATTCCAATGCACCGCTGTTTCTGCTTTCACATAAGATGGTACTAGAAACTCTGGAAAGGATTTATGATCATGGAATATTCCAATAACCGATGCGGCTGTATGCAGAGACCACAACTGCCGGAACCGCCGCATACCAATACAGGCAGCTCCTGCGGATGTGCAGTCCAGCGTCCCATGCAGCCGGATATGCCGCGCCAGCAGATGCCTGCACAAAGCAGGAACTCTGCTTCGCCAGCAGAACGCCCATCCTGTTCGCTCAGACAGCCAAATTGCGAAACTACACAAAGAGACTGCTTAAGTGACATGTCCGTTGCCATGGCTTATGTCCCCATGCAGCGCTGGAACCAGGTGTATGATATGAGCCGCGGACTTACCCGGGGAACCATTTTCCCGGAACTGGATTTGCCGTTTGTGATGGGGAGGTGCCGATGATGTGTGGATGCGACGACAAACTCCTGCAGGCTGTATATGAAACAGGCTTTGCTCTGGATGAGGCAACTCTGTATCTGGACACTCATCCAAACTGCCCAATGGCCATGCAGTATTTTCAGAACGCCCGGCGCATGAACCGCCAGGCTATGAAGGCGTATGAAGAACTAAATGGACCACTCCAGGTCGCTGACGCCGATTCCAATAACTGGAACTGGATCAACGGCCCATGGCCCTGGGAAGGAGGAATGCGCTGATGTGGAGGTATGAAAAACGACTACAGTATCCGGTAAAGATTTCACAGCCGAATCCAAAGATGGCTCAGTTTATCATGAGCCAGTATGGTGGCCCGGACGGCGAGATGGGCGCATCTATGCGCTATTTATCCCAGAGATATGCCATGCCTTATGACATAGCGAAAGCTTCCCTGACCGATATCGGAACCGAGGAACTGGCACATTTGGAGATAGTGGCAGCTATCGTTCACCAGCTTACCCGCAACTTAACCCCGCAGGAAATCGAAGATTCCGGATTCGGCCCTTATTATATTGACCACACTACCGGAATCTGGCCTCAGGCCGCAGGCGGCGTTCCGTTTAATGCCTGTGAATTCCAATCTAAGGGCGATCCAATCACGGATTTATTCGAGGATCTCGCTGCCGAACAGAAAGCCCGGAGCACTTACGACAACATTCTCCGCGTCGTAAAAGATCCGGAAGTCTGCGATCCAATCCGCTATCTGCGGGCAAGGGAAGTTGTGCATTTCCAGCGTTTTGGAGAAACATTGCGACATGTGCAGGATCAGCTTAACAGCAAGAACTTCTATGCCTTTAACCCGGCATTTGATCCAGGCCGGAAGACAAAAAATTCTGGAAATAATTAATACCATCCTATAAAACAAAACCGGGAAGCCCATTTGATCATTTATCAATTGCGCTTCCCGGTTTATCTTTCCATCAATATTCTGGTTATGATTGTAATTAGATGGTTTGAGCTGATAATTCTTTTAACACGTCACAAAGCAGTTCAAAACCGGTCTGTATATCCGATACAGCGGTAGCTTCTGCCGGATTATGGCTGATGCCTGCGATACTCGGCACGAAGATCATCGCGGTCGGGAAATGCTTTCCGAATACCATCGAGTCGTGTCCGGCACCGCTGTTCATATGCTTATACGCGAGATGTTTCTCTTCACAGTGCTGCTCGATCACCTGAATCACGTTCGGATCCATTTTCGCCGACTTCAACCAGTGGTTCTGTCCAAGCCGGAGCTTAAAACCCTTGCTTTCGATGGATTCCAGCGCGTGCTTCAGAATTGCTTCATCATGAAGCAGTTCCTCTTCACTGCCATCGCGCATATCAATGCGCAGATTTACCCGATCTGCAATGACATTCTGCATTCCAGGAAATACCTGTATCGCGCCATAGGTAAGGGTGGCTGAAGGGGCCTCCGCCATCATCTGACGGGTAGACTCTGTTATAAATTCCGCAGCAGCTACCACAGGATCGTGCCGTAAAGGCATCGAGGTGGTACCTGCATGGTTCTGGCTTCCATGAATGGTTAGCTCATAATTGACGATACCGACGATACTGTCCACAATACCGATCTGCTTCTGCTCGCTTTCAAGTACCGGTCCCTGTTCGATATGCAGCTCTACGATCGCTCGAATATCGTCACGTTTCACGCTTTTCAGCGCTTCCGGCTGATATCCGGCAGATAACAGTGCTTCACGAAGTGTGACACCATCACAGCCGACCTCCTCGAGATCCTCTTCTTTCAGCGTGCCACAGATCGCACGGCTGCCCTGACAGCCGGTAGAGAAACGACTGCCCTCTTCCTCCATCAGACCAACCACTTCCAGGCTGTGTTTCGGAACGAAGCCAGACTGTTTGAGATATCCCAGCGCTGCCACACCGGTCACAACGCCCAGTGCGCCATCATATTTTCCACCGTTCTTTACGGTATCCAGGTGGGATCCCGTCAGTACGGTTCCAGGCTCTGTCCCCGGAAGCCGCCCATACACATTACCGATCGCGTCCTCTCTGTATTCAAGCCCCAGATTTTCAATCCACTCACGCAGGATGTTTTTCGCGATTTTGTCTTCCGGAGTATACGCTGCACGCCAGATCTCTCCGTTGATGCGCGTCGTATCGGCCAGCTGGCACAGCATTTCTTCGATTATTACTCCCGCTTCGTTTTTCATCATAAATGTCACCTCATTTCATAGTTTGTTTTCTTACAATATTCTCCGTATTCTTCTCCTGCGCGACCTCCCGTTGCGTATAACCAGGTATGGCATGAAATCTCCTTTCTGTATAAGACAATTGTAATACATATTATATACATACGCGATTGTTTTGTAAAATGTAAAACCGGGCAGCCCATTTGGATCTGCCCGGAATTTTTTAGTTTTCCTTTTCCAGTTTTGAATAACAATATTTAATAATATCTTTTCTTGTAACCATCCCGATGAAGAACCCCCGGTCATCTACTACCGGAACAAAGTTCTGGTTCAGAGCCCGGTCGATCAGGTCTTCCATTTTACATTCTACGGAAACCGGTTTGTAGTCCACACGCCGCGGGATCGATGCGACAGGCGCATTTTCTGCTTCTTTGAAGTTCATCTGGTATTCCTTCCGGATTCCCCAGAGCAGGTCTCCTTCCGTAATGGTTCCGACATAGGTGCCGTCTTTTGAGAGCAGGGGGATGGTGGAATAGCGGAAGCCTTCCATCTTGTCCAGTGCCTGGCGCACCGTGTCATCTTCGTAAATGTGAGCTACCTCGCTCTTTGGAGTCAGAAAAAACAGGATATTCATAGTTCACCTCAAATTGTATTTTTCGCAGCACTGCGGCCCGGCGAATGGAGCAGGCGCAACTGCCTTTCATCTTATGCCAGAAGCATACCATACAATTTCGACCATTCTATGAACAAATTATAAAAACTTTCGTAAATGCGTGGCTCTGCTGAACCGTTACATGCATTCTTACTCCAGGTAATCTAACGGATCTACCGTTTTATCCCCGTGGCGCATTTCCAGGAAGAGGTTGCTTCCCTCGATGGTATAATATTTGGTTGGTTCTGCCACATAGCCCAGAAGCTGTCCGGCTTCCAGGTATTCTCCCTGCACGGCGGTGATTTCTTTTAACTGCCCGCAGGTGACTGTGTAATCATTGCCAAGGTCCAGGACCAGATAATCACCAATCTCCTCATTGTTTCCTGCTTCCAGTACCCTTGCGGCAGCTGGAGCATACACCGGGGTGCTGACCTCACTCTGGATGACCAGGCTCGGATTGCATTTGTACTGTTCCAGTGTCGGGAAATAGATGGTGGAATCCATGCTGTAATCCAGCAGGACATTGCCTCTTGCTGGCCACAGCATCTTGCTGGTATCAGCAAAGTTTAATACCAGCGCGGTGGCGGCACTTCCGCCTGCACCGGCCTCTCTCACGGCCGGATCTTCCCCGTCATCCTTTGTACCATTTGCTGCAAGTCCGGTATTCTGCCCGTTTCCGGTCTCCGGTCCTGCTTCCTCTGCAATGTGTCCCTGCTCGGCGGCTGCATTGTCCTGATTAGACGCTGCTTCAGCCAGAATCTGCTCCTCCTGTGTAATTTCGGATCCGGAATTCTCCGCATTGGAATTTCCTGCAACCGGCGCCTGATCTTTTGCTTCCTCTGCAAAATATTCATCCTGCCCCTGCATATCCACATATGGTTTCTGTTCCTGTCCGTTTCCTCTTCGAATCGTAACGACGCCTGCTGCGGCAACCATAGTCAGCAGGCCCAGCACCAACATGACCAGGAATAATTTATCCCGGAACATCTGATTCATTTTTTCTTTCACCGTTTATCACCTCGGTAGTAGTTTTGCCAAAGTGCTTTTTCTTATTCAGTCATCAGTGAAATATTTTTATAATAATAGTTCAAAATGTCGGAATAGCTCCATCCTTCCTCTGCCATGGCCTGGGCACCATTCTGACTGAGGCCGTAACCGTGACCGCGACCTTTCACTGTAACCGTGATCGTCCCTGATGTTCTGGTGTCGATGGTAAAGCAGGAAGAGGGCAGATCCAGCGCATACTGGACATCATCCCCGGTGTAGGTGCGCGGACCGATCTTGATCTGCATCACATATCCTGCATCGTCCCGCTTTACGATCTGGATTTCTGAGGGAATACGGTCCGGATCCAGAGATGGAACGTCACTTAAATGTTTGATGCGCTGCGCAAATTCCGATAAATGGAAGGATTTTTCCGACTCGCTTCCCACGACATCCCATTTACTCTCCACCGACTGCAGATACGGATAATCCGCCTCCCCGGTTCTTGTCCTGCCGGCGCTGCGCTCATGAAACAATGGTAAAATATAGCGGTCTTCGTATTTCATGACCGTTCCGGCCGTGGCTTCTGCCGCCTGCCTGCATTGCTCCAGACGTTCTGCCAGTTCTTCCTTCTGGTGCACGGTCAGTGTTTTCCCTGCCTGGGCCGTATAGTCTCCCAGATAGTCGAGATCCAGTTCTTCTTCCTGAATCTCCACCCGTTCTCCCATCTGGCGGTATATGTAGGTACGGGCAATAACTGCCTGGCATTTTAACGCCTCCTGGCCCATTTCCGGCCCGGTCTGGCAGACCATAACGCCCGGAAGGTAATCCTCTACCGAAAGGTAGGTGCGGACGCCGTAGCGCTCCAGAATAATGCGGCGGGAATATACCTCTCTATCCCCCTGATCCGCGCTGTGGGAATTTCCATTCCATCCCGCTGTTTTCCCACTGTCCTGCCGGTCTCCGTTCGAATCCCAGCCTGCCGCCTGCCCGGATACGCTCCGCTCGACTCCTGTCTGCCCGTATCCATCCAACACGCTTTCTCCACTCACAACACTTCCATTTTCCTCTTCCACTGTTCCCCCGGCCTGTCCCGCCGCATGCATACAGAAAAGTGAAAACATCCAGGAGGCCACAAACACCACTACAGCCACGATCCCGATTTTGCGCATAAAAAATCCCTCCGTCAGTTTAATCTACGGAGGGATTTCTTATTTTATTCCTAAAATTTTCCACGCATGAGCCACAGGCTTTTGCTGGTCCTGCATGCGTTTTGTTCCGTCAGGCTATTACAGTTCAACCTTCACCTTATCCAGATGCCAGATATCTTTTACGTACTCCTCGATGGTGCGGTCAGAGCTGAACTTACCGCTGCATGCGGTGTTGAGCATAGCTGCCTTTGCCCACCACTGCTCGTCACGGTATGCTTCATCTACACGTTTCTGCGCGTCTGCATACATCCGGAAATCCTTCAGGATAAAGTAGGTGTCAGCGCGGTCACTGCTTAAGGTGTTCAGCAGAGAGTTATAGATATCGCGGAACAGCTCCGGATCATATGGTGCATAGTAGCCGTTGATGAGCTGCATCAGCACGCGGCGGATATCCTGGTCATTGTTGAAGATCTGCATCGGATCATAGCTGTGGTCATGCTCCATGCGGATGATATCATCGGAGGACGTACCGAAGATGAACGCGTTTTCTGCGCCAACCTCTTCCACGATCTCCACGTTCGCGCCGTCCATGGTTCCCACAGTCAGTGCGCCATTTAACATAAACTTCATGTTTCCGGTACCGGATGCCTCTTTACTTGCGGTAGAGATCTGCTCACTGACATCAGCTGCCGCGAAGATGATCTCTGCATTGGATACACGATAGTCTTCAATGAAGACAACCTTCAGCTTTCCGTTAATAGACTTATCGTTGTTGATCACATCTGCAACGGAGTTGATCAGCTTGATCGTCAGTTTCGCACGCTTATATCCTGCTGCTGCCTTAGCACCGAAGATGAAGGTTCTCGGAACCATATCCAGGTTCGGGTTATCTTTCAGCTGGTTGTACAGATACATCACATGCAGAATGTTCATAAGCTGACGTTTATACTCGTGCAGTCTCTTAACCTGAACATCAAAAATGGAACGCGGATCAACATCAATGCCGTTGTGCTCCTTGATGTATTTTGCCAGACGCACCTTATTCTGATATTTGATATTCATGAATTCGTGCTGGCACTTCTCATCATCCACATACAGCTTTAACTTGCTGATAGCGGAAAGGTCTGTAATCCATTCGTCACCGATCTTGTCAGTGATCCAGTCTGCCAGAAGCGGGTTTGCGTGAAGCAGGAAACGTCTCTGGGTAATGCCGTTGGTCTTATTATTGAACTTCTGCGGCATCATCTCATAAAAGTCTTTTAACTCCTGCTTTTCCAGGATCTCGGTATGCAGTCTTGCTACACCGTTCACAGAGAAACTGCCCGCGATCGCCATGTGTGCCATCTTGACCTGACCGTCATAGATAATTGCCATCTTCGCAATCTTTTCCTGGTTTCCCGGGTATTTCTGCTGGATCTCAAGAAGGAAGCGACGGTTGATCTCCTCAACAATCTGGTAGATACGCGGAAGCAGTCTGGAGAACAGCTCGATCGGCCATTTTTCAAGGGCCTCGGCCATGATGGTGTGGTTGGTATAAGCGCAGGTCTTTGTGGTGACTTCCCAAGCTTCTTCCCAAGTTAAGTTATAGTCATCCAGAAGAATTCGCATGAGCTCTGCAACGGCTACGGTCGGATGGGTATCGTTTAACTGGAATACGTTCTTCTCGTAGAATTTGCGGATGTCATCATGCTTCTCCATGTATTTGCTTACCGCACGCTGTACACTTGCGGAAATGAAGAAGTACTGCTGTTTTAAGCGCAGCTCTTTACCTGCATAGTGGTTGTCGTTCGGGTAAAGCACGTCACAGATGGTCTTGGCCAGGTTTTCCTGCTCCACGGCCTTCTGGTAATCACCCTTATCGAAGGAGTCCAGGTTGAAGGTATTGATCGGCTGTGCGTCCCAGATGCGCAGGGTGTTGACTACGTTGTTACCGTAGCCCACAACCGGGAGATCGTACGGAACGGCCATAACAGACTGATAACCCTCCTGAACGAAATATTCTCTTCCGTTCTCCCAGACGGTGCGCACGTAACCGCCGAATTTGACCTCGGTTGCGTACTCGGAGCGGCGTACCTCAAAGGGGTTGCCGTCCTTTAACCAGTTATCCGGCACCTCGACCTGATAACCGTTTTCAATTTTCTGTTTGAACATACCATAGTGGTAACGGATGCCGCAGCCGTATGCCGGGTATCCGAGGGTTGCAAGGGAATCCAGGAAGCATGCTGCCAGACGTCCCAGACCGCCGTTTCCAAGGGCCGCATCCGGCTCCTGGTCCTCAATCACATTTAAGTCAAAGCCCAGCTCATCAAGAGCTTCTCTGACTTCCTGTCTTGCCATGATGCTGATGATATTGTTGCCCAGCGCGCGTCCCATTAAGAACTCCATGGAAAGATAGTAAACGGTCTTTACATCCTTCTTTTCATATTCCTTGTGGGTCGCGATCCACTCGTCGATAATGACATCTTTTACCGCATAGGCTACTGCCTGGAATACCTGATTCGGTGTTGCCTCATCGATGGTGCGGCGGTACAGATTCTTTACATTATCGACCACGCTCTTTTTAAATATTTCTTTGTCAAACCCTTTGTTTGCCATGCCTTTCATACTGGATCTCCTCTCCTCAGTTGCAGTCTGCCCTTATAAACCTTTTCAGGCCAGGCATGCCAATGCTGCCGCCCATGTGCTGCACGGGTGACAGCATTGCTGTTATATGTTGCGCAAACAGGAAACACCATCGCAGCAACATCTTATACATACCTTATTTTTCGCA
>ERZ773164.1176-NODE-1176-length-27402-cov-27.238161_pt1 | contig 27402 bp, 24 predicted proteins | sample MGYA00511917_ERZ773164 | MGnify/ENA primary metagenome ERZ773164 (study PRJEB29015, sample SAMEA2737847) | human gut metagenome | biome: human gut; feature: human-associated habitat; material: faeces | place: China | collected 2012 ...
AAGGGGTTACACCCAGCGTCCCGAGCCACCCTTTTTAAGGGTGGCGGCGACTGTAAAAAGTGTCTGTCTTCTGACAAGACAACTGGTCATACCAGACACCAGATGGCAGATTGCACAAAAACAGAACCAGAAATATAGTGCAAAATAGCGTTGATTTCATAGAAAAAGTGTGTTAAAATTTAGACAAACATGAGGTATGACCAGAGCACGACCGAGCAAAGGGATACCTCGCCACAGGGAAAGGGGCATACGAATGAGTGAGTTTAAGGTGATTGAAATCAAGAAGAACATTCTGGAAGACAATGACAGAGAAGCAGATGTGCTTCGTTCTGAGTTAAAGGCAGACAGAACATTTCTTCTGAATCTGATGTCTTCACCGGGATCCGGAAAGACGACCACGCTGGTGCGGACGATAGGCGCGTTAAAAGACGAGATGCGCATTGGTGTCATGGAGGCGGACATTGATTCGGATGTGGATGCCGACACGATCGCACAGACAGGCGCAAAGGCAATCCAGATCCATACGGGCGGCATGTGCCATCTGGACGCGGATATGACGAGACAGGGGATTGAGAGCCTCGGGACAAAGGACGTGGATCTCGCCATTCTTGAGAACGTCGGCAATCTGGTCTGTCCTGCAGAGTTTGATACGGGAGCCGTAAAGAACGCCATGATCTTAAGCGTTCCGGAAGGGGATGATAAGCCGTTAAAATATCCGTTAATGTTTTCCATCTGCGACGTGCTTTTAATCAACAAGATCGACGTACTTCCGTACTTTGATTTTGACATCGAGGCATGCAAAGAGCGCGTGAAGAAGCTGAACCCGAACATTCAGATCATTCCGATCTCTTCCCGCACCGGCGAGGGGATGGATGCGTGGTACGACTGGCTTCGCACGGAAGTAAAACAGTGGAATAATTAAAAACTGCCGGAAGCGGCATACATATTTTATGGGTATACACAGGCTATGAGTATGCGCACTCTCTGAGTGCGCACTATTTATGCAATATAAGACGAAAACAGACGAGACAGAATAAAACAAACAGGAAAAACAACGAAAAACAAAGGAAAAAGGAGACTGTTATGGCAGAAGAAAGAGAACTGATTTTAAAGCTCGGGAAAAAGATTACCGACCGTATTCCGTACAAGCTTGGTATGGAGAAGCTCACGGTAAACGATCCGGAATACTGGGGCCTTGCAGGTGTGGTTACCGATGAGATGGCGGAAGTGGCACTATGCATGGACGTGCGCAAGCCGATCACCCTTCCAAAGCTGGCAAAGAAGACCAAGAAACCGGAGGCAGAGTTAGAGAAGCTGCTGCAGGAGATGGCGGTTGTCGGAATCATTGAGTACAACTGGGAGAATCCGCAGCATGAGAAGCAGTACATTCTGCCGATGTATGTACCGGGAAGCGCCGAGTTCATGGTAATGAACAAAGAGCAGGTGGAAAAGCACACAGAGATCGCTGATTTCTTTGAGAATATGTCAAGACTTCCGCTGGAGAAGGTGACACCGATGGTGCCGCTCGGCGGAGCAGGTATCGGTATGCATGTTATCCCGGTAGAGAAGGCTATTCCGGCAGCACAGGAATCTGCAGATGTGGAGCATATTTCCCACTGGCTGAAAAAGTACAAGGACAAGTATGCAATCGGACAGTGTTCCTGCCGTCTGCAGCAGAGAGTCCGCGGCGAGGGAACCGGCGATATCGAGGGCGAGTGGTGCATCGGTGTCGGCGATATGGCAGACTTCCTGGTACAGACCGGAAGAGGACACTATGTGGAGCTTGACGAAGTGTTAGAGCTTTTAGAGCGCGCCGAGAAGATGGGTTATGTACATCAGATCACCAATATCGACGGCGAGGATAAGATTTTTGCAATCTGCAACTGTGCAGTCGGCGTCTGCAACGCGCTGCGCACCTCCCAGCTGTTCAATACACCGAACATGTCCCGCTCTGCATACCGCGCACATGTGACCAAGGAAAACTGTGTGGCATGCGGCCGCTGCGTGGAGTATTGTCCGACCGGTGCTGCAAAGCTCGGACAGAAGCTGTGCACAAAGAACGGTGAGATCACTTATCCGAAGCAGGAACTTCCGGATGCGACAAAGTGGGGACCGGAGAAGTGGAGCACAGATTACCGTGACAAGAACCAGATCAACTGCTATGAGACCGGTACAGCTCCGTGTAAGACTGCCTGTCCGGCACACGTTCCGGTACAGGGTTATGTGAAGATGGCAGCGGAAGGCAGATACATGGATGCCTTAAAGCTGATCAAGAACGAGAATCCGTTCCCGGCAGTCTGTGGTTCTATCTGTAACCGCCGCTGTGAGGATGCATGTACCAGAGGAACGATCGATCAGGCGGTAGCCATCGATGAGATCAAGAAATTCATCGCAGAGCAGGAGATGCATGCGGATAAGCGCTATATCCCGGAGATTGTCAACCATCTCGGAACCGGCGTGGATCTGCCGCAGAAGATTGCGATTGTCGGCGGCGGTCCGGCTGGTCTTTCCGCAGCGTTCTACTGCAGAAAGATGGGTTATCCGGTAACGGTATTCGAGAAAGAGTCCCGTCCGGGCGGTATGCTGTTAAACGGTATTCCGTCGTTCCGTCTGGAGAAAAATATCATTGACGCAGAGATCGAGGTTCTCCGCCAGATGGGCGTTACCTTCAAGTGCGGCGTAGAGGTAGGAAAAGACGTGACGATCCAGCAGCTCCGCGAGGAAGGCTTCAAGGCATTCTACGTGGCAATCGGTGCACAGGGCGGACGCAAGGCCGGAGTTCCGGGCGAGGATGCTGATGGCGTGAAGACCGGTGTGGAATTCTTAAGAAGCGTGAACCTGGATGAGAGCACCAAGCTTTCAGGAAGAACCGTCGTTGTCGGCGGCGGTAACGTGGCAGTCGATGTGGCAAGGGCAGCGCTGCGCGCAGGTTCCGGTGAGGTTTCCATGTTCTGTCTGGAGTCCCGCGACATCATGCCGGCGGCAAAGGATGAAGTGGCAGAGGCTGAGGAAGAGGGCATTTCCGTAAACAATTCCTGGGGTCCGAAGGAGATTCTGACAGAGAACGGGAAAGTGAAGGCAATCGTCTTCAAGAAGTGTCTCTCCGTCAAGGATGCGGACGGACGTTTCAATCCGCAGTATGATGAGAATGATCTGATGACCGTTGAGTGCGAGAACGTGCTGCTTTCCATCGGACAGTCCATCGTCTGGGGAGATCTGTTAAAGGGAACAAAAGTGGAGATCAGACCGAACGGCGGAGCTATCGCTGACCCGGTAACCTATCAGACCGCAGAGCCGGATATCTTTGTCGGCGGTGATGTATACACAGGACCGCGTTTTGCCATCGATGCCATTGCAGCAGGAAAAGAAGGATTTGTATCCATGCATCGTTTTGTCAATCCGGGACAGAGCTTAACACTCGGACGTAACCGCAGAGAGTTCATCGAGCTGGATAAGAACAACATCGACGTGGAGACATTTGACAACGCAAAACGCCAGATTCCGGGTACAAAAGCCGGCGTGGCAAAGGAGACATTCCGCGACTTGCGCTGCACACTCACCGAGGAGCAGATCAAGACAGAGGCAAAGCGCTGCCTCGGCTGCGGAGCTTCGGTTGTGGATGAGAATAAGTGTATCGGCTGTGGAATCTGTACGACGAAGTGTGAGTTTGATGCGATCCATCTGACACGTGATCTGCCGGATGCAAGCCGTATGTGGAAGTCTGAGGACAAACTGAAAGCAATCGCACCGTATGCGTTAAAGCGTCAGTTTGCGATCAAGCGCAACAAGAATTAAGAGGAGTCATATGCACGAGCTGGGAATTATTGTTCATATCGCAAAGACATTGGATCAGGTTGCAGCGGAGAACGAATTAAAAAAAATTGGATCTGTCACGTTGGACATCGGTGAGGTCAGCGGCATTGTGCCGGAATATCTGACGGAGTGCTGGGAATTTTACCGCAAAAAGAATCCGCTGATCGCAGAGTGCGAGATGAAAATAGAGTCCCTTCCGGCGGTCACAATCTGTGAGGACTGTCAGAAGACCTATGAGACGGTTACTTACGGAAGACAGTGCCCGCATTGCGGAAGCTATGAAACGTATCTTGTGACCGGCAACGAATGCAGTATCAAGGAGATCGAAGCCTGCTAACCGGAGGCGGAGAGCCCTATAACAATCTTAAAATGGACATGGAGGGAAAGACACGGACTGTTTTTCCCTCCATGTCCGTTTTGCGTCTGTGGAAAAGTGACAGCTAAATCGCTGCGTGTCTGCATAAGATAAGAAGAAGGAGTATGGCAGGGGAGGAGTTTCTCGTGCCGGAAAGAAGGAGAATTTGAAAAATCTGTATCAGGGAGACCGGGGAATCCTGGTATCTTACATGCAGCTGGCGTTAAAGCGCGCGGGGTATCCGCTTTTGGTGGACGGCATCTTTGGAACGAACACCTGCCAGGCGCTCGCTGATTTTTTGCAGACCGACCGCACGCCGGACCGCATATGCGTGGTGGATCGATCTGTCTGGGAAAAGCTGCTGCCGTATCTGAGAGGATACGCCACGGAGGAGGGAGAGAACCGGATCCTTTTTGAAGACCCGGTAACGTCGGTGGAGGTGCCTTATACGTCGCTGCTCACAGCGGCAGTGATTGACGGGCTTTTGGCGCGCTACCCGTTTTTAAAGAGCGGGGAGATCGGCAAAAGTGTGATGGGAAAGCCGATTTCGTATCTGGAGATCGGAAACGGGGAGAAAGAGGTATTCTACAACGCATCTTTTCATGCAAATGAGAGCATCACAACGCCGGTTCTGCTCAAATTTGCGGAGGAATATGCGCAGGCGTACGAAAAAGGAACGGCGCTCTACGGCGTGCCGGCGGCGGAACTGTTTGAGGAGTACCGGCTTTTCCTTGTGCCGCTCGTCAATCCCGACGGGGTGGATCTGGTGAACGGGCTGCTTACGGACGGCGGGTATTACCGGCGGGCGCAGCAGATTGCATCGGATTATCCGGCAATTCCGTTTCCGGCCGGATGGAAGGCGAATATCGAGGGCATAGATTTAAATCTACAGTTTCCGGCAGGCTGGGAAAACGCAAAGAGAATTAAATATGCGCAGGGGTACACGAAGCCGGCGCCCAGAGATTATGTGGGAGAGGCACCCCTGACGGCGCCAGAGAGCGAGGTGGTGTACGCGTTTACCAGATCACATGATTTCAGGCTGATCCTTGCGTATCACACGCAGGGGGAGGTCATCTACTGGAAGTATCTGGACTATGAACCGGCGCGCTCCTACGAGATTGCGCAGTATTTTGGGCGTGTCAGCGGCTATACCGTGGAGCAGACGCCCACGCAGTCGGGATATGCCGGGTATAAGGACTGGTTTATCCAGGAATACGACAGACCGGGCTACACGATCGAGGCAGGGATGGGAGAAAATCCGCTTCCCATGTCAGATTTCGCGGGTATCTACCGGGACAACACCGGAATTCTGCTGGGCGGAATGACGCAGATTTGACAGAGAAAAACGCCTTTCGTATAATGGAGCGTAGAGTTTACATTAGGAGCAGAAGATGAACTATAAGTTATACTGGGAGCTGACAAATGAGGGAGACGCGCGGTTGCTTCGGGCGTTTGGCGAGACGCCGGAGCCGCGTTTCCCGGCAGAGATAGAGGGAAGAGCGATTACGGAGATCGGGGACTACTGCTTTGCGGCGCAGGCGCATCTCCCGGCAGAATGCCGGTGCAGTTATGTGCAGGCGGAGCCGGGAGCAGACGGCGCACCGGAGACAGAGCCGGACGGGGAGATGCAGGCGGAGCCGGAGACAGACGGCGCACCGGAGACAGACGATGCGCTTGCGGAACTGGCGGGGGCATACATAACGCGCGTGACGCTGCCGGAGGGCATAAAAAAGATCGGAAACTTTGCTTTTTATAATGCCACGGAGCTTGCGGAACTGGAGCTTGGAAGCGGGATAGACACGCTGGGGAGCGATGCATTTATGAACTGCCGGAGCCTGTCGCGGCTGTTACTGCATGCGGACCCCGGGCAAAAGACGGGGCTCAGGCTTTTGCTGGCACAGCTTTCGTCGGATCTGGAAGTGACCTTAAGCGGCGAAAACGGCGTGTGGGCGAAGCTGCTGTTTCCGGAATATTATGAGAGCTATGACGAGATCGCGCCGGCACATATTTTCGGCAGAAATATTGTGGGGGAGGGATTCCGGGCGAGACAGAGCTTCCGCGAGGACGTGCTCGATTTCGCACAGTACGATAAGATTTTCCCGCAGGCGTGTGTGGATGAATCGGAGGCAACGCTGGGACGGCTGGCACTCGACCGCGTGCGCTATGCGGCGGAACTTTCGGAGGCGCCGCGCGGACTTTACGAGGAGTATCTGAAGGCGCACAGCGGTTATCTCATCCGCCGCATCACGGATGACCGGGATCTGGAACTGGCGGAGGATTGCTGCAGCCGGGAGTTTCTGACGCGGGAGGACGTGGCGGCGTGCGCCATGCGCGCGGGGGAAGCGGACTGGGCGGAGGGAGCGGCGGCGCTGCTTCATCTGATGCAGCAGTATTTCGCGGAGAAAACACCGGACGAGCGCTATTCGTTTGACGATTTTTAAGATTGTTTTTACACGGAAAAGTACGTGCGGATGCAGGGTATTTTGAAAAAGAAACCGGAAGAGGAGAGATGGCATGGGACATATACAGACACAGGAAGAATGGGAAGTGCAGATGGCGGAAAAGATACTTTCTTATGTGCGCAACGAACTGTACCTGGAATTGCGGTATCTGGACGTCGCATTCTCGGCGCTTGTGCCGCAGGCGGATGCGTCGTTGCAGAGCTTTGCCACGGACGGGGGACATCTGTTCTACTCCACAGAGCAGATACTGCGTGTGTTTGAGAAAAATGCACCGTACCTAAACCGTGCCTATCTTCACACAGTGCTGCACTGTATTTTCTCCCATCCGTGGATTGCGGGGAACCGCGACAGGCGGCTGTGGAATCTCGCCTGTGATGTTGCTGTGGAATATACGATTGACGGTCTGGGAAAAAAATGTACGAAACGGATCTTAAGCTGGACGCGCCAGAAGCTGTACGAAGAACTGCGGGAACAAAAAAAAGGCGTGTCGGCTGCCGTCGTCTACGATCTTTTGTGGGAGCGCTATTTCCCGCTGCCGGCGGAGGGAATGCCGGTCTGTGAGGAATGGCAGGCGTTAGCGCGCGAATTTTACACGGACAGTCACAAATATTGGCCGAAGAGGGAGGACGATGCGGCAAAGTGTGCGGCTGCGGCGGACAATCAGAAAAAGTGGAATCAGATCGCCAGGCAGACCCGCATGGAGCAGGAGCGGCGGGGAGAGAAGCCCAAGGACGGTGAAGACCTTCTGGCGGCGCAGCTTGCGGCGGGGAAAAGCAGACGAAGCTACCGGGATTTCCTGCAGAAATTTGCCGTGCTGCACGAGGAACTGCATGCCGACCCTGAGGAATTTGATCTGAGTTATTACACGTACGGACTTTCGGTATACGGGAATCTGCCGCTCATCGAGCCGCTTGAGAGCAGGGAGGTAAAGAAGATCCGCGAGTTTGTGATCGTGATTGACACCAGCTATTCCACCAGCGGTGAACTGGTCGAACAGTTTTTGCGCGAGACGGCAAACATCCTGCACCAGAGCGACAGTTTCTTTGCGCGTTCCGTGATCCGGGTTTTACAGTGCGACAATGTGGTACGAAGCGATGCAAAGATCACGGGTGAGCGAGAGATGGAGACATTTCTTAGAGACTTTACACTCCTCGGCGGGGGCGGCACGGATTTTCGCCTGGCATTTTCCTATGTCAATGATCTTCGGGAGCAGGGGGAATTAAAGGAGCTGGCGGGACTGCTCTATTTTACGGATGGAAAGGGGCGGTATCCGGCAAAGCGCCCGGACTACCGGACTGCGTTTCTGTTTCTGGAGGACTATGACGAAGCGGCGGTGCCGCCGTGGGCCATGCGGCTTTTGCTCGAGAAAGAGGAATTTTTAAATTGAGGTTGTATTTTTCTGCGAAAGGACTATAATAGCAGATATGGAAGCATAGCTCAGCCGGGATGAGCGTTCGCCTCACACGCGAGAGGTCACGGGTTCGAGCCCCGTTGCTTCCACTGGAGAGTACCGAGAGATCGGTGCTCTTTTTGTTTCTTAAGATTTCCTTAAAACGATATGAATTTATCGAAAAACGATAAAAATATATTGCAAAATGGAAAAACATGGATATAATAAAGCTGTGAGAAAAATACAGCAGCAAAGATGCGGAAAAGAGGTAATTATGAGTCAGAAACAGGTGGCAGGTTGGTTAAAGGGGATCACACTTTCGATTGCCGGGATGGGACTGGTGTTCTTCGGGCTGGTGGTGCCGTATCTGGCATGGGACATGGCAGTGACGTATCCGGATTACGCGGCGCTCCGTATCCCGGGGATTCTTTATGGCTGGGGCATTGCAGTGTTCTGCTACGCGATTCTCTATCAGTTCTGGAAGGTCTGCGTGCAGATCGGACGCGACAATTCTTTTTCCAGCGAGAATGCAAGGTCGTTTGTGGTAATCAGCAGGCTGGCGTTTGTGCTGGCAGTGATCTGGTTTGCGGGAATTCTGTTCCTCGCGGCAAAGCGGGCGCTTGGACCGGCATTTCTGATTTTTATGATTCTGCTCATTTTTATCAATGTGGTGATCGCGGTGCTTGCGGCGGCGCTGTCCCATCTGATCTATAAGTCGTACGAGATGAAGCAGGATGCGGAGCTGACAATATAGGACGGCAGCGGATCGTCCGGAAATGAGGAAGAGAATGGCAATCAGGATCAATATAGATGTCATGCTGGCGAAGCGGAAAATGAGCGTGACCGAGTTATCGGAAAAAGTCGGCATTACAATGGCAAATATTTCGATTTTAAAGAATGGAAAGGCAAAGGCGATCCGGATGGATACGCTTGATAAGATCTGCCGGTCATTGGGCTGTCAGCCGGGAGATATTCTGGAGTATGTAGAGGAAGAAGGGGAGGAGAACGGCGATGGAAGAGATCATGATCGGTAGGGAAATGAATCCGAAGGAAATGATTCCGGAGGAAGAGAATCAGGAAGGGGCAAAGATTTTTGGAAAACTGGCGGGCGCCAGCCTGCTCTATGCGCTTGTATACACGGGATGCCTGTTTGAAAATGTGATGGGACTGGCGTCGGTGCTTTGGGTGGCGTCGAGTGTGTGGTATGTACGTTTTGTGTTCCGAATGTTCGGGGAAAAGGAGAGACGGGACAATGGCATTGTGCTGGGGATGATTGTACTGCTTGGAATCTCTACCGTTCTGACGGGAAACGAATGGATCGGCTGGATGAATGATCTTATTATTTTTGTGCTGCTTGTGGGGATTCTTCTGCACAACTTCGCGCAGGATACCGGGTGGAATTTCGGAAAATATCTGGCGGAGATTGCGGCGGCGGTGTGCGGTGCAGTCTGCTTTATCGGGAAGCCGTTTGCGGATGGCGGCGCATTTTACCGCAGCAAAAAGACGGGGGAGAGCCATGCGGGCTGGTATGTTCTCATCGGGATCTGCGCGGCGGTGCCCTGTCTGATGGTTCTGGTGCTTCTGTTAATGTCCGCGGACATGGTATTTGCAGATCTGCTCGTACGGTTTGCGGGAGTGTTCCGGTTCCCGGCGAAGCTGTTTCGGATTCTGCTCATGCTGGTGTTTGGATTCTTATCCTCCTACTGCGGTGTGCGGTATGTACAAAAGCACGCGGCAGACATTAAGCCTTCCGCCGGAAAAACGGCAGAACCGCTGATAGCGATTGCGTTTACCGCGCCGATTGCCGTGCTGTATCTTCTGTTTTCGGCAATCCAGATCGTGTATCTTTTTATCGGAAACATGCAGCTTCCGGCGGGGGTTACTTACGCGGAGTACGCCAGACGCGGTTTTTTCCAGCTGTTGTTCGTGTGCGTGCTGAATCTGGCGGCGGTGCTTTCCATCCAGAGCTATTTTAAGGAGAACAGAGTATTGAAGGCGCTGCTCCTTGCCATTTCAGGCTGCACGCTTATTATGACGGCGTCGAGCGCCTGCCGGATGCTTCTCTACATCCGGGCGTACCAACTGACGTTTCTGCGCGTGTCGGTGCTGGTGGCACTGGCGGTAATTGCACTTTTGATGGCTGGCGTGATCGCAAAGATCGTAAAACCGCAGTTCCCGCTGTTTCGGTATGGATTTGTTCTGGTGGGAGCGGTGTATCTCGTATTTTCCTTTTCGCATGTGGATTATTTTATTGCCGCTTACAATCTGACGCACACCTCGTGGGAAGCGTCCGGGGAGGAGACGGTGGACTACAGCTATCTCTACACGCTCTCGACGGATGCGGCGCCGGCAATTGAAAAATATGCGGGAAAAAGCGGCGCGGCGGACTACAGAAAGCAGGGCTGGTATCAGCTGTACTGCGAGGCGAATGAAGAGGCATTAAATGAGACGGGACTTCGGACATATAATGTTTCACATGCGGTTGCAAAACAGCTTCTTATGGAAGATAATAGAGAATAGAGAAAAAGCCGGGTGACAGTGGGCACCGGCAGAAGCGGAGGGGACTGGAATGGAAGAAAAGATGGCGAGACGCCTTGTCGCAGAGGAGGGAAAAAAGCTGCAGCAGGCGGGACTGGTGGCGAGAACCTGGGGCAATATCAGCTGCCGTATCGACGAGAATCATTTTGTCATCACGCCGAGCGGGCTGGATTATGAGACGATGACGGCGCGGGATCTGGTGCTGATGGACATAAGAAACGGTGTGTGCTGCGGCGCACATAAGCCCTCGAGCGAGAAGGGCGTACATCTGGCGGCGTATCAGACATTCCCGGAGGTGGGGTATGTCATTCACACCCATCAGACCTATGCCACGGCGATCGGGCTCTGCGGCTTTGAGCAGCTTGCCATGACGGAGAAAGAGGCAGAGAAACTCGGCGGGATCGCGAGAGCGGCATACGGGCTTTCCAGCACGGAGAAGCTCGCAGGGGCGGTCTACGATGCCATGCAGTCGGGGGCAAAGGTGGTCTTTATGGTGCACCACGGTGTGCTGATCTGCGGAAAGGACAGGGAGGAGGCGTTTTCCCGCGCCATGCTCTTAGAGGAGATCTGTAAGCGGAGCATTTTGGGACAGCCGAAAAAGAAGCCGGGAAAAGATCAGAAGCGTCAGGAAAAGCTGCTTTGCATCTTGCAGAAGCATTTTCATTATGTGGGAATCTGCGATACGCCGGCAGTCCTTCTCTGCGCGGCGAGCGGTCGGGGAATCCCGGCACAGGTGGATGATATGGCACAGATGATCGGCAGGAAGATTCCGTGCTGCCTGCATGTGCGCAGGGATATGCTTGGACTCTTAAGAAAATACGGCGCGGTGCTTGTGCCGCGGGTCGGCGTTGTGGTATCTGCGGGAACGGCGGATGATGTGGAAGCGTTAAAGGCGCTTGTGGCAAAGGCGGCGGTCTGCTGTCTGCATGTGCGCGCGACGGGCACGTCGGCATCGCTCTCCCCGGTCAATGTGGCGATCCAGCATCATCATTATGTGAAAAAGTATGCCCTGCAGAAAGATGGGGAAGCATAAGGGCAGGAGGAATAAGATGAACGGAAAACATGCCATATACCGCGTCTATCAGGCGCTCTGCGCGGGGATGCTTTCCCTGTTTCCTGCGGGAAGACAGACGCTGGTGCAGGGAGACGGGTGTATCACCAGGATACCGGAATTATTGAAAGCACACGGGATAAAAGCGGTGCAGGTCATCACCACACCGGGAACGATCCGGCGCGGGACGATCGCGCCGCTTCTGGCGCAGTGTGAGGATGCCGGCATCCGGACGGTGCTATACACAGGGGTATCGCCCGATCCGACCGTGGCAGAGGTGGATGCGGCAGCGGAATGTTTTTTTGTATCCGGCTGTGAGGCGATCCTTGCCATCGGAGGCGGCTCTGTCATAGACTGCGCCAAGGTCGCGGGAGCGCGCGCAGTAAAGAGAGATCTCCCGGTCGGAAAAATGAGCGGGATGCTTAAGATCCACAAAAAGCTGCCGCTCCTTCTTGCGGTGCCGACGACGGCGGGAACCGGTTCGGAGGTGACGCTGGCGGCTGTCATCACGGACGAGACATGCCACTATAAGCATGCCGTCATGGATTACTGTCTCATACCGCGCTACGCATTTCTCGATCCGGGGCTTAGCTGTTCCCTGCCGCCTGATATGACCGCCTATAGTGGGATGGATGCGATGACGCACGCGGTGGAGGCGTACTGCAACCGGTTCTGTTCCCCGAAAATGAAAGCGCATGCCATGAAGGCGGTGAGCCTGATTGGTGCCAATCTGCTGACGGCTTACCGCGAACCTGCGAACAAGGCGGCACGGATGAATATGCTGACCGGTTCCTACGAGGCGGGGATCGCGTTTACCAATGCCTATGTCGGGTACGTGCATGCGGTTGCACATGGGATCGGCGGACTCTACCATGTCCCGCACGGGGAGGCGAATGCGATTCTGCTGCCAAAGGTGCTTGCGGCATACGGGAGTGCCGTGTATGAGCCGCTGGCCAGGCTGGAGCGGGAAGTGCGTGTGTCCGGGGGGAAGCCGGAGCGGGAAGTGCGCATGTCCGGAGCAGAGTCGGAGAGGGATGTACGAATGTCCGGAGCAGGAATGGAGAGGAAAGTGTGCGCATCCGGGGCGGAGGATGGAAACAGCAAGGAGACGGACGCCGTGCTGGCGGAGGCGTTTATTGAGAGAATCCGCCGGATGAACCGGAGCATGGGCATCCCGGAGCAGCTTGCCATGCTGCGCAAGGAGGACGTGCCGGAACTTGCGGCGCGGGCACTCAAAGAGGGCAATCCGAACTACCCCGTTCCCGTGATCTGGGAAGAGGAGCAGATGCGGGCGTTCCTGATGGAACAGGTACCAAAGTAACAGTACAGTGGGCTTCCCAGAAAAATATTGCACAAAACAGCAGTTGGATTTTTTACAATTTGACGGTATACATCATGTACGCAAAGAAATACATGCGTTTCTCTTGCAATTCCATACAGATAATATATAATGTCTAAGATGGTTAAAAAATTAACGAATAGAAAAGGGCGAGGTAAAACACGATGTATGCTGATGAAAATGTGATCAAAATCAAACACGACGTACTCTATGAAGTGGCAAAGCTGGCATTTGCCGGTGAGCTTGACGAGAAGAGAGACAATATCGCAATGAGCCTGATCCCAGGTCCGACACCGCAGTTTCGCTGCTGTATTTATAAAGAAAGAGAGATTATCAGACAGAGAGTCCGTCTGGCGGAGGGCAAAGCGCCAGGTCTGACCGATGACGGCAATGTGATCCAGGTCATCAGTTCTGCATGTGAGGACTGTCCGATTTCCAGTTATATTGTAACGGAGAACTGCCAGAACTGTCTTGGAAAGGCTTGTATCAATGCGTGCAAATTCGGTGCGATTGAGCCGGGAAGAACCCGCTCCCACATCGATCCTACAAAATGCAAAGAATGTGGAAGATGTGCGCAGGCCTGTCCGTACAATGCAATCGCACATCTGAAGAGACCGTGTAAGTTCAGCTGCCCGGTCAATGCGATTACATACGATGAGCACGGGATCTCCGTCATCGACAAGAAGAAATGTATCCGCTGCGGTAAATGTATCCACAGCTGTCCGTTCGGAGCGATCGGCTCCAAGAGCTTTATCGTAGATGTAATCAACGCACTGCGCGAGGGTAAGCATGTCTATGCGATGGCTGCACCGGCGACCGAGGGACAGTTCGGGGATGACATCACGATGGCAAGCTGGAAGAATGCGATGAAAGAACTCGGATTTACCGATTTCTTCGACGTAGGTCTCGGCGGTGATATGACGGCAGCTTACGAGTCCGAGGAGTGGGCAGAAGCTTACAAGGCAGGCGAGAAGAAAGTTACCTCCTGCTGTCCGGCATTCGTAAATATGGTACGCCTGCACTATCCGGATCTGGCAGACTGTGTATCGACGACGGTATCTCCGATGTGTGCGGTTTCCCGCCTTATCAAGGCAAGAGATCCGGAAGCCATCACGGTATTTATCGGACCGTGTATCGCAAAGAAGTCTGAGGTTGTGGATCAGCAGATTCCGGGCAATGCAGACTATGTACTGACCTACAGTGAGATCCGTGCGATCATGAAAGCGAAGAGCGTCGTACTGCAGCCGGCTGCAAACGATGATCAGATCGCATCCACCTTCGGTAAGCGTTTTGCAAATTCCGGCGGTGTAACCGCAGCTGTTCTTCAGAGTCTGAAAGAGTCTGAGGATGAGATCGATGCAAAGGTATGCGTGGCAAACGGAGCTGCCGAGTGTAAGAAAGCACTGCTTCTTCTGAAAGCAGCCAGACTGCCGGAGGATTTCATCGAGGGTATGGCATGTGAGGGCGGCTGTGTCGGCGGACCGAGTGCGTTCAACGACCAGATCTCTTCCAAGAAGAACCGTGACACTCTGATTTCCCAGGCAGATGACCGTGGAATTCACGAGAACATTGAGCATTACGAGATGAACACCATCTCCATGCACAGAGAGTAACAGGATATTTGAAATAGAAACCGCAAGTTGCCAGACACCGCGCGGGCTGATATAATGAGTTCAGCCCGCGCGGTGTTTTTTCCTTTATAGGATGGGATGTGCACCATGCGGTAGGGAAGAGAATGTTTTGCATATAGCAGAACTGACTTTTACGCAAGAGAATGGGAATTGGAGAGAAAAGATGAAAAAAGCAGTGTTTTTTGATATAGACGGAACTTTGTGGAATGAGCACATGCAGGTGCCGGAAAGTACAACGGAAGCGATACGCGAACTTAGGGCTGACGGGAATTACGCGTTTTTGTGCAGCGGCAGAAGCCGGTCGAACATCCGCAGTGAGAAGATCCTTGGAATAGGGTTTGACGGGATTGTGGCGGCGTGCGGCACACATATTGAATATGAAGGAAAGAAGGTGTGCGAGAGGCTGCTTACGCCTGAAGAAGCAGAGGAACTTCTACGTGTCATTGAGGCATACCACATGGAAGCGGTGCTGGAGGGACCGCATTATATCTACGCAAACGGGGAAGATTTTAAGGAAGATCCGTTTATTCAGTATCTGCGCAGTGAACTGGGAGAGGATGTACGGGAGATCCGTGGGCAGACGGAGTATGAGATCAACAAATTGAGCGCTTATATGAACGGGGCGAGCGTGCGTGCGGTGGAAGCGGAACTGGTGCCGCATTTTGATGTGATTGAACACAATCCGCAGCTGATTGAAGTGGTGCCGAAGGGCTACACAAAGGCGACCGGAATAGCGCAGGTATGTGACATGCTTGGGATTGCCAGGGAGAATACTTATGCGTTCGGCGACAGCACGAATGATCTGGAGATGCTCACCTATGTGGGACATGGCATCGCCATGGGAAACGGGGCACCTGCGGCGAAGGCTGCCGCGGAGTATGTGACGACCGATATTATGAATCATGGAATTAAAAACGGACTGAAGCACTATGGGCTGATCGGATAGGAAGCAACGGGATTGCAGCGGGAAGAGAAGGAGGAGCGGGATGGCAAACATGATGGATTATCTGGACTGGCGGGGGGATCTGACTTTCACCGCGTCCGGATTTAACGAGGTGGATAATCTGCTTTTTGCGGAGCTGGTATATACTTCGTTTGACGGGATTGTGACCGGGCAGAGCGAGGCGGAGGCAGTCACGCTTGCGGAGGCATCCGCCGTGTTCTGGGAACAGAATAGCAGGGAGGAGATCCTTGCGCGGGTGTCAATGACAAAGGCGGCGCCGTTTGTTCTGGAGAAGATGGCGAAAACAGAGCGGTTCCGCGATGTAAAGCTCTGGGGTTACGTCAATGACATCAGTGAGGAGGAGCAGTCCCAGTTTGCGGTCATGTGCGCCGGGCTGCCGGATGGCAGTATCTATGTGTCGTTCCGCGGCACGGACAATACAATCACGGGATGGAGAGAGGATTTTAACATGGGATACCTCTCGGAGACGCCCGGGCAGCTGAAAGCCGTTTCGTACGTGGAACAGATGCTTGGAGAGGGCGGCCGTCCTGTGCGCATCGGGGGGCACTCCAAGGGCGGAAATCTTGCGGTCTATGCTGCAGTCCACTGCAGCAGCGGATTGCAGGACCGGATCCTTGCGGTGTACAGTAACGACGGACCGGGGTTCCGCAGGGACATTGTAGAAAGCGCGGCATACCAGCGCGTACTGCCGAAAATCCACACGATTCTGCCGGAATCTTCGATTGTCGGAATGCTCTTAGAGCATCAGGAGGCGTATGAGGTGGTGCGCAGTTCCAACAGTGGAATCCAGCAGCACGATGCCATGTCGTGGGAGGTGCTCGGCACATCCTTTGTCTATGTCAGGGAGGTGGCGGCCCAGAGCCTGATGTTGGATGAGACGATGAAGGCATGGATTTACCAGCTGAACGGGGAGGAACGCGAACAGATTGTGGATACGGTATTCGGCATGCTTGAGGCGGCGGACATTAAGACGGTGGATGATTTTTACCACAGCAAATGGAAGGCGGTGCAGGAGCTGATGAAGGCGAAAAGCCGTCTGCCGGAGAAGAGCCAGAAGGTCTTTGCGAAAGCCTTAAAACTCCTGTGGTCGGAGGGAAATAAAACCGTCCGCAAAACGGTGAAACAGGTCGTTGGAGAGAAGCGACGGTAAGTTTCTAAAAAAAGTATAAAATCACAAAAAATGGATGAAAATATAAAAAAACAAGAAAACGAAAGAAAAAATGAGAAAAGAACTGGCTAAATGAAAATATACAGGAATATATCCGGTTGCAGATCACAGGGCAAAAAACTATTATAACACTATCGGTTAGCACTCAAACGAAATGAGTGCTAATAACAAAACGAAAGATATTATTTCAGATCATAAAACAGGAGGTCTACAAAATGAAATTAGTACCATTGAGTGACAGAGTTGTATTAAAACAGTGTGAGGCAGAAGAGACCACAAAGTCTGGTATCATTCTTACCAGCAGCGCACAGGAGAAGCCGCAGGAGGCAGAGGTAATCGCCGTAGGTCCTGGCGGAATGGTAGACGGCAAGGAAGTTACCATGCAGGTAAAGACCGGACAGAAGGTCATCTATTCCAAATATGCAGGAACAGAAGTAAAGCTGGATGGAGAGGAATACATCATTGTAAGACAGAGCGATATTCTGGCTGTCGTAGAATAAGCAGCCGGGAGGCATCCCTATAATTTGAATCAGAATAAGAGATAGAGAGGTAGATCAGTCATGGCAAAGGAAATTAAATACGGAACAGAGGCAAGAACAGCATTAGGAGCCGGCGTAGATAAGCTGGCAAATACCGTCAGAGTAACACTCGGACCGAAAGGAAGAAACGTCGTACTCGACAAGTCCTACGGAGCACCACTTATCACCAACGATGGTGTGACGATCGCAAAGGAGATCGAGCTTGAGGATGCATTCGAGAACATGGGAGCACAGCTCGTCAAGGAAGTTGCAACCAAGACCAACGATGTTGCCGGTGACGGTACCACAACCGCAACCGTACTTGCACAGGCAATGATCCAGGAAGGTATGAAGAACCTGGAGGCAGGCGCCAACCCGATCGTGCTTCGCCGCGGTATGAAGAAGGCAACTGACAAGGCAGTGGAGTCCATCCTTGCAATGTCCTCCAAAGTAAAAGGAAAAGATCAGATCGCAAAAGTTGCAGCTATCTCTGCAGGTGACGAGGAAGTCGGCAACATGGTAGCAGATGCGATGGAGAAGGTATCCAACGACGGTGTTATCACCATCGAGGAGTCCAAGACCATGCAGACAGAGCTTGATCTGGTAGAGGGTATGCAGTTCGACCGTGGATATGTATCCGCATATATGTGCACCGATATGGATAAAATGGAAGCGGTTCTGGATGATCCGTATATCTTAATCACAGATAAGAAGATCAGCAACATTCAGGAGATCCTGCCGTTATTAGAGCAGATCGTACAGAGCGGCGCAAGACTTCTCATCATCGCTGAGGACATCGAGGGTGAGGCACTTACAACATTGATCGTCAACAAACTGCGTGGTACTTTCAATGTAGTGGCAGTCAAGGCTCCGGGCTACGGCGACAGAAGAAAGGCAATGCTCGAGGATATCGCAATCTTAACCGGCGGTCAGGTTATCAGCTCAGATCTCGGATTAGAACTTAAGGATACCACGATGGATCAGCTCGGACGTGCAAAATCCGTTAAAGTTCAGAAGGAGAACACGGTTATCGTGGACGGTGCAGGCAATAAGGACGCTATTCAGGCGAGAATCCACCAGATCCGCGGTCAGATCGAGGAGACAACTTCCGAGTTCGACAAGGAGAAGTTACAGGAGCGTCTTGCAAAGCTTGCAGGCGGCGTAGCAGTGATCCGTGTTGGCGCAGCAACTGAGACGGAGATGAAGGAAGCAAAGCTTCGTATGGAAGATGCGTTAAACGCAACGAGAGCAGCAGTCGAGGAAGGCATCATTGCAGGAGGCGGTTCCGCATACATTCATGCAACCAAGGATGTGGCAGCACTCGCAGATACGCTTGAGGGCGATGAGAAGACCGGTGCGAAGGTTATCTTAAAGGCATTGGAGGCTCCGCTGTACTACATTTCCGCAAATGCAGGATTAGAGGGCGCAGTCATCATCAATAAAGTAAAAGAATCTCCGGCAGGCGTTGGATTTAACGCAGCAACGGAGCAGTATGTAGACATGGTAGAGCAGGGTATCCTGGATCCGGTTAAGGTGACAAGAACCGCATTACAGAACGCAACTTCTGTAGCATCTACCTTACTTACCACAGAGTCTGTGGTGGCAAACATCAAAGAGGACGCACCGGCAATGCCGGCAGGCGGCGCAGGCGGAATGGGAATGATGTAAATCCCATCCGAAGAGGGAATCCATCCCGGTCAATCGACCGGGGTGGATTTTTTTTCTGCAATTAGAAAACGGTGTTCTTATTACAGAAAATGTTTAAAATAAAAATATTTGAAAAATATTGCGATAATTGCAAAAAGGGAATATAATTCAAGAAAAGTGAAGCGGCACGGAGGAAATGCGTATGAAGATCCTTGCGACATTTGATGCCCGTGATTATGAGGGCACGACGGGTATCTATGAAAAGTATTCGATACGGGCGATCATTGTGCGTGACGGCAGGCTTGCCATGCAGTGCAGCCGGGAGGGAGAATATAAGATCCCCGGAGGCGGGCAGGAGCCGGGTGAGAATTATGAGCAGACGCTGATCCGTGAAGTAAAAGAGGAGACAGGACTTTATGTCAGGCCGGAGAGTATCTGTGAGCTGGGCGAGATAATAGAACTGCACAGAGATATTTTTGAGCCGGATAAAAAGTTTATCTGCCATTCTCTTTTTTTTTACTGCGATGTTTTGGACAGGCAGGCACCACTTTCACTTACCCCGAGTGAGATTGCAAAGGGGTATCAGTTAAAATGGGCGACGCCGGAGGAAGTCTATCACAGGAATATTCTGATTGAGAAAGATTCCTGGATTATCCGGGATACGGCATTCGTGAAGATGCTGATGGATGGAAAGATCCGTCTGCCCGGGTGAGATTGTTTACAAAGGAAGGGATAGTTATGAAATTAAAGCAAAAACAAAGATTGGAACGCAACAAGATTACATTCATCCTTGGACTTATCATCCTTGGGCTTTTGAATGCACTGACGCTGCTTGGATTTGTGGATGCAACAGCGGATAAATCTGTTGTGTTGGCGCGCATGGTAGTCAATGTCATTCTTCTCGTGATATTTTTTGTTGGACATGTCCGGTATCGCGGGGATAGGAAATTTGTTATGATTTCACTTTCGTGTATGTTTCTTACCTATGCAGTGATGATCTTATCAAACAAGAACGTGGTCTTTTATGCATTTATGTATTTAATTATGCTTACGGTTATGTTGTATCGTGATATAAGGCTGGCACGCACCAGCGCTATTGCGATGGGAGTGCTGAATGTAATTTCGGGCATACTTCATTTTGTGAAATATCCTGGGACACGGAGCGAGTCAGTTGTACAGATAGTGTTTGCCATTTCTTTCGGTGTTGTGATGTGTATTGCGGTAGATCTGCAGGCGAGACACCATGTTGAGGATACAGATGCCATTAAGTCACAGATGGATGCGGCGGCGCGTGTGGCGGATGAGATCATTCAGATGTCGGGAGCGCTGTCCGAGAAGTTCGACAGTGCGAGAGAGAAAGCGGATGTGCTGACGGAGAGCATGGTCAGCAGCAACAACTCCGTCAAGGAGATTGCATCGAGCGTCAAGCTGACGGCGGAAGCGATTGAGCAGCAGACGATGCAGACGAACGGCATCCAGACGAATATTGAAAACGCCGAAAAAGAGACGAAAGAGATGCAGACGGCGTCAGATGCGACACAGGACGCGCTCCGTGAGGGCGCTGACCTGATCGCCGAGCTGAAGGAGCAGGCAACCCAGACGGCGGAGATCAACCGCGCCACAAGAACCACGACGGAAGAACTGGACAACCGCATAAAGGAAGTGGAGGTCATTATCGGAACGATTTTAAGCATTTCCGATCAGACCAATCTGCTTGCACTCAATGCGTCCATTGAGGCAGCCAGAGCAGGGGAGGCTGGAAAAGGCTTTGCGGTTGTGGCAGACGAGATCCGCAAGCTTTCAGAGGAGACGAAGGAGTCGACGGGAAAGATCACGGAGATTATCGAAAAATTGACGGTAAATGTGGAGGAAGCCTCTGTAAATATGCAGAAGTCAGCGGAGTCTGCAGATAAGCAGAACGAGATGATCGAGACAACGAGAGAGAAGTTTACTGTTATCGAGGATAAGATGAATTTGTTCCAGAATTCTATGCAGAATTTGTCTAGTGAGGTGGAGAGTATCCTTTCAGCAAATACGCAGATCAATGACAGTATTACCAATTTATCTGCAACGAGTGAAGAGGTTGCGGCATCCTCAGAAAACAGCATGTCTATGAGTGAGGATAGTATGCAGAATATGGAGAATCTGAATGATCTGCTTGGCGAAATTTACAAGATTTCGGAGAGAATGCGTGAGGTTGTAGCACAGGAACAGGCGTGATGCGGTATACAAAAGTATACATGCAGAATGAATAGAAGAGTCATTTTAGCGTTTTTAATAATAGAAAGCGTGCTACGGTGCGCTTTCTATTATTTTTTGGTGGCGGTCCGGGACAAAATATGGTACAATGCATTAGAAAAATGATAAGGGGGGTATCCAGAGATTATGAGTGAAGATTTTATTACAATGACAATAGGAAAACAAAAGAATATTGCACTGATTGCGCATGACAATAAAAAAGCAGATCTGATTGACTGGTGTGAGCAGAACAAGGAGATTTTAAAGCAGCATTTTCTATGTGGCACAGGTACGACAGCACGTATGATTACGGATCAGACAGGACTCCCGGTAAGAGGCTATAACAGTGGCCCTCTCGGCGGAGACCAGCAGATTGGCGCAAAGATTGTGGAGGGAAGAGTGGATTTTGTGATTTTCTTCTCTGACCCGCTGACAGCACAGCCGCATGACCCGGATGTGAAAGCGCTTTTGCGTATCGCGCAGGTGTATGACATCCCGATCGCCAACAACCGGGCGTCGGCAGATTTTATGATTCATTCCACTTATATGAATACTGAGTATGAGCATGAGATCATCAATTTTAAGAAGAACATCAAGGAACGATCAGAGACATTGTAAGGGAGAGTAGAAGTTATGAGCAAAGTAGCAATCGTATCTGACAGCAACAGCGGAATTACGCAATTGCAGGCGGAAGAACTTGGAATCACCATTCTGCCGATGCCTTTTTTTGTGGGAGACAAGACATTATATGAGGATATTGATCTGTCGCAGAAAGAGTTTTATCAGATGCTGTCCGAGAATGCCAATATTTCCACATCGATGCCGCTTGTCGGGAATGTGACCGATACATGGGATGCATTGCTGAAGGAGTATGATGAGATTGTGCATATTCCAATGTCGTCCGGACTCAGCGGTTCCTGTGAGACAGCGTTGATGCTGGCGCAGGATTACGAAGGAAAGGTGCAGGTTGTGAATAACCAGAGAATCTCTGTGACGCAGCGGCAGTCTGTGCTGGACGCGATGGCACTGGCAGAGCAAGGACACAGTGCAGCGGAGATTAAGGAGATTCTGGAGAGAGATAAATTTGAGTCTTCCATTTATATTATGGTGGATACCCTGTATTATCTGAAGAAAGGCGGACGCATTACGCCGGCGGCGGCAGCGCTTGGAACGTTGTTAAAGCTAAAACCGGTACTACAGATCCAGGGAGAGAAGCTGGATGCATTTGCCAAGGCGAGAACTGTCAAGCAGGCGAAGAACCTGATGATCGAGGCGATGAAGCACGATTTTGCGGAGCGGTTCCATGATCCGGAAGGAAAGAGTATGCATCTGGAGATGGCGTACACATACGATCTGGATGCTGCGGAAGCGTTCAAGCAGGAGGTGCAGGAAGCATTTCCGGGACTGGAGATTCATATGGATCCGCTGTCACTGAGCGTATCATGTCATATCGGACCTGGGGCACTTGCCGTTGCCTGCTCGAAGAAGATTCCGGAGCTGGAAGCATAGATAAAATAAAACAGGACAATATAAAAGACCGTATTCCGGGATTCCGGAGTACGGTCTTTTTAATTTCATTTATATGCTATAGGATGCTGTTTCCTGTGGAGCAAAAATGTTTACGCTGCTTTGCGGCGTTGCTTCATCCGGTGCTCCCAGAGAAGATAGGTGATAAACAGCGGGATGCCGGCACCGACCCAGGCAGCCGGATCGGCGAAGCAGACACCGAAGAAGCCGGTGCTCGCCGGAACGAGAGCGATGACGCCGAAGCGGCAGGCGAGCTCGACGACACCAGAGAGCATGGGGATCAGTCCCTGATCCAGTCCCTGTAGGGCATTGCGGTATAAAAAGATCATGGCGAGCGGGAGAAAGAACCAGCTTGCGATCGTCAGATACTGCATGGCGGAAGAGAAGATCTCCTCGGAAGGATTGCTCACGAACCAGCTCACAATAAAACGTCCGCCAAAGATGCAGATCGCGGCGGCTGTGGCTGCCGCACCGAAGCAGAGGAAAAGTCCCTGCCGCATGCCGGCGTAGATGCGGTCGTATTTGCCGGCACCGAGGTTCTGTCCGCAGTAGGTTGCCATTGCGGTGCCGAGTGTCGGCATGGACTGGGTCGCGATATTGCTGACCTTGGAGGCCGCGGTGAAGGCGGCGACCACACTCGAGCCAAACACGTTGACCGCACTCTGCATAATCATGGTGCCAATGGCGGTAATTGAGTAGTTGAGCGCCATCGGCACACCGATGGCGAGCATGTTTTTTACGCCGGCGGAATCCAGATAATAATCCTCATGTCTGGTGCGCAGGATATCGTATTTCCGGTACATATAAAAGAAGCAGAGCACGGCGGAGACTCCCTGTGCGATGATTGTCGCGTAGGCGGCTCCTGCGGTTCCAAGCCCTGTGTACACGATCAGTACGACATCTAAGATGATGTTGAGCACGGACGAGAGAATCAGGAAGTAGAGAGGAGTGCGGCTGTCGCCGATGCCGCGCAGGATGCCGGACACCACGTTGTACGCCATTGTCAGCAGAATGCCCGCAAAAATTACCTTAATATAAGCGTCTGCCATGGCAATAATATTTTCCGGTGTGTGCATCCATGCCAGAAGGAGGCGGGAAGCTGTCACCGTTGGGATGGTCAGCAGAAGCGATATAATCAGTGTAAGAATCAGGGATAGCGCCACGTAGTGACGGAGCAGCTTAAAATCTTTGGCTCCGAAAGCGTGTGAAACCATGACGCCGAAGCCCTGGGCGATGCCGTTGGCAAAACCGAGCACAAGAAACATCAGGCAGCCGGTTGAGCCGACGGCGGCGAGAGCCTCCTCGCCGAGATAGCGTCCGACAATAATCGTATCTACCATATTATAGAACTGCTGGAACAGATTGCCGAGCAAAACCGGAATAGAAAACAGCAGGATAATCCGAAGCGGGCTGCCGGTGGTCATATCTTTGGTCATTGGATTGCGTCTCCCTTCATAGTCTGTTATAGTAGAGATGCTGGTACTTTGCGTAAGGCATAGTATACTTCATGACAGTGGAAAATACAATCTGTTTTTGTAAAAAAATGAGACTTTTTTCCCAGGAGAGATTCATGGACATCAATCTGGAATATTATAAAATTTTTTATTATGTGGCAGGCTCCCAGAGCATCACATTGGCAGCGGAGCAGCTCGCCATTTCACAGCCTGCAGTCAGCCAGGCGGTGAAGCATTTAGAGCAGGCACTTTCCTGCCCGCTGTTTGTGCGGACGACCAAGGGTGTGCGGCTGACCAAGGAGGGAGAGATGCTCTATTCCTATGTGCAGCGCGGCTATGAGACGATCCTCTCGGGCGAGAGGAAACTCTCTGAGATGCTGAATCTGGAACAGGGCGAAATCTGTATCGGGGCCAGCGACATGACGTTAAAGTATTTCCTGCTTCCGTATCTGGAAGAATTTCATGAGCGCTACCCGGGAATCCGCGTGACGGTGACGAATGCGCCGACCCCGGAGACGATCCGCCATCTCTGCGACGGCCGCATTGATTTTGGCATCGTGAGCACGCCGGTCGAGAAGAGAGCTTCGCTCAAATGCGTTCCGGTGAAGGAGATCCGGGATGTGTTTGTGGCAGGCAGGAAGTTTGAATATTTAAAGGAGCGCATGCTGGGGTACGAGGAACTGATGAAGCTGCCGGTCATGTGTCTGGAGGGAAATACCTCGACCCGGACGTATGTGGAGCAATTCCTTGCGTCGAAGCAGGTGACGATCCGGCCGGAGTTTGAACTTGCCACCAGCGATATGCTGATCCAGTTTGCGGTGCGCAACCTTGGAATTGCAAGTGTGGTCAGAAATTTTGCCGAGGAGCACCTGACGGAGGGAGATCTGTTTGAACTGCGGTTCTTGGAGGAGATACCGGCGCGTACGTTCTGCATTGTCGCAAATGAACGGATTCCGCTGTCAGCCGCAGCGGCTACGCTGATGAATGTTCTGACGCAGGGAGTGCCATAGGGACGTGGAAAATTCTTTTAGAAACAGACATAATAAATACTTATGCCACATATAATGAATATTGATTTTACTTATGCAAAAGGTTCGTGTATAATCAATAAGTAAAAAGGCGGAAGTGAGTGACGGTTTTTTACAACCGTCACTTTTTATGTCATGAGGCAGATTTACAGAGTGGATGCTGCTTTCGGACAGACCGGCCGCATGGATGCAGCCTGGAATCAGGAAAATGCGGACTTCCGGCAAAAAAGTGTATCATATCAGGAGGAAAAACATATGGTTACAGCAGTAGTAGGCGCTAACTGGGGCGATGAGGGAAAAGGCAAGATCACAGATATGCTCGCGGATGAGGCTGACATCGTCATCCGTTTTCAGGGCGGAGCAAATGCAGGACACACTATTGTGAACAATTATGGCAAGTTTGCACTGCACACATTGCCGTCCGGCGTATTCCACAGCCATATCACAAATATTATCGGAAACGGTGTCGCACTCGACATCCCGAAGGTAATCGGCGAGCTCAAGTCGATCACAGACCGCAACGTACCGGCACCGAAGCTGATGATCTCGGACAGAGCGCAGATGGTTATGCCGTATCATGTCCTGTTCGACCAGTACGAGGAGGAGCGTCTCGGCAAGAATTCTTTCGGTTCCACAAAGTCAGGAATCGCACCGTTCTATTCGGACAAGTATGCAAAGATCGGTTTCCAGGTCAGTGAGCTGTTCGATGAGGAGCTCTTAAAAGAAAAGGTAAAGCGCACCTGCGAGACGAAGAACATCATGCTGGAGCATATGTATCATAAGCCGTTATTAAAGGAAGAGGAACTTCTTGCAACCTTGCATGAGTACAGGGATATGGTTGCTCCGTATGTCGGGGATGTCTCCTTATTCCTCGATCAGGCAATCAAAGACGGCAAGCGTATTCTGCTGGAGGGACAGCTTGGAACTTTAAAGGATCCGGATCACGGAATCTATCCGATGGTGACATCCTCCTCCACGCTGGCAGCTTACGGTGCGATCGGAGCAGGCATCCCGCCGTATGAGATCAAGAAGATCGTAACGGTGTGCAAGGCTTATTCTTCCGCAGTCGGAGCAGGCGCATTTGTCAGCGAGATTTTCGGGGATGAGGCAGACGAGCTTAGAAGACGCGGCGGCGACGGCGGAGAATTCGGCGCAACAACAGGTCGTCCGAGACGTATGGGATGGTTCGACTGTGTGGCAAGCAAGTACGGCTGCCGTATGCAGGGAACAACCGACGTTGCATTTACCGTGCTCGATGTATTGGGATACTTAGATGAGATTCCGGTATGCGTAGGCTATGAGATCGACGGTGAAGTGACAACAGATTTCCCGGTAACAGCAAAGCTTGAGAAGGCAAAGCCGGTACTTAAGAAGCTTCCGGGCTGGAAGTGCGATATCCGCGGCATCAAGAAATACGAAGATCTGCCGGAGAACTGCAGAAAGTATGTAGAGTTTGTGGAGGAGCAGATCGGATATCCAATCACGATGGTATCAAACGGACCGGGCAGAGAGGATATTATCTACCGCAGCAAGTAGGATGACGCATATGATTAAGAATGTCATTTTTGATGTGGGACAGGTTCTGGTGGCATGGGAACCGGTGGAGGCGATGCGCGCGCTTGGAATGGATGAAGAGACGGTGCGCGCAGTCGCAGATGCCACGGTGCACACCAGTGACTGGGACGAGGCGGACCGGGGAGCCCTGTCCGATGAGGAACTTCTCACAGGCTTTATCAGAAAAGCTCCGGCATACGAAGCACAGATCCGCAATTTCTGGGAGCATGTGGACCGGGCGATTTATCCGTTCCCGTATGTCGGGGAATGGATGCGGACGTTAAAGGATAAGGGGTATCACCTGTATATCCTTTCCAATTACGGCGCCTGGACATACGCGAAGACGAAGGATCAGTCGCTTGGTTTCCTTAAGGACGTGGATGGAGCATTGTTTTCCTTCGAGGTGAAGCAGATTAAGCCGGAGCCGGAGATTTATCACTCCCTGCTTGAGCGCTTTCATCTGCGCGCGGAGGAGTGCGTGTTCCTCGACGACAGACAGAACAATGTGGACGGTGCCATCGCCTGCGGCATCTCTGCCATTCGTTTTACCGGCTACGAGGACGCCAGACAGAAATTAAAAGAATACGGTGTAGAGTGCTAGAAAAGAAACTGTCGCAAGAAACATATCGTGCTTTGGGCTGATAAGTAATATCATTAGAAGATCACACCGTGGGATTTCAGATGAAAATGCAGATGGACATTCGGTTCAAAAAATGTGGCATTTC
>ERZ773164.1181-NODE-1181-length-27347-cov-39.963945_pt1 | contig 27347 bp, 20 predicted proteins | sample MGYA00511917_ERZ773164 | MGnify/ENA primary metagenome ERZ773164 (study PRJEB29015, sample SAMEA2737847) | human gut metagenome | biome: human gut; feature: human-associated habitat; material: faeces | place: China | collected 2012 ...
TTCAGTCTCCCGGAGAACTCCATCGGAGCCTGCAGCTGGGACGTTGCTCTTTGCTGTGATCCGGTTTATCTGGGACAGTATCCAGAGGATATTCTGAAAGAATTTGGACAGTTTTTCCCGAAAGTAACAGATGCCGATATGAAGCTGATTTCACAGCCACTTGATTTTTTGGGACAGAATATTTACAATGCCGTAACCGTTCGTGCTGGTGAGGATGGAAAAGCAGTCCGCGCAGCACGTTACGATGGTTTCCCACAGACTGCAATTGGCTGGCCGGTAACTCCGGAGGTTCTGTACTGGGCGCCAAAATTTATGCAGGAGCGTTATAAGAAGCCGTTTATGATCACAGAGAATGGCATGGCTTCCCATGACTGGGTAGGTGTGGACGGAAAGGTTCACGACCAGGCCCGCGTAGATTTTATGGCTCGTTATCTTGGCGCTTACAAGCGTGCAGCTGAGGACGGTGTGGATCTGGCAGGATATTTCGCATGGTCCGTAATGGACAATTTCGAGTGGGCATACGGATATTCCCAGAGATTCGGACTTGTTTATACAGACTACAATACACAGAAGCGGACCTGGAAGGATTCCGCATATTTCTACAAGAATATTATCGAAACAAACGGAGAGAATCTGTAATTCCGGAGGTTGCCCATGGCAAATCAGAGGGGCAGAAAGAAAAGTATAGCAGCAATTTTTACTGGTTGAAAAAGCAGTAGAAAACGTATATAGAAACAACTAAAAACCTTAAGTATTTGAGAGGATACACATATGTTTGAGAATAATCTGTGGACGATGGAACCAGTTGGCAGACCGGAGAACACCATCCAGGGCGATAAATACCGCTTCACCCTGCTGACTCCCTGCCTGATCCGAATGGAGTACCGGGAAGACGGCAAATTCGAAGACCGTCCAACCCAGATCGTATGGAACCGTAAATTTGATCCAGTGGAGTTTCGCATTGAGAAAAAGGGGGAAGGCTTCGAGCTTTTTACCGACAGAATGCATGTTACTTATGCCGGCGGACCTTTTACCAAAAACAGTCTGAACTTAAACGCAGTAGGCGGTCAGAACGCCTATGGTGCAGTATGGTATTATGGGGAAAAGGGTGACAATCTTGGCGGAACAGCAAGAACTTTGGATGAGGTAGATGGGGAATGCCAGCTTCAGGAGGGAATGATGTCCAGAAGCGGCTGTTCTCAGATCGATGACAGCCATTCTCTGGTTCTGGATGAAAACGGATGGACTCAGGTGCGCACAGGAGATGGGGTGGACATTTATGTTTTCGCTTATGGAAATGATTACAAAGAAGCTTTGAATGATTTTTACCGTCTCACAGGAAAAACTCCTATGCTCCCAAGATATGCCCTTGGAAACTGGTGGAGCCGTTATTACGCTTACACAGAAGACAGCTACAAGGCACTTGTAACCCGCTTTGAGAAAGAGAAAATCCCATTTTCTGTTGGTGTTCTGGATATGGACTGGCACCTGGTAGAGGAAGTGGATCCCAAATATGGCAGCGGCTGGACCGGATATACCTGGAACAAAAAGTACTATCCGGATCCGGAGCGTTTTATGAACTGGCTTCATGACCATGGAATGAAAATCTCTGTAAACCTTCATCCGGCTGGTGGAATCCGCGCCTTCGAGGAAGCATATCCGGCTATGGCGAAGGAACTGGGAGATGTAGATACCGAACACGAAGCTCCCATCGATTTTGACATCACAAGCCGCAAATTCCTGGAAGCATATTTCAAATGTGTGCTTCATCCAGAGGAAAACAAAGGCGTTGATTTCTGGTGGATCGACTGGCAGCAGGGCAATATCACTAAGGTCCCTGGTCTGGATCCACTGTGGATGCTGAACCACTATCATTACCTGGACAATGCCCGCGATGGAAAACGTCCTCTTACTTTTTCCAGATATGCAGGACCTGGTTCACACAGATATCCAGTAGGCTTCTCCGGTGATAGTATCGTAACCTGGGAGTCCCTGAATTTCCAGCCTTATTTCACCAGCACAGCTTCCAATATTGGATATGGCTGGTGGAGCCACGATATCGGCGGGTTCGAAAACACCGCTCCGGCGCACGTTTACAAACGCTGGTGCGCGTTTGGTTTGCTCTCCAGCCATAGCCGTTTACACGGTAGCAAATCTTATCGTGTGCCGTGGGCCTACGATGATGAGTCCTGTGATGTGGTGCGCTTCTTCACGCAACTGAAATGCCGCATGATGCCGTATCTGTATCGTGAAGCTGCGCGTGCGAACGCGCGGGGTACGCCGATGATGCGGGCCATGATGATGGAGTTCCCGGACGATCCGGCTTGTGATTACCTTGACCGTCAATACATGTTAGGCGACAACGTGATGGTTGCGCCGGTGTTCACTGAAGCGGGCGATGTGCAGTTCTACCTGCCGGAAGGTCGCTGGACACACCTGTGGCACAACGATGAACTCGACGGTAGTCGCTGGCATAAACAGCAGCACGGCTTCCTGAGTCTGCCCGTTTATGTGCGTGATAACACTCTACTGGCGCTGGGCAACAACGATCAACGTCCCGATTACGTGTGGCACGAAGGCACGGCATTCCACCTCTTTAATCTGCAAGACGGGCATGAAGCCGTCTGTGAAGTGCCCGCTGCTGACGGATCGGTGATCTTTACTTTAAAAGCAGCACGTACTGGCAACACGATTACTGTGACTGGTGCGGGCGAGGCGAAGAACTGGACACTGTGCCTGCGCAATGTTGTGAAAGTAAATGGTCTGCAAGACGGTTCGCAGGCTGAAAGTGAGCAGGGGCTGGTGGTGAAGCCTCAAGGGAATGCGCTGACAATTACGTTGTAATCTATTGATGGAATGCCGGGTACGTCTGAGTCGTACCCGGCGAGATTGATGTTTACCGCACCGGCTCCGTCGATGTAACTTCACCGCTGGAAACGATGCCAGCATTCATGGTTTGAGTCACTTGCTGCTTTGCGGCGTTCACGGCATGCAATTGCCCGCTAACCGTAGGTTTCAACGGGACATTGGCCTGAATATCGCCACTGGCGGTAAGCTGAATATTGCCGTCGCCAGTCAACGGTAATTCAGGCCATCCCCACTGTTGCAAAATATTCACCGGCACACCGCGTCCATTCAGGCTGATATGTGTCTGACGTTGTGGCGTTTGTGAAACACTGGCGGTGGCTTCCAGAATGCCTTTTTCAGTAAATGCACTCAGTTCGCTGATATTCACCGTGCTGCTGTTGGCGGTCAGCGCCAGCGACGGGCGACGAACATCAACACGATTGAATGTCGCGGCGGCGGCATTCAGATTCGCCGAGCCACTCCAGACGCCCCATTTATGATCGGTAACCAGCGTCAGGTTGGCACCGTAACCATCGAGCGCGGTGAGCTGCCACGGGAAGTCAGGGTCGATATCAATGATCAGATTGCGGCTGGCGCTAAATCTCTTCAGTTGCAGGCTGTTTAACCAACCGGGTGTCGTTTCCATCCACAACTGTTGCCAGTTTTTCGGCAAGGTATATTCCAGCCCGGCAATTGCCGCATCATCAAGGATCAACGTTTTCCCGTCACGCAGCCAGTTCCCTGACGTTCTGACCATACCCCCTTCCCAGCGGCTGGTGAACTGGCGCAGCGCTACGCCCTGCGGGGAAAATTCCGTGTTTATAATCGGGTCAAATAAATGCAGCGAACCATAAATGAACTCGCTAGCGTTCATCGACAGTTTGCCTTCCTGTGTCTGCCAGTCATCTTTACTGAAGGTCATGTTGCGCAAGCTGAGATCGAGGTCGGTCACCGCCCAGTCCGGACCTTGCAAACGAGCATCGATCACTTCCAGGCGACCAATCTGCAACGACGGGACAGAGCGTAATGGCGCAAAGAAGTCGGTTAGCGATTTTTCGCTTTGTAGACGTATATCCGCCATGCGCAGGTTTTCCACTTGCCAGCTGCCGTCGGCGTTACGCTGCGCGTTTCCGGTTAATGTCCCGCGGGCGATGTCGGCACCCAGGTTAGTCAGCGTAACGCGATCGTTATCAATACTGCCTTCAATCAGTACATTGGTGGCAGGAACATCATTGAGCGAAAGCGATCCGGCACTAAACTGAATCTGCGCCTTCGTACCCAGCACTTTACCGGCTTTTGGTGACCACGGAACTACGCCGCCATTTACCCGCTGCGCGCTCAGTTTCCATTCGCTATTCGGGCTATTAAACGCCATATCACGCAGTTGCAGACGATCGGCTTTGAACGGTAGCGGCGCGGTCTGGTCGGTGAGATTCAGCGTCCCGTTTTCCAGCAGGATGGTATCGACATGGCGTGGTTCGGTCAGTTGCCGACTGCTTAGCGCAATGTCGACACTTTTGGCCACCAGGGTCGCGGGCTGGCCATCACGACCAAACGTGACGTTCTCCAGCACGATATGAGATGGCGCGGAAAAACGGTGATCCATCGCCCCGAAGGCCAGATGATAGTCGCTATTCTCGGAAACCCATGCGCTGATATGTTCTGCTCCCCAGCGGGTTTGCAGAAGAAAATAGAGGCCAGCGATCGCCACTAACAGAGCGATGAGAATGTAGAGAAGCAGCTTCCCAATAAATTTCATGGTCTTCCATCCCGTGAAATGCACATAAGGGAGTTATGCACGATTTACGCGCAATCCTCAAGGCGGGAATGGTTAAAGAGGTGAGACTGCGGCGGTAATTATCTTACCGCCGCCAGTGAATTACTGTTTTTCTGGTGGGAAAATCAGATTCAGCACGATGGCAGTAATACCGCCCGCGGCGATCCCGGAGGAGAGCAGGTTTTTCAGCCATTCAGGGGCAAACTGCAAAATCAGCGGCTGCTGAGACACGCCCAGACCAACCGCCAGCGACAGCGCGATAATCAGAATCGCCCGACGGTTCAGCGGCTCACGAGAAACGATACGCACACCGGAGGCGGCGATGGTGCCAAACATTACAAGCGTTGCGCCGCCCAGAACCGGTTCTGGAATGTGTTGTACAAAACCGCTCACTGCCGGGAACAGACCCAGCACGATCAACATCAGCGCGACGACAAAACCGACATAGCGGCTGGCAACACCAGTCAACTGGATCACTCCGTTGTTTTGCCCGAAGCAGGAGTTCGGGAAGGTGTTAAACACCGCCGAAACAAACGAGTTCAGGCCGTTTGCCAGCACGCCGCCTTTCAGGCGTTTCATGTACAGCGGACCGGACACTGGCTGTTCGGAAACGTCAGAGGTCGCCGTGATATCGCCAATGGTTTCCAGCGAAGTGATCATAAAGACCAGCATCAGCGGCAGCAGCAGACTCCATTCAATGCCAAGACCGTAATAGAGCGGCGTTGGCACCATAATCAGTTCTTGCGTCATAGGTTCGTTGCTTTCTGGCAACATGCCCATAAACCACGCCAGCGCATATCCGGCCGCCATCGCAATTACCAGTGAGGCCACGCGTAAGTAAGGGTTACGTTGACGGTTAAGCAGGATAATTAAGGCTAAGACCACGCCTGCCAGCAGCAGATTTTTCGGTGCGCCGAAGGTGTTATCGCTCATGGCTGCGTAACCGCCGCCAATGGACGTTAACCCAACCTGAATTAGCGACAGGCCGATAATCATCACCACAACGCCAGAAACCAGCGGCGTAATAATGCGGCGCGCCAGATGCAGAACGCGGGAGATCACCATCTCGGTGCAACTTGCCAGCATCAACGTGCCGAACAAAGCCGCCATCATGGTAGGAACATCAGCACCACCGGTTTTCAGCGCGGTACCGCCCATAATCAGCGGGGCAACAAAGTTGAAGCTGGTGCCCTGAATAGACAACAGCCCGGAGCCAACCGGACCCCAGGCCTTAATTTGAATAATCGATGCCACACCGGAGGCAAACAGCGACATACTAATAATGTGTTGCGTGTCTTGTGCCGGTAAACCCAGCGCCTGGCAGATTAATAGCGCTGGCGTGATCACCGCAACGAACATCGCCAGCAGATGCTGACAGGCGGCAAACAGGGTTTGAGGAAGCGGCGGACGATCTTCAAGACGGTAAATCAGTTCGCTGTTTTGAGTCTGCGCAACCGGTTGCGCATTTTCTGACTCGAGGGTGGAAACAGACATCGAAAACAATCCCGTGGTAGCAAAGCGGGCATTTTAGCTGACCGAAAGAGAAAAGCAAACGTTTGCCACATCCTCATCTAAATATTTAAATGAGATAAATGCACTTTTTTATATAACTTTTGGTATTTTTCTGCTTAAAATCCATGCCATTTGTTCATTAACAGCTGAGAATTTGACCCAGGAAAGCATAACTCGATACCCGTCATAGTTCATGAAGTTGCCACTGCGCGATGAAGTATGACGAGTATGAAAGAGTGATGCGGATACAAAGGAGTAACTATGTTTCATCTCGATACTTTAGCAACGCTTGTTGCCGCAACGCTGACGTTGCTGCTCGGGCGTAAGTTGGTCCATTCCGTCTCCTTTTTGAAGAAATACACCATACCGGAACCTGTTGCGGGTGGTTTGTTGGTGGCGCTGGCGCTACTAGTACTGAAAAAAAGCATGGGCTGGGAAGTCAACTTTGATATGTCCCTGCGCGATCCGTTAATGCTGGCTTTCTTCGCCACCATTGGCCTGAACGCCAACATTGACAGTTTGCGTGCCGGTGGGCGTGTGGTTGGCATCTTCTTGATTGTGGTTGTTGGTCTGTTGGTGATGCAAAATGCCATTGGCATTGGTATGGCTAGCTTGTTAGGGCTTGATCCGCTGATGGGGCTGTTGGCCGGTTCTATTACGCTTTCCGGCGGTCACGGTACGGGCGCTGCGTGGAGTAAATTGTTCATTGAACGTTATGGCTTCACCAATGCGACGGAAGTGGCGATGGCCTGTGCAACGTTCGGTCTGGTGCTGGGCGGCTTGATTGGCGGTCCGGTGGCGCGCTATCTGGTGAAACACTCCACCACGCCGAACGGTATTCCGGATGACCAGGAAGTCCCGACGGCGTTTGAAAAGCCGGATGTGGGACGCATGATCACCTCGTTGGTGCTGATTGAAACTATCGCGCTGATTGCTATCTGCCTGACGGTGGGGAAAATTGTTGCGCAACTTTTGGCTGGCACTGCTTTTGAACTGCCGACCTTCGTCTGTGTACTGTTTGTTGGCGTGATTCTGAGCAACGGTCTGTCAATAATGGGCTTTTACCGCGTCTTTGAGCGTGCGGTATCCGTGCTGGGTAACGTAAGCTTGTCGTTGTTCCTGGCGATGGCGTTGATGGGGCTGAAACTGTGGGAGCTGGCTTCGCTGGCGCTGCCGATGCTGGCGATTCTGGTGGTACAGACCATCTTCATGGCGTTGTATGCCATCTTCGTTACCTGGCGCATGATGGGCAAAAACTACGATGCGGCAGTGCTGGCTGCGGGTCACTGTGGTTTTGGCCTCGGTGCAACGCCAACGGCAATCGCCAACATGCAGGCGATCACTGAACGCTTTGGCCCGTCGCACATGGCGTTTTTGGTGGTGCCGATGGTCGGTGCGTTCTTTATCGATATCGTCAATGCGCTGGTAATTAAGTTGTATTTGATGTTGCCGATTTTTGCCGGTTAAAAATGAAAAAGCGTCGGAAGGAACCGGAAACGCTACGTGAACACTGTCGCCATATTTTTGGTGATGAGCCGCCAGTGCTCTGTGTATGGGAAACGGAATTTGATTACGCAGATGCCGAACTCAAGGCGCTGGCGGCTAAAGAGTGGCAGCAGATCAGCGAATGGGATTTGAGTGCTTACTATGTACTCAATCTCGTTTATAACGAACCGATGCAAATAGAGTTGTTTCGCTATCTGTTTCCGCTCTGCCTGGCGCAATGGCATGAAACCGTTTTAGCTGGCGGTTATGGTGATCACTTCGAAGAATCCTTAATGAAGGCATTGTGTCGGCCCTATCTCTGGCAGGAGATGATGAATGCTTCCCAACGCCAGCAGGTACGGCAATTTTTACTGGACACCGCGTTGCAGCGTATGGATAACGAGCGTGGTTTCAATAACGTTCTTTGCTGGCTGGCGGTGTTCAATACTCTGGGTGGGGCCGCGCCGTTAATTCGTTCTCTCTGGTCGCGCTGGTGGGCGCTGGATACGCCAGGAAAAGCGGTGTGTGCTATTCAGTATGCCGCGCATCTAATTTATCCCATAGAAGCCAATCCGTTATGGTCGCAAGAATGGATAGGCTGGGGGCATCCATTAGGCCATAAAGATGGCTGGTCCTCTGATAATCGCGCTTTTCTTCGCCAAATGTTAACACCTGAAATGATTGTGGCTGGCGTACAGGCAGCGGCTGAAATTCTGCGTGGTGAACCGGAAGGCGCAATGGCGGCGCGAATTGCACAGGATGCGTATGAGGCAATGGATATCCTCACTATCCAGATTGAAGATTTACTGCGTGACTTGTCTTGTGATGAGTCTAGTCATGCGTTGGAGTAACGTTCCGTCTCCGGCATCCAGCGTTCTATCAGGGCTTTTGCCTGTTGTGGGTAACGTTCGTGAATATGGCGTGCCAGGCGCTGAACTTCCGGGATCATCGCCTGATCGCGCAGTAAATCCGCCACTTTAAATTCAGCATTACCCGTCTGACGCGTGCCTAACAATTCGCCAGGGCCGCGAATCTCCAGATCTTTTTGCGCAATCACAAAACCGTCGTTACTGTCGCGCAGCACTTGCAGGCGAATTTGCGCCGTTTTAGAAAGCGGCGTTTTGTAGAGCAGCACGCAGTGAGAAGCCACCGCGCCACGACCTACGCGCCCGCGCAGCTGGTGTAACTGCGCCAGACCCAGACGCTCCGGGTTTTCGATAATCATCAGACTGGCGTTAGGCACATCAACGCCGACTTCAATAACGGTTGTGGCAACCAGCAGGTGTAGCTCACCTTGTTTAAACGACGCCATCACCGCCTGTTTCTCGGCAGGTTTCATCCGCCCGTGTACCAGGCCAACGTTCAACTCTGGTAGCGCCAGTTTCAACTCTTCCCAGGTAGCTTCCGCCGCCTGCGCTTCCAGCAATTCCGACTCTTCAATCAACGTACAAACCCAGTATGCCTGACGACCTTCAGTTATGCAGGCGTGGTGCACGCGGTCAATGATGTCGGTACGGCGGGTATCAGGAATAGCGACCGTAGTCACTGGCGTGCGGCCTGGCGGCAGCTCATCTATCACCGAGGTATCGAGATCGGCATACGCAGTCATTGCCAGCGTGCGGGGGATCGGCGTGGCGGTCATGATCAACTGATGCGGATGGAAGCCCTGCTGCTGGCCTTTCTCCCACAATGCCAGACGCTGATGCACGCCAAAACGATGCTGTTCGTCGATAATCACCAGCGCCAGGCCGTTAAACTGCACCTGTTCCTGGAAGATGGCGTGTGTACCGACAATCATCTGCACCTGACCGCTGGCGATGGCTTCCTGCTGTGCCAGCCGTGCTTTACCTTTCTGCTTACCGGCGAGCCAGCCCACTTCGATACCGAGCGGTGCAAACCAGTTGCGGAAGTTATTGGCGTGCTGCTCGGCGAGTAATTCGGTTGGTGCCATCAATGCTACCTGTTTGCCGTGGGCAATCGCACGCAACGCGGCGAGGGCGGCGACCAGCGTTTTACCGGAACCTACATCGCCCTGCACCAGACGCATCATCGGCACATCCAGCGCCATATCGCGCTCGATCTCCGCCACTACGCGTGCCTGTGCGCCCGTTGGCTTGAACGGTAAGGCGGCGAGGAGTTTATTTTTCAGCGTGTCATTGGCGCTCAGCGGCTGGGCATGAAAACGCTGTGCTCCGGCACGTAAGGCTAACATGCTGAGGTTGTGCGCCAGCAGTTCTTCCAGAATCAGACGACGTTGCGCCGGATGCTGCCCGGTTTCCAGATCGCTAAGCTGTAGCGTCGGTGGCGGGCGGTGCAAAGTGCGCAACGCTTCCGGTAGCGTCATCATTCCTTGTGACAGTTCCGGCGGCAGGAGTTCTTCAATGGCGCAGGTGTCGAGCAGATCCAGCGCCTGGTCGGTTAATTTACGCAGCGTGGCCTGCTTTACGCCTTCCGTTGTTGGATAAACCGGCGTGAGCGTTTCCTGTAATTCTGGCGTGCTGAGATCGCCCTGCACGCGGTATTCCGGGTGGATCATCTCCGCACCATATTTACCGCGCTTTGCTTCGCCATAAGCCAGTACACGGCGGCCCGCCGCCAGGCTATTTTTCATTGCCGCGCTGAAATTGAAAAAGCGCATGGTGAGGATGCCGGAACCGTCGCTGATCTGGCAGGTCATCATCCGCCGACCGCCGAAGGAGATATTGCAGTTCAGCACTTCGCCTTCCACCGTGGCATAAACGCCCGGCAGTAGTTCTCCGATGGGGTAGAGATGGGTGCGATCTTCGTAGCGCAGGGGAAGGTGTAAGAGTAGATCCTGCACGGTATGCAGGTTGATTTTCGCCAGTTTGTTACTAAGTGCTGCGCCAACGCCCGTTAGGGAACTGAGTGGGACAGCATCTAACAGGCGACCTTTCATGGCACTTACCCTGCAGCCTGCATAGTAGCCCACCAGTCGGCATCAGCTTCGATCTCGCCTTGCTGATTGACGTGGGGATAAGGCAGGCCTTTGCGTTTTGCGACTTTCGCCAGCACCGGATAGCCGCCTTCAAACAACAGGCGTTGTTGCTCTGCTTCCGGCAACATGCTGTTTTCACGCAGGTACATGCCTGCATTTTGCCGCTGACGCTGGGCTTCGTAAAGAATGAGGGCTGAGGCAACGGAAACATTCAGCGACTGCACCATGCCGATCATCGGAATGATGATGTCCTGATCCGCCAGGGCCAATGCTTCCTGCGTGATGCCCGTTTTCTCCTGTCCCATCAAAATGCAGGTCGGGCGAGTGTAATCAATTTCGCGGAAATCGACAGCGTTATCAGAAAGATGGGTTGCCAGAATCTGCATGCCCTGGCCTTTGAGATGAGCGACGGCATCGCCAATGGTGCGGTGTGTTTTCACCTGTACCCAGCTGTTACTACCCGCCGCTGCCGAAGCCATGGTGCGCATGCGGCTACCAGGCCAGACGGCGTGAACTTCATGTACGCCAACGGCATCTGCGGTACGAATAATCGCAGAAACGTTATGAGGTTTGTGGACCTGCTCCATGCAGACGGTCAGATCAGGCTGCCGCCTGGCGAGCATTTCGCAGATGCGTGCATAACGTGTTGGGTTCATAAAACATTAATTTCGGTTTCGGGTGACTTTAATCACGTCTGGCATCACGCGGATTTTGCGCATGATATTCGCCAGATGCACACGGTCACGAGCGGTCAGACGAATAAAGGCGCTGTAGACGCGACCATCTTTCTCTTCCGTATTCAAACTTTGAATATTCGAAGTCGTGGTGTTAATTGCCGCCGTCAGGTTTGCCAGCGCACCCTGATGATTGAACATCTCCACCTTGATTTCGGTGATGAACTCCTGCGCCGTCTCTTTATCCCATTCCACAGCCATAAACTTCTCTGGCTCTTTCTGGTAGCCACGGATATTACGGCAGGATTCATGGTGGATCACCAGACCTTTACCGGGGCTGACGTGGGCGATAATCGGGTCGCCAGGAATAGGGCGGCAGCATTTCGCAAAGGTGATCAGCACGCCATCGGCACCTTTAATGGGCAGATGTCCGTGGCTTTGGGTTGCCGGTGGAATGGAGGCGTCCCCATGTTGCAGATTTTTCGCGACCACCACGCTCATTGCGTTACCAAGTCCGATTTCTGCCAGCAGATCGTCAAGCGTTGCCAGCTTCATGCGATCCAGCTCGCGCTGAATATTTTCCTGCGGGATTTCATTCAGCTTACGGCTACCACCCAAAGCATGGTTGAGCAGACGACGGCCCAGGCTTACAGAATCATCACGCTTGAGGTTTTTCAGCAACTGACGAATTTTGGCGCGCGCTTTCGAGCTAACGACAAAGTTCAGCCAAGCGGCATTCGGGCGAGCGCCCGGAGCGGTAATGATTTCAACGGTTTGACCGCTGGTAAGCGGCTGCGACAGCGGGTAAGGCTGGCGGTCAACGCGTGCGCCCACGCAGGCATGACCGATATCGGTATGCACTGCATAAGCGAAGTCGACGGGCGTTGCACCGGCAGGCAGCTCGACAATGCGCCCTTCCGGTGTGAAAACGTAAATCTCATCCGGGAAGAGATCGGATTTAACGCTCTCGATAAATTCAAACGAACTACCGGCGCTCTGTTGCAGCTCCAGCAGGCTTTGCATCCAGCGCTGGGCGCGGATTTGTGCGGTAGTACTGGTTTCGCCGTGCTCTTTATAAGCCCAGTGCGCGGCAACACCCATCTCCGCCATCTGGTCCATATCTTCGGTACGGATCTGGACCTCAACCGGCACACCGTGCGGGCCGATCATCGAGGTGTGCAAAGACTGATAGCCGTTCGCTTTTGGAATGGCGATATAGTCTTTCACGCGGCCCGGACGCGGCTTGTACAGGCTGTGCATCTGGCCCAGCACGCGATAACAGGTGTCAGAATCATTGACGATCACGCGGAAAGCGTAGATGTCCATGATCGAGTGAAAACGCTGCTCTTTGAGCACCATTTTGCAGTAAATCGAATAAAGATGCTTCTCGCGACCACTGACGCGGCACGGTATTCCCGCTTCCTGCAAACGCCCTTCGATTTCAGAAAGAATCTTCTGGATCATCTCTTTACGGTTGCCGCGCGCGGCTTTCACCACTTCTTTGATTACGCGATAACGGTTGGGATACAGCGCCTCAAAACCCAGCTCTTCGAGTTCGGTTTTAATGTGGTGGATACCTAAACGGTGCGCCAGCGGGCTATAAATTTCGAGAGTTTCACGGGCGATGCGGCGACGTTTGTCCGGGCGAAGTGAGCCCAGCGTGCGCATGTTGTGGGTACGGTCGGCAAGTTTGATGAGGATGACGCGGATATCCTGCACCATCGCCATAATCATCTTGCGAAAGTTTTCGGCCTGCGCCTCTTTCTTATCGCGGAACTTGAGTTTATCAAGTTTCGACACCCCCTCTACCAGCTCGGCGACGCTTTTACCAAAAAGCTGTTCCATATCCTGGTAGGTGGCGGGAGTATCTTCAATCACGTCATGCAGCAGCGCCGCCATCAGCGTTTCATAGTCGAGTTTCATCTCGGCCAGAATGCAGGCAACCGCTACCGGGTGCGTGATATAGGGTTCACCGCTTGAACGTGTTTGCCCCTCGTGAGCATCACGTGCAACGAGATACGCCTGCCGCAGACGCTTGATTTGGTCTTCCGGCAGGTAGGTTTGAATCAGTTGATTCAGGCTTTCAAACAGATACAAGGGCGACCCGCTTTGTGATTAACGACGACCTTCAGCAATAGCGGTAACGGCTTGTAATTCAGCGGCTTCCTGCTCTTGCTGTTCCTGGCGTTCGCGAACGTCGAGGATCTGGTTGTTGATCAGACCTTCTTCGATTTCGCGCAGCGCGATTACAGTGGTTTTATCGTTTTCTTCCGGTACCAGCGGATCCTTTCCGCCTACCTGCATCTGACGAGCGCGACGCGCGGCGACCAGTACCAGGTCAAAACGGTTACCAATTTTCTCTACAGCGTCCTGAACAGTTACGCGTGCCATACTTAAAAAGCTCCACAGGTGAAGAAATGACTGGGCATGATACTGAAATCAGGTTCAGTCTGCCAACAATTTGCTGATTAAAGCGTCATGACGCTGCTTTTGGCGGCTCATGCGCAGACGTTCGGCGCGAATAATGGTCTTCAAATCGGTCAACGCGGTATCGAAGTCATCATTCACAATCAGATAATCATATTCGGCGTAATGGCTCATTTCTGCAACAGCTTGCGCCATACGCTTTGCAATGACCTCTTCGCTGTCCTGACCGCGACCGCGTAGACGGCGGTCCAGTTCAATTTTGGACGGCGGTAAAATAAAGATACTCCGCGCGTGCGGCATCTTCTGGCGAATTTGCTGCGCGCCCTGCCAGTCGATATCGAGAAAAACATCGACACCGGTCGCCAGTACTTGCTCAATGGCCTCACGCGAAGTGCCATAGTAATTACCAAAAACTTCTGCGTGTTCGAGGAACGCATCTCTGCTAATCATTTCTTTAAATTCATCATGATTAACAAAGAAATAATGTTCACCGTGGACTTCACCAGGACGCGGTTGGCGTGTGGTGTGTGAAACAGAAACCTGGGTGTCATACAACGGTTGGGTTTTTAATAAAGCCTGAATCAGGCTGGATTTACCCGCGCCACTGGGGGCAGAAACAATATAAAGCGTGCCTTGAGCCATGAGTATCTTTCGTATGTGATTAGCGAAATAAAGCCTACATACGAGCTTATTATACACGGCGCGGCCATGTGACGTAGCCCTTGCTCACACTTTTTGCGCAAAGTTGTTGCGTTTTGCGTAGCTGCTTCCGCATTTGCCTGTCATTCACTGCAATAAAGACGATTTTCAGGAAGCGTCCTCGCAGACTCCGTTTTTGCCACTCGGCTTTGCTTTCATCACGTTGTATATCTGCCTGACTATCTACAGCGGAGGTGATGATGAAAGTATGGATGGCGATATTAATAGGTATCTTGTGCTGGCAATCATCTGTGTGGGCGGTCTGTCCGGCCTGGTCGCCAGCCAGAGCACAGGAAGAAATTTCCCGCCTGCAACAGCAAATAAAACAGTGGGACGATGACTACTGGAAGGAAGGAAAAAGTGAGGTGGAAGACGGTGTTTACGATCAGTTAAGCGCCCGTCTTACGCAGTGGCAACGCTGCTTTGGGAGCGAGCCCCGCGACGTGATGATGCCGCCTTTAAATGGTGCGGTTATGCATCCGGTTGCCCATACGGGTGTACGCAAAATGGTGGATAAAAACGCATTAAGTCTGTGGATGCGAGAACGTAGCGATCTTTGGGTGCAGCCAAAAGTTGATGGCGTTGCGGTAACCCTGGTTTATCGGGACGGGAAACTGAACAAAGCAATCAGTCGCGGTAATGGCCTGAAAGGCGAGGACTGGACGCAGAAAGTTAGCTTAATTTCCGCTGTGCCGCAAACCGTTAGCGGGCCTTTAGCCAACAGTACGCTTCAGGGGGAAATATTTCTCCAGCGCGAGGGGCATATCCAACAACAAATGGGGGGAATAAATGCCCGCGCAAAAGTTGCTGGCTTGATGATGCGCCAGGACGATAGCGACACGCTGAATTCTCTGGGCGTTTTTGTCTGGGCATGGCCGGATGGACCGCAGTTAATGTCTGATCGTTTAAAAGAGCTGGCTACCGCAGGTTTTACTCTAACGCAGACGTATACCCGTGCGGTGAAAAATGCTGATGAAGTTGCGCGCGTACGCAATGAGTGGTGGAAAGCGGAATTACCCTTCGTCACCGATGGCGTAGTTGTACGAGCGGCGAAAGAGCCAGAATCCCGCCATTGGCTACCGGGCCAGGCAGAGTGGCTGGTGGCCTGGAAATATCAACCTGTAGCTCAGGTTGCCGAAGTGAAGGCAATTCAGTTTGCGGTGGGTAAGAGCGGTAAAATATCGGTGGTTGCGTCACTCGCACCTGTCATGCTGGATGATAAAAAAGTCCAGCGGGTGAATATTGGTTCCGTCAGGCGCTGGCAGGAGTGGGATATTGCGCCTGGTGATCAGATTCTCGTCAGCCTTGCCGGTCAGGGTATTCCTCGCATTGATGATGTGGTGTGGCGCGGTGCAGAACGTACAAAACCGACACCGCCAGAAAACCGCTTTAACTCGTTGACCTGCTACTTTGCTTCTGATGTTTGTCAGGAACAGTTCATTTCACGCTTAGTCTGGCTGGGGGCAAAACAGGTTCTTGGGCTGGATGGCATTGGTGAGGCCGGTTGGCGCGCGCTGCATCAGACTCATCGCTTTGAACATATCTTTTCCTGGCTTTTATTAACGCCAGAGCAATTACAGAACACGCCGGGGATCGCGAAAAGTAAAAGTGCGCAGCTATGGCATCAGTTTAATCTGGCTCGTAAGCAGCCTTTTACTCGCTGGGTGATGGCAATGGGAATACCGCTAACCCGGGCGGCGCTTAATGCCAGTGATGAACGGTCCTGGTCGCAACTTTTATTTAGCACGGAGCAGTTCTGGCAGCAGCTGCCGGGGACTGGATCGGGACGCGCCAGACAGGTTATTGAATGGAAGGAAAATGCGCAAATCAAGAAGCTGGGCAGTTGGCTGGCTGCCCAGCAGATCACAGGTTTTGAACCTTAGTGTCCTTCGTGGCTGTAGTAAAAGACCGGTAATCCCAGCTTAAGGCGTAGCGCCAGTAAGCGGGCAAAAAAGCCGAATACCAGGGTGGAGATAATTACCACATCATGGTTAGAAACATAGTGTTGCAGCGCGATGTACAGCACGGCGGAGGCAAATGAGACACCGGCATACAACTCTTTCTGGAATACCAGTGGGATACGTTTACAGAACATATCGCGCAAAACGCCGCCAAACACGCCGGTGGTTACCGCCGCGACAACGGCAATAATTGGGCCGTGCCCCATATCCAGTGCAACCTGTGCCCCGATGATAGAAAAGACCACCAGTCCGAGCGCATCGAGCACCAGAAACACTTTGCGCAGGTAAGGCATTACAGGAGCAACGATAGTGGTGAGTACTGCGGCGGTAGCGACGATAATCACATATTCCGGGTGTTTGACCCAGCCGAGCGGATAGTGGCCCAGCAGAATATCGCGCACTGACCCTCCGCCAATTGCGGTGGCGGTCGCAATAATAATTACGCCAAATGTATCCATGCGCCGTCGTCCGGCCGCCAGCGCCCCCGTCATGGCTTCGGCAGTAATGCCAACCAAATACAAAATGTGTAACAGCATGGTTCTCTCCCTAAAAATCTGTCTGGCAGGGTAGCGATTTGTGCGCATTGTCACGATTGAGATTTTTTAAGGGGAGGGGAAATTGATAACTTGTAGTTATGTGAAATCGCTATTTTCTGTAGCAGAGATGCATTCTTCTGACTTCTTGTCTGAGAAAATGCATAAGAAAAAATAGGTTAAAACTGAGGGGGGAAAAGAAAGGTGCAATATTTAGCCATTGTGTTCACTGCACCTGGACCTTGGCTTACGCATCGGGTGTCTCAATCAACAAAAAGAGTTTTTAGTTTCTGCTATTTCTTCTCTGTAATTTTTACACTGTTTTCCAACTGCTTGATGCTGACCTGCGGGGTCGGCAACTCCTCAGGCATGGTTCCGCCAAGTTCCTGAATGGTTTGCCTCACCTTGCGACCCACGTCAAAGTGTGTGGTGTTTGCTTGCTGTTTTGAATTCACGCCATCCCGCTTGAGTTTTTCTTCTGTTTGGGTAGCTCGAAAGAGATTAGCCGCCAGTTCTGTTGAACCCATATGATCCAGGATCTTCTGATTCTTTTTCAGCCCCTTCCGCTGATGAATAGCTTTCTGATCTAATCCACCATACAGCCCCTGGTAACCATGATTCTGAAATATGGCGAAATCAGTAGCTGTCGCTACCCCAGCTTGCTGTGCTGCCTCAACCAATTGTTTGTTATGTTCTTTCAACTCATTTCTCAGAAACAGACGCTTTTCGTCTTCACGAAGTTGCTTAAATGCTTCATCGTCAGCAAGCTCCTGCCGTCGGGTCTGGATAGCAAAATAAGTCTGCCCTGCCGCAATGACCGGTTTCGCAGGGTCGCCGTTTTGTACTACCAGGTAACAGGCATAGCGGGAGAGTACGATGTCTTTTAATGCTCTTTTGGCATTTGAGCCAATTTTGACCATATCGAGGATCTCCTCGAAATGGTCATCAATTGTGTGACCACTGTTCTCACAGGCTTCTTTGGCGCGCGTTAATACAGGTATAAAGTGACGATACTCTGAATAACCCAGTAGTTTCCCAAGTTGTCTTGCTGACCATTGTTCTGCTCCGTTTGCATTAATCAGTTTTATCTCTTCAAAAGGTTGATGATGTTCGTTCATTGCCCACTCCATGTGATATCAATTGCAAAGAAAGTAAATCTGTAACTGTATTTATATACAGTTGTGAGTATCTCACGTTCTCAGTGTGCTGGGCAAAAAAACATCGCAAAATCTGGAGCAGGCACGCAAAACAGAATTGAATGTTGCGGGGAAGAAAAATGCCGCTCTGTTTGAGTGGCGGCATTTGTGAAGGCGGAAAAGTAAGAATTGGCGTTACGAGTTATTCGATGTTCTGAATCTGCTTATAAACTAAAATTTACTATCCAAATAAAAACAATGACTTATATATTTTTTGGGTCTTATTGTTATATTCACTACCCAATTTACTACCCACATAGACGATCTCATTACTGGATAGTTCTAAGAAACTACCAGCCATAATAACCAACTGGGAGAAGTGGGAAACTGGGAACATTTCTTATGTATTCAGGTTTCCGCTACTTCTCTCAGCGATAGATGATCTGCCAGTAAGTGTAACACAGTCAAGTCTCAGAGAGTTGTTCAATAGCATACTGGATACCGAAGTATGCTGTGAGAATACAAACCACCAATTTTCGTTATCCTCTATTAAACTTTCCCACCCACACCTTTGAACTTCTCAACAAATGCAGCGATCTTTTGAAAGACACTCTGTTTCTTGGTGAGATATTGCGGATTCAATGGACTCATCTTGGGCAGAATAGCATTCAACTGGGTTCCTGCATCGCTGGCATACTCCCGCTTTAGTGAAGTAGTGATATAGCGTCTGGCTTCTTCAGCATTCAGTTTTTCTGTATTTATCAGTTCCTCTGCTTCGCGTTGTTGCTCAGCTTGGGCGAAGGAGAAAAAAGCTTCGATTACACTGGCTTTGTCGCCAATCTGATCGAGATCGGTTTCATTGATGAAATCTACCACTAGGCTTTCTTTGGCACGGTTACCGAGGCTAGCGCGGATCACGCGGCGAACTTCTTCTACTAGGTCCGTTTTACTCTTGTTCTTCTTGTTGTGCTCGAAGATCAGCTCCAGAATGTAATCGAGATTGATTTCTTGCGACTTGAGCAGGTCAACCTCAAATATCACGTCATCCCAGTCGATGGTGGATTTCTCTTTTTCTTCGGTTGATTTTTGGCGGCGCTGCCAGTCCCGAATGTCGTTGTAGGTTGAACGATAATCCTGAACCTTACGCTCTGCTGGCAGGCGAATGGTTTGTAGTTCAGCCAGCTTTTTATCATCTAAATAATGTTCCGCTTTAAATGCTTCTACGGCCTCCGGATCACTCATATCCAAGGTTTGTAAGGCCTTCAGGTTGGCAAATTCATCGTAGTTTTGCAGGATATTCTCGATGCGCAGGAATTCGCCAAAGAGTTTTGCAAACGCCTTTTTGTCCGATTCTTTTTCAATATTGGCCGGATCAGGAAAGCGTTGCTCTAGATCGCTTACCACATCAATAAATCCGCGCCGAGCTTCACCGGTAACAATATCGGTAAAGCCTTCCATGTATTCTGTGTAGCTCTTTTCCAACACGACATTTTTGGTATTTTTATCACCAAACAGAGTGATGGCATCGACAGTGGCTTTTTCCAAATCACGGAAGGTGACGATGTTGCCAAAGGTTTTGGTCGCATCATAAATACGGTTGGTACGCGAATAGGCTTGCATTAATCCGTGGTAACGCAAGTTCTTGTCAACGAACAAGGTATTTAGTGTTGGCGCATCGAAACCAGTGAGGAACATGCCAACCACAATCAGCAAATCGATTTCTTTGGCTTTTACCCGCTTTGCCAAGTCACGGTAGTAGTTCTGGAAGCCGTTACTGTCGATACTGAAATTGGTCTTGAAGTATGCGTTATAGTCGGCAATGGCCGCACTTAAGAACTCCTTGGCGCTACTGTTCATCGCCGACACTTCAAAGCTTTCATCCGCTATATCACCAATAGCATCCTGCTCTTCATTCGCGGCAAAGGAAAAAATCGTGGCAATTTTGGGTATACGGATTTAATGGTTGATGGGGCACCTTCACCCCATCAATCTGATACCACCCTCAGATGGTTGATAGATCGACTCCGTAGTTGAGTTCCTCTGCGAAGTCCGGCAGTCCGTAACCGATGGTTTTCTTGTAGAAAGGAGAGACCTTCGCAGTCGGTGCCTTCTTCTTGTGCTTCGTGGTGTAGAGCATTCGTGCCCGCATCACCTCGAAGGAGTAACCGCGCCCTTCACGGTTCTTGTCCTTGGCCAGTCGGTTGATGGACTCCGTGTAAGCGTTGGTGACGGGCATGTCCGTCTCGAAGTAGGTCATGGTCTCTTCGCGCCAGTTTCCCACTGCCCTGACCAGATCGCTCCAGACTTCCTTTTGGCCCTTCGGGATGGTGGCTATCCACTCGTCCAGGGCGGCTTCTGCCTGGAGCCGTGTGGTGGCGTCCCAGATGCCGTAGAAGCGCTCCTTGTGCTCGTAGGCGGCCAGCAGTTGCGGGAACGCGCCTGTCCAGGTCTCCATGATGAGGCGCTCCCGGTCTGAGACTTCGTGAGCGCGTTTCAGCAGGATTTTCCGGTCTCCCTTGAGAGTCCGGCTCTGGGACGGTTTCAGCTCCTTTCTGAGGCCCTTGCGCACTCTCTCTAGGGCATCGTTGGCCATGCGCACCACATGGAACTTATCGACCACGATACGGGCCTGGGGCAGCACAGCCTTGACCGCTGCCCGGTAGGGGTTCCACATGTCCATGCTGACGATCTCGACCTTCTGCCGGTCTTTCAGCTTCATCAGGTAGTTGGTCACCACGTCCTGGCGGCGGGTGGCCAGCAGGTCGAGCAGGGTTCGCTCCTCAATGTTGGTCAGAATGCAGCGGTAGCGCTTGTTCAGGTATAGCTCGTCAATGCCCAGGATGCGGGGCGTCTCGAAGCGGTGCCAGCGCCCCAGGAACTCGGCGCGGGCGTTGAAGATGTCGCGCACCGTCTTCTCGTCCAGGCCGGTCTGTGCCGCCACAAAGGTGTAGGGGTGGTTGAAGGATTCCTTCTCCACGTACTCATGCAGCCGCAGTGTCATACGGAATCCGTCCACCATCTCCGGTAGCTGGGGCCTGAATGTTGTCTTGCAGGCCCGGCAGGTGTATCGGCGGCGGACCACCCAGAGAGTGACCCGCTTGCCGTGGATGGGCAGATCACGATAGGGAACGTCACGCTTGCCGAACCGTACGAACTCACCCTGCACGCCGCATTCCTCGCAGGCGATGGGATCGGGCACGTCCACCTGGAAGTGCATTTCGTCGTCGGTTGATTTGCAGCCCAGTACTTGGTATTGCGGCAGGTGAAGGATGTTGTCGGGAAGTTCGGTCATGGTGTTGTATAGGCGTAGGTGTCAGTCAGATCCATCCGGCTCGGCATTGGTGTTTGCTTTTTTACCCAACAAGCTGCTGGAAACGAAAAGTAAGGCACCGAGGACAATTGCAATATCAGCCAGGTTGAAGGCCGGCCAATGCCAATCTCGCCAATAGAAATCAAAGGAATCCACAACATAGCCGCGAAAGACCCGGTCAATCAGGTTGCCCATGGCGCCACCGAGGATAAGACTGTAAGCGATGGCTTCTCCTTTATGACGATTTTCAAGGATCAGCTTGATCAGAAAAATCGAGACCACTACCGCGATTCCGATAAAAAAGTAGCGCTGCCAGCCTCCACCATTCGCAAAAAGACTGAATGCGGCACCGGTGTTCCATAGGTGCACCCAGTTAAAGAACGGGGTCACCGAAACATACTCGCCATAGGCCATTGATTGCTGCACCAGCCACTTTACAGCCTGATCAGACGCTGCCAGCAGGCCCGATATGGACAATAGGGCATACGGCGAGAGCTTTTTGCCAATAATGAGCATTATTTAACCCTTCAACGCCAAAATGCGTCTGGCACCGTTAAGTACAATGCCCCCCGCGATGGTGCCGATAATCAGATCCGGATAATTGGAACCGGTCCACGCGACCAGGGCGCCGGCGGTGATGACCCCCAGGTTGATCACCACGTCGTTGGCCGAGAATATCCAGCTTGCCTTCATGTGCGCCCCGCCCCCTCGATGTTTGGATATGAGCAGCAGACAACTGGTATTGGCAATCAATGCGACGAATGCGATAGCCATCATCACCAGCGATTCAGGCTCACTACCGAATACAAAGCGTCTCACCACCTCTACGAGCACGCCCACAGCCAAGATCAGTTGCAGTACACCAGCAAGATGCGCGGCACGTACCTGCATTTTCACGCTATGTCCAACCGCATAAAGGGCAAGCCCGTACACCGCCGCATCGGCAAAATTGTCCAGGGATTCTCCAATCAGGCCGGTGGACTGGGCGATCAGACCGGCAGTCATTTCCACCACGAACAGAAGTGCATTGATGCCGAGCAACCAGCGCAGGGTCCCGGATTCTTGCTTAGCAGAAGCTGCCGAAAACTCGGCGGCCTTGATGGTCTCCGGATTTGCAGCGACGGTTTCCTGAAGCGAGGCGCCTAGCCCCAAGGTCTTCAGTTTCGATGTGACGGGCTCGACCTCGCCGTCATGCACGACCTTCAGCCGGCGGTTCGACAAGTCGAAGGACAGCGCTCGAATCTGCTCAAAGCCGCTCAGGGCTAGGCGAATCATTCGTTCTTCTGATGGACAGTCCATCTTCGGCACGGCATAAACACTGACCCATCTCCCTGGCGCCTCGGAGGAGGCCTGTATATCGGTATCCGCTGCGGACGTTGCATCACCGCCACAGGCGCCACCACAGGATTTACTCATGATACGACTCCACTTGAACAATGTTGTGGTACCATTTAAAACTATAAAGCTACTATAAGGTCAATAGAGTAAAGAATCCGTTGGGGAGGAGGCTGATGCGCATTGGTCAGTTGGCGCAGTTGGTAGGGGTCGAAACACAGACGATCCGCTTCTATGAACAGCAGGGCTTGTTGCCGCCGCCTGATCGGCAGGACAACGGTTACCGTGTCTATACCGAGAAGCATGGTGAGGGGCTGGCCTTCATCCGTCGCTGCAGAATCCTGGGCCTGTCACTGGCTGAGATTCACGAACTACAGAGCTATCAGGACGACCCTCATCAGCCTTGTACCGCCGTCAACGCCTTGCTCGATGATCACATCTCTCATGTGCGGTCGCAGATAACCGCTCTGCAAGCGCTTGAGAAACAACTCGTTTCACTGAGAGCGAGTTGCAACGATGACCGGGAAGTTGAGGCGTGTGGGGTTCTTGCTGGAATTAGCGAAGGAAACATGCACCAGCAGTAGGTGAAGCATCAACCAGATAATCCGATGAGATGCCGGTCTGTCTCACTCTCATGCAAAGGTAAGATCAACCATTTAATCCGCTTACCCGCAATTTTTAGCGGTCTTTTGCTACCAGATTGCAACTTATTGAGCGATTCGTAGTACAGTTTGGCGGCATCCACACTGCTTACTGCAAACATCGCATTAAACCCTTTCCCGTTCGCTTGCAGACGATGTGTTTTCTGGCGATAGTTGTTCAGAATGTACTGAGATATCTCTTTAATTCGCTCTGGGTGCAGCAGTGCCTGTTTGTTCTCCAACGCACTAAGTCTATTCTCATCCTGTTCGGTTTCTATATCCTTAAACTGCGGGCGCACATCGTTGTAGTCCACTTTGAATTTGAGCACCTTTTCATCGCGGATGGCATCGGTGATGACATAAGAGTGCAATTCCCGGCCAAACACACTGGCAGTGGTTTCAGCGCCTAATGCATTTTGCGGGAATATTGGCGTGCCGGTAAAGCCAAACTGGTAGAAGCGTTTAAACTTTTTCTTCAGGTTCTTCTGGGCTTCACCAAACTGGCTGCGGTGACATTCATCGAAGATAAAAACCACCTGCTTGTTGTAAATAGACAGGTCGCCTTCGCTTTTCATGAGATTATTGAGTTTCTGGATAGTTGTCACGATGATCTTATTATCATCCTTGTCCAAGTTTCGTTTTAAGCCTGCGGTACTGTCCGAGCCATTCACACTATCGGGTGAAAATCGCTGGTATTCCTTCATGGTCTTGGTAATCGAGATCTTTACGGTCGACTACAAAGAACACCTTGTCGATAAACTCCAATTCAGTGGCCAACCGGGCGGCCTTAAAGCTGGTTAAGGTTTTACCTGAGCCTGTGGTATGCCAGATAAAGCCGCCGCTTTCTGGCTTGCACCAATTTTTAGCTTCAAACGAACTTTTAATTTTCCATAAAATGCGTTCAGTTGCTGCAATCTGATAGGGACGCATTACCAGCAAGGTGTCACTTACGTCAAATACCGAATAGTGCAGTAGGACGTTCAGTAGCGTGTGCTTTTGCAAAAAGGTAGCTGTGAAGTCTTTTAGGTCTTTGATCAGCGTGTTGTCTGACTTCGCCCAGTTCATAGTGAAGTCGTAACTGTTTTTATTACGCTGAGTTGTATTAGCAAAATATCGACTGTCGGTACCGTTTGAGATAACAAACAACTGCAAATATTTGAACAAAGAATTCTCGCTGTTGAAGCTCTCTTTGCTGTATCTATGCACTTGGTTAAACGCTTCTCGAATGGCTACGCCACGCTTTTTAAGCTCGAGTTGCACTAGCGGCAGACCATTCACCAATATGGTTACATCGTAGCGGTTGGCATGACTGCCTGTTTGCTCAAACTGCTTAATCACCTGCACTTTATTGCGTGCGATATTCTTTTTATCAACCAGGTAGATATTTTTGATGCGGCCATCGTCAAACACAAAATCGTGGATATAGTCGTCGTGGATCTTACGGGTTTTATCTACAATGGTATCGCTGGGTTTGTCCAAGTAGGTTTCAACGAAGCGTTTCCACTCACCCTCTAAAAACTCTACATTGTTGAGGGATTGCAGTTGTTCCCTCAGATTTGCTAACATGGCTTCTGGGTTATTCAGAGCAGGAAGGTATTCATAGCCTTGGTTGACCAAATCCTGGATCAGTTCCCGTTCCAGATCGCCTTCACTCTGGTAACTTTCAGCGACTTTCCATTCTTGGCGGTATCTGTCAAGGACGATAAACCGATTCGATTCGGCGATGGGCTTAGTGTAATCAATCATTCTGCTGCTCCTGCTGCCAAAAGCCGTAATTACTGACCAAGTGGTTCAGTAGCAAACCTACCGTATTCTTTTCTGGTCCACTAGGTTCAGCGACAACTTCATTCGATAATGTTGAATGACTGGTAAATTGAATAATGCGATTCAAATAGGCCTGCTTGTCGTCAGGTAAGAGTTCTGACCATTTGGGGTAGCCCAAAAAGCTGGCGGTTTTCTCATAAAGGTTTCGCAATAATGTGAAATGGTATCTTTGAACCTTGTTTTCAGCGATGGCGCTTTCCAGTGTTTGCTTCAAATACAAATGGTAATAGAAGCTCTGGTTGGAATCTCCATGCTTCTCTGCAAGCGCGAAGGTGCCATCTTCAAAACGCTCCAATAGATAACAGACTTTACTATTTAGCTCATTGTAGAGCACGTTATAAAACAAGGGGCTGTGAGTGGTTACAATAAACTTCAGGTTAGATTTACTGGATTTGATAAGCCCTGCCAAATTGACCGCTAGTTCAATCAAGTGATTTTCATCCAGAGAGCTGACCGGGTCATCAATAAACACATACTCCAATTGATCAAACTGATTGGTTTCCCGCTCAGTTGGCTCTGCTACATTCAGGATCGTAATTACCTGATCCAAAAGCGTGTAGAAAACACTCCAGATAAAGTTACTTTCTTCACCTTTGGAGATTTTCAGCGGTTCGGTACCTTTGTCATCACCCCGCTCCAGTGTAAAGGTCACTTCAGCAAAGTTTTCACTAAAATGCGGGGTCAATTTATCATTTGCGAAGTGCTGGAAGTACTTAACAATGTTCGTATCCTGTCCAAGGTCTTTCAGCAGCGTGAGCAACCAGTCAGTATAGGTATTCGGTTGAATCTTCAGCTTAGGGGCAACATCCCGTTCTAAATCGTTGTCCCAATAAAAAAGATCTTCGGTGAAAGCGTTGTAATACAATATTTTTTCGCGTGGCGATATTGTTTCGTCATCTTCACCATTACTTTTAGGTGCAACCAGTTGTTTGAACTCACGAGATAAGCGGGTTTTACCCGTGCCGTTAAACGCATAGATCAGTTGCACTTTAGGCACTTGTGTGACCACCTCAACATCAGTGGTTTTCTTATGCTTTACTGACCTTGGCGCATTTAATTGCTGGGCAATTTCCGTTAACGTCTTGCTCATATCAGGCGGCTACCTCGGTATTCGGCTTTGGGAAGCTCAGCAATAAATCGCGGTAATACTCGTATTGCTTCTGACGCAATTCAATTTCGCGGGGTAAGCCTTCCGTAATGGAGTTGGTCAGAGCATCGAATTTGTCGAGGATGGCGACAACCCTTGCCTGCTCCTTGAGAGACTTTTCGGGGTCGTTTGCAAATGGTATAGGCAATTTGAAATTTTTTATGATGCTTGAATTTAGATCTCCGGGAATTCAGATAATAAGTGCGACACTCATGGATGAATGGCGAGAGGTGGCCAACTGCTGATTGGTGGTACCCTTCTGCTCGCCAAAGTAAAAGCAGTATCACCATGAGCTATCAGCAGTTGACCGAGGGGCAACGATACCAGTTATCGGTGCTTCGCGCACAGGGGATGTCCATCCTTGCCACCGCACGCGCCATTGGCGTTCATCGCTCCACCCTCTACCGGGAGCTGCGTCGTAACGCCGGGCCGCAGGGCTACCAGCCAGACAATGCGCATCAGCACGCCACCCACCGACGGGCCAGTGCGGCCAAATCTCGGCTATCTGCCGATGTCATCCAGTTTGTCGAGCTGACACTCGCCTGGTGGTGGAGCCCGGAGCAGATAAGCGCGGTGGGCAAGCAGATAGGCCTCATGGTGAGTCACGAGTGGATATACCGCCATGTGGCCGCCGACAAAGCCCGGGGTGGCCAGTTGTACCGCCATCTGCGCCAGGGCCACAAGCGCTACCGCAAGGGGGCGAGCAGCCTGCGTTCTCCCATCAAGGAAGCCCGCTCTATTGATGAACGGCCGGCTATCGTCGATAGCCGGGAGCGGCTCGGTGATTGGGAGGCGGACACGGTGCTGGGCAAGCAAGGCACAGGTGCACTGGTCACCCTGGTGGAGCGCAAGAGCCGGCTCTATCTGGTCAAGCGGGTCGCGAGCAAACAGGCTGGGGTGGTGCGGGATGCGATAATCGAGATGTTAACGCCCTACATCGAGCAGGTGCATACCATCACCTTTGACAACGGCGGCGAGTTTGCCGAACACAAGGCGATAGAGGAAGCGCTGGGTGCCGAGACTTACTTGTAAGCGTCGTCTGAGTACCGTCTGGTCCCGAATCCAGGATCCTGTAACTTAAGC
>ERZ773164.1206-NODE-1206-length-26910-cov-5.319940_pt1 | contig 26910 bp, 25 predicted proteins | sample MGYA00511917_ERZ773164 | MGnify/ENA primary metagenome ERZ773164 (study PRJEB29015, sample SAMEA2737847) | human gut metagenome | biome: human gut; feature: human-associated habitat; material: faeces | place: China | collected 2012 ...
GACTTCCAAAGAAGCTTTAGAAGAAGTTCTATCATGGGGGGTAGAGTCAAAAATTTTTCACACTCAATCCGTAAATATATTCCATCCTAAAATCTATTTGTTTGAGAATACAGACATCTTTACACTCATCATAGGTTCAAATAATCTCACAACAATGGGATTGGTTAAGAACATCGAATGTGCATTACTTATAAAAGATGCTAAGGGTGCGCATTCCGTGCATAATGATTTTTACATTTATTGGAAATCAATTCTTGATGGTACAGAGAGTAACCTTTATACCATAACGCAGGAATTGATCGACCTTCTCTTTGCTGATAAGATAATTGTTACTGAATCAGAAAGAGCCGATAGATATGATAACGGAAGAGACCAAATAACCTCTGCAAGTAAAAAATCTATCACTTTCAATGGAGCAAAACTACAAAGAAATCCGTCTGGTTATTCGCCCAAAAGACGACAAGTTAAAGCTAAGCGTATAACTCAAACAGCGAATCCAACAAATCCTGATCAACCGATTATTTCAGTTTCTAACGAGTCTCTTTCTGTCAATGGAGAAGAGGTGCTAATTGCGGAAATTGGTGGTGGCCCTCGTTGGAAGCAGGTCAACTTTCCTGTAGAGATCTTTGAAAACTTCTTTGGTGCTGAGCGTGGTAACAATTCATACAACATTGAGCTTATAAACATTGCCCAAAACGGCTCACTTGGCGATATTGAAATTCGTCAGGCTGTTTCTGTGAAGAGCCATAACTACCGTTTTGAAATACGCTGTACAGAAACAGAAGGCGCATATCCTGGTGACAGCAAACGTCCTATCGGTTTGTTTGTAAAACTAGACAATAATAAATTCCTTTATCAGATTTTGTTATCAAATTATCCAGCATACAACAATATTAGAAAGTTCCTTTATAGAGAGAGTAAGGTCAAACGTAAGGACGAACTAAGAAGATACATTGTTCATATTGAGGCAATTCATGCTCTTTATCCAGAATTAATAGTTTAATATGGAATATAATTTCAGAACACTGAACTACCTTGGTAGTAAACTGCGTTTGTTGGATTTCATCGAGGATAAGATACTCGACGTGACTCCTGTTGGTGCTGGGGTTTGTGATTTGTTTGCCGGTTCGGGTTGTGTATCTCGTAGGCTGTCGCGTAATTTTGCGGTAACAGCATGTGATATTCAAGGTTATTCAAAAGTGATTGACAATGCGCTGCTCAACAAGTTCGACGTTACCGATGAAAATGTAAACAAATTCTTTGAATTATTGTATACGGAATCAGCGGAGAAACTTAGAGATGCTTTTGCGCCACTCATACAAATGGAACATGAAGCCATTAAGAATAAGAACCTTGAAGTATTGGCTTGTATTCTCGAATATGGATCAGTTGAAGTATTCAATCTCGAACATAATCTATCATGCTTGTCTGATCAACTTCGTATGGTAAATAATAAACTCATAAAAACAGGATTGAGTAATGAGTTGTCGCTTATTAGCCGATACTATGGTGGAGTATATTTCTCATACAAGCAAGCCGTTGAGATTGATATCATACTGGAGACTATTCACAAATCTTTTCCATCGAACCATCGCGATTTGTATCTTGCTGCATTGCTCGGTACAGCGAGTGATATTGTTGATACGGTAGGCAAGCACTTTGCTCAACCAATTAAAGCAAGAGATGCTAAAGGCAAAATCAAAAGTACTGTTTATAATAAGGCGGTCAAGGATAAGACAATTGATGTTATAGCACTCTACAAGGATTGGTTGCTAAAATACAAGAGCTTGACCAAGAATGACTTATGCCATTCAACTATGCAGGGAGACTTTGAAAACTGTTTAAGGAATCTTCCTGATAACGTAAGAACAGTTTATGCAGATCCTCCTTACACTCGTGACCACTACAGTCGTTATTATCATGTATTGGAGACATTGACACTTAGGGATATTCCTAAGATTTCAACAGTTACAATTCATGGCTCTACTCATGTAAGTAATGGTATCTATCGAGAAGACAGACATCAGTCGCCATTCTGTATAAAGAGCAAAGCTCTCGATGCTTTTCGAAAGATGTTTAAATTAACTTCTGCTACAAATAGGAATCTCCTCTTGTCATATTCCCCGTATGACGAAACGAAGAAATCTCATCCACGTGTAGTAACTATGCAGCAGATTATTACTTTGGCGAAAGAGTATTTTGATAATGTGGAGACGGTGTCTGCTGGTAGTTTCAAACATAACAAGCTCAATTCTACTGAGCATTTTCTTGAAGCGTCCGATGAAGCGGAATTACTGATTGTCTGTACTAACAATAGTTGATCTTGACGTACTTATGCGATTTAAAGACAATATAAAATTTATCTATAACCCTCAAGTGTCCGTTGGTGGAGAGGATTGTAAGAATATCCTTATTAAAGGTGATAACAAGGCGATTCTTCCAGAATTGGCATCTGTGTATGGGGAAAAAATAAAGTGTATCTACATTGACCCTCCTTACAACAATGGAGACACTTATCATTATTATAATGACAATATTTCAACATCTGCTTGGCTAAAGGATATGAGAACTGTTTTTATTTGGCTTAAACAGTTGTTGAAAAAAGATGGTAGTATTTGGATTTCTATTGATGATAAGGAAATGGCATACTTGAAGATTGAGGCTGATAAGATATTCGGTCGTGAGAACTTCGCCGGTACAATAATTTGGCAACAGCGAAAGACTCGTGAGAACAGGGCCGTATTTTCTTGTAATCATGAATATGTACTTGTTTATGCGAAGGATATCAAGGCCTTCAAGAAGTCGAGAAACCTACTTCCTGTAGAAGAAGGCTTTATTGATAGTAAATACAAGAATCCCGACAATGATCCACGAGGACCTTGGCAATCAATTACCGCAAGTGTTCAAGCTGGTCATGCTGTGGCGAGCCAGTTCTATACAATTATATCACCTGCTGGAATTGAGTTTAATCCACCTAAAGGGCGTTGTTGGGCCTATAATCAGGAACGGATGCTTAAGGAGATCGCCAACAATAATATTTGGTTCGGATTTGATGGTAAGAACACACCTCGCATAAAGAAGTTTCTTGCGAATGCTAAGATTGGCTTGACACCGGAAACTCTTTGGACAGGTGATAACTATGGTACAACGGATAGTGCCAAGAAACATCTTCTTTCACTTTTTCCCGAAATGGAACAAGTGTTCGATACGCCTAAACCTGAGGAACTTATAAAGCAAATTATAGAGATTGCTAGCAATGAGGGCGAGTATGTATTAGATTGCTACATCGGTTCTGGTACAACGATAGCAACTGCACATAAATTGAAACGTAATTATATTGGTATAGAGATTGGCGACCAGATGACTGAATTGGTTACAAGACGTATGCGCAAAGTAATAGATGGTGAATCGGGTGGAATTTCGAGTAGCGTTGATTGGAAGGGAGGCGGTCAGTTCATTTTTTATAACTTCGACAAGAATAAGATGGATGAACATAAGTCTGTTGTTGAACAGACGAAACCTAAACCTTCTGTACAATATCATCAACTCAATTTTCTTGATCTTTTCAAACAATATAAAGACAGCTGTATTGTTGAGAACCACATGATTCGAGAAGATTTAGGAGCATATGCTATTCCTCGTAACCGCTTCATTAACATAACTAAAAATGTCTTGATAGGCAATGTGAAGAAAGATAACTTTGAACAGTATTTGGAACAATCTGCTGAGATTTATTATACAGGCTCTAGGTTTCCATCAACTGTTGCATTGAATAAGTTATACTATTTCATGCCTTACATGAAAGGCAAGGGTATCCGTGATCTTTATCTTATAAAAATTGCTCGTGTTGGTTGCCGAAAGGAAGGCCAATTAGGTGAGGACAAGAACGACTTTCGATTGGTTTTTGAAATAGAGTATGTAGATCAATTGTTTGATGACTATAAGCCAATAGAATTGAAGATTTGGCATACATTTACCGACACTACGGTACGTGAACTGATAACAATGTATGAGAAATTTTTTAGTAGTTCTTATTCTTCCACCAAAGGTACGGAGAAAAGCTTAAAATTCGAGGATTTTGTGTAAGTTTGCCTTCCGATTTGAATTTAAATAAGAAAACATGATAAGTTACCTTCAGATAGATAAGCTGACCAAGAGCTTCGGTGATTTGGTTCTTTTCGAGGATATAACGTTCGGAGTCGCACAAGGACAGAAGATCGGGTTGATCGCTAAAAACGGGACGGGTAAGACTACCTTATTGAATATTATCGGTGGTAAGGAGGATTACGACTCGGGTGAGGTGGTTTTCCGGAAAGACTTGCGGGTCGGGTATTTGGAGCAATCACCTTCCTACCCGGAAGAACTGACCGTGCTACAGGCTTGCTTCCACTCGAAGAACGAGACTGTCCGGTTGATCGCTGAGTACGAGGAGGCGATGGCGAAAGAGGATCATTCGAATCTGGAGGACATCCTTACTCGTATGGATAGCTTCAAGGCGTGGGATTATGAGCAAAAGGCGAAACAAATCCTCGGGCAGTTGAAGATTCATAACTTCAATCAGAAGATCGGGGAATTGTCCGGAGGACAGTTGAAACGGGTAGCCTTGGCGAATGTCTTGATCACGGACCCTGAATTGATTATCTTGGATGAGCCGACGAACCATTTGGATCTGGAAATGACCGAATGGCTGGAAGATTATCTGAGCCGGGCCAATATCAGTATCTTGATGGTGACGCACGACCGTTACTTCTTAGATCGTGTTTGTAGTGAGATCATCGAGATCGATAATAAACAAATCTATTCGTATAAAGGTAATTATAGTTATTATCTGGAGAAACGCCAAGAGCGTGTCGAGGCGATGAACGCCGACGTGGAGCGTGCGAAGAATCTTCTCCGTACGGAACTGGATTGGATGCGCCGCCAGCCGCAGGCACGGGGCACGAAAGCGAAGTACCGTATCGATGCCTTTTATGAGCTGGAAAAGAAAGCGAAGCAACAACGGGATACCGGAAAGGTGAACTTGGACGTAAAGGCTTCTTACATCGGTTCGAAGATTTTCGAGGCGGTGAATGTAAGCAAACGTTTCGGTGATTTGAAGATTACGGAGGATTTCAACTATATTTTCGCCCGTTACGAGAAGATGGGTATTGTCGGGAATAACGGTACGGGCAAATCTACCTTTATCAAGATGCTGATGGGGGAGGTGGCTCCCGATAGCGGCCATTTCGATGTCGGCGAGACCGTTCGTTTCGGTTATTACAGTCAAGATGGCTTGAAGTTCGATGAGCAAATGAAAGTGATCGACGTGGTGCAGGCGATCGCCGAATACGTGGATTTGGGTAACGGACAGAAGATGGGTGTCTCCCAGTTCTTGAACTATTTCCTGTTCACGCCGGAGAAACAGCATAGTTACGTTTATAAATTGAGCGGTGGGGAGAAACGTCGCCTGTATTTATGTACGGTATTGATGCGTAGCCCGAACTTCTTGGTGCTCGATGAGCCGACCAATGATCTGGATATCGTGACGTTGAACGTATTGGAGGAATACCTTCGTAACTTCAAGGGGTGCGCTATCGTGGTTTCCCACGACCGTTACTTTATGGATAAGGTGGTAGATCACCTGCTGGTTTTCCGGGGTAACGCTGATATCAAGGATTTCCCCGGCAACTATACGCAGTACCGGGATTGGAAAGACGTGCAAGACCAACTGGAAAAAGAGGCGGAGGCTGCTTTGCAAGCGAGACAAAACCCGGCTCCGGAGAAACCGTCTCGTCCTGTCAATGATCAAAAGAAAAAACTCACTTTCAAGGAGCGGAAAGAGTTCGAGGCCCTAGAGGAGGAGATACCGGCTTTGGAGGCGGAGAAGGCGGAGTTGGAGACCGCGATGAGCAGTGGTACCTTGTCTACGGACGAGCTTATGGCTAAATCTCAACGGATCACCCAAGTCATGGAGGAGATCGATGAGAAAACGATGCGCTGGCTGGAGTTGAGTGAGCTGGCATAAGTAATAATGAGGAATGAGCGAGACTAAACCTGTACTTTGGAACCGGAATTTCGTCCAATGTTGTATCTCTTACTTCTTGATGAATTTCGCCTTTTATATGTTGATGCCTACCATGCCGGTCTATCTGGTAGAGGAATTGGGTATCAGCACGTCCGAGGTAGGGATGGTCTTGTCTAGCTATACGATCGGGTTGCTGTGCGTGCGCCCGTTCTCAGGATATCTGGTGGATTGTTTCTCCCGCAAACCGTTATATGTATTCGCCTTCACGATATTCGCCTGTCTGTTTGCCGGTTATTGGTTTGCGATGACGGTCTATACGATCATGGCGGTTCGTTTCATCCAAGGCGGGTTCATGGGACTGACCTCTGTTTCCGGCAATACGATTACGATAGACGTAATCCCTTCCAAGCGAAGGGGAGAAGGCATGGGCTTTTACGGATTGACGATCAATCTTGCGATGTCTTTGGCCCCTTTGGTAGCGGTCGGGTTGTACGACCGGCATGGATTCTTCTGGATTATAGGGGTCGCTTTGGCGATCGCTTTGGTTGGGATCGGCTCCGTCGGGCTGATCCGTTATCCGAAACGGGAGAAAGTGCCTCGTCCGGCCTTCTCGTTGGATCGTTTTATCTTGGTAAAAGGGCTTCCTGCGGCCTTGGCCTATTTGCTGGTCGCTATACCTTATGGGATGTTGCTCTCGTTCGTGGTATTATATGGTAAAGAGATCGAGGTGCCGAACCCAGGCTATTTCTTTATATGTATGGCGATCGGTGTAGGGACGGCCCGTTTGATTTCCGGACGGTTGGTGGACCATGGCAAGATCCATGTCGTGTCCATCGTATCCTTGGTCTCTTTAGCGATCTCGTTTTCCGTGTTCGCTACCGTACATACATCATTTGTCTTTTTCGCTTGCGCCTTGGCGATCGGTATCGGTTTTGGCGTGAGTGTACCGGCTTTTCAATGTCTTTTCGTGAATGTCGCTCCGCACCATATGCGCGGTACGGCCACTTCTACCTACTTGACCTCTTTCGATTTTGGGATGGGGATCGGGATGCTGTCCGCCGGCTTTATCGCTACCCATACCAATCTGGCTACCGCCTACGGAGTCGGGGCGGTTTGTTGCCTTCTTTCCTTATTCGTCTATATCCGCTTGGTAAAAGCCTCGTACGAGAGGAATAAGCTGATTTCTTGATCCGCTTGATTCCCGGTTTCGTCTAAACCTACGGCGTACTTCGTCGATTCTTCCTTTTCTAGCGGGAAACCTCACCCTATATTTGTATCAAAGATCACAGAGAAATAGGTTTTTAAGGTTTAACAAATGAAAGGAATAGGTAGTATGAAACGTTTAGTAATGGCTATGTCAGCCTTGTTGGTAAGTGTGACAATGAGTTTCGCGCAGGAATCGAGCTTACATAAAGAACCGTTTGTAGTCAATGTGGGCCAATTGGTAAGCTATCTGGAATTACGTCCCAGCCAGATTAATGAGGTAGGGATGATCAACGATTATTTTAGGGAAAAGCAAAGCGAGGGCTTGAGGGGAAGCCATAAAATGCGGGATAAACGGATGCGGCAAGCCGTATTTGGCAACTTAAAGTTGATGAAAAAGGCGTTAAGCACCGATCAATATCGGAAATACGTGGCTTTGATCAACGTAACGAACAATAATAACCGGATGACGAGCGGGCTTTCCTTCCCCGATGTTTATCTAGCCGATAAATAAGTAAAGGATAGATGTAAAGTATCAAGCTATTACATAAAAAGTATCTTGTGACTGTATCTATTCTATAAACCACGTCGTGGTCTGTATAGATCATGTCGTGGTTTTTATAGACCACGCTGTGGTTTGTATAATCCACGACGGAGATTATAGAATAGATATGGTATCGTATAAGAATACAGCTAGGCTTGTATAAGAATATATCTAGTCTTTTGTTTGTTTATAAACGGTGTCTATGATGAAATAGATAGTGTTTATTGTAATATATATTACAAAATGATTGCTATATGCCTTGATATATATCAATAACGTCAATTGTTTGCAAAAATTAACCGTATTGAAGAACAATGTTATAAAACATACTGTTATATTTGCAGTAACAAAAAGAGAAAGATAGAAGATGCGGAAACGCCGCATTTATTAGTTAAGGTCTTAGTTTAGGTTTAAATTTTAGGTATTATGAGACGTTTAGGTATGATGGTAGTCGCTTTAATGATGGTAGCGACAATGAGCTTTGCTCAAAAGGTTAGTGATTCAAAGAGTATGAGTTTCGATAAGCTAAGCAGATATTTGCAGCTTGACGCAAACCAGATCGCTGAGGTGTCAGAGATTAATACTTACTTCGAGAATCAATTAGGTCAACCCCTGTCTGCGGAAGCGCTTTGCAATAACGCAAGACCGGAAGAAACTCGCAACGCATTGTTGTGTAATTTGAAACTGATGAAACGTGCATTGACTAAAGATCAATATCGTAAATATGTAGCGTTGATTAATGTGACTCGCGCTAATCAGGAAGATAAGGTTTCTAATCCGCTTTTGGACAGCTATTTGGCTGAGAAGTAATTAAGCCAATGTGATTGGGCTATGTGTTTTTAAGGTTTTTGTTTAGGTTTAACAATTTAAGGTTTTTAGGTATTATGAAACGTTTTGGAATGGCAGTCGCGGCCTTATTGATGTGTGCGACAATGAGCTTCGCTCAGAAACCGAGTTTGAGTAGAGAACCGTTTGTGGTAAGTACAGAGAAGTTAGCGAACTATTTGCAATTGACTCCGAGCCAGTTGGACGAGGTAGCTAACATCAACGAATATTTCATCGAGATGCAGAATGCGAGCGTAAAAGCTAGCGCTAAATTGCAGGATAAGAAAATGTATCAAGCGGTTTACGGTAATTTGAAGTTGATGAAGAAGGCTTTGAGCCCGGATCAATATCGTAAGTATGTTACTTTATTGAACATCACGAACAATAACAACCGTACGCTGGGTGTTAATACGTTCCCGGAAGTGTACTTAGCGGATAACGCAAGTAAGTAATTTATACTATATAAGAGTGTGTCCCCCACTATTTCCTGTCAAAAGGTAAATAGTGGGGATACTTTTTTTTGAGGCTTGTGTATAAATCGAAGAAGATTGTGTAAGTTTGCGGCGTTTTACAAATAACGCTTAATTCGAGTCATGACAACACAACAACTTTTAGTCCCTTCTAATGCTACTTTGAAGAGAAATGTAATGGACTACTCCTTAATCGTGGTAGGTTCATTTTTGCAGGCACTTAGTTACGTGCTTTTCCTAGCACCTTACAAAATTGTACCGGGAGGTGTGTATGGTATCTCTATCGTAATCCACTATGTGACGAAAGATTTGTTCCCGTTCTTCCCGGATGGTTTGCCGATGGGTGCGACGGCGCTTTGCTTCAATATCCCGTTGATGATTTTGGCGATGAAAAAGATCGGATTGTCTTCCGGCCCGAAGACGATCGTTACTTTCTTGCTGATCTCTATATTTACCGACTCATTATCTTATTTCCTTACCGATCCATTGGTGGAGAACGATGCCTTTATCGCCGCCTTTTACGGTGGAGCTATTTTAGGCTTGGGCGTTACCTGTATTTTCCGGGCGCAAAGTACGAGTGCCGGTACGGATGTATTGGCACGTGTGATCGCTAATGACTCCAACTTGAAGGTTAGCAATATGATCATCGTATTGGATTCCGCGGTCGTATTGTTGGGCTTGATCGTGTTTAAGGATTGGGCGGTACCTTTGTATTCTTGGTTTACTATTTTCGTATATGGAAAGATCGTGGAGATGTTCCAGACGGAGAACCCGAACCGTGCTGTCTTTATCGTTTCCCGAAAGACAAAGGAAATGCGTGATTTGATTGTCGATAAAATGGGTATGAGAGGAACATTTATCCATGGTAAAGGCATGTACGAGGGACATGAGACCGAGATTATCTTTACGATTGCCGAGCGTAAGGACATGCCCCGCTTGAAAGATGAGGTAAAAGAGATCGATCCGAATGCTTTTGTATCTACGATGCACGCTAGCAAAGATTCGCCAAGACCGGGTATTTGATTAATAATTTTACTATCTTTGCCCCTCAAAACGAATAAATATAAGATAGTAATGCCCAACATCTCACAAAGAGGAGTCGAAATGCCCGCTTCCCCGATCCGGAAGCTGGCTCCATTGGCCGATGCTGCCAAACAGAGAGGAGTTCATGTGTATCACCTGAATATCGGTCAGCCCGACCTTCCCACTCCGCGAGCGGCACTCGACGCGATCCGTAATGTCGATCGTACGGTGTTGGAATATAGCCCTAGTCAGGGATATCGCAGTTATCGCGAGAAGTTGGTTGGATATTATAAAAAGTATGATATTAATCTTACGGCTGACGATATTATCATCACTACCGGTGGTTCGGAGGCTGTTTTGTTTGCCTTCTTGAGTTGCTTGAATCCGGGTGATGAGATTATCGTACCGGAACCTGCTTATGCTAATTATATGGCATTCGCTATCTCGGCAGGAGCCGTGATCCGGACAGTGACGACTACGATAGAGGAAGGATTTTCTCTTCCGAAAGTAGAGAAATTCGAGGAGTTGATCAATGAGCGTACCAAAGCGATCCTGATCTGTAACCCGAACAATCCTACGGGTTATTTGTATACGCGTCGTGAGATGAATCAAATCCGGGATATCGTAAAGAAATATGATCTTTATCTTTTCTCGGATGAGGTATACCGGGAGTTTATCTATACCGGTTCCCCGTATATCTCGGCTTGTCATCTGGAAGGTATCGAGCAGAACGTGGTATTGATCGATTCTGTCTCAAAACGCTATTCGGAATGCGGTATCCGTATCGGTGCGTTGATTACGAAAAATGCCGAAGTGCGTAGTGCCGTCATGAAGTTCTGCCAAGCTCGTTTAAGCCCGCCTTTGATCGGACAGATCGCAGCCGAGGCCTCTTTGGATGCTTCCGAGGAGTATGCCCGTGAGACTTATGACGAGTATGTGGAACGGCGTAAATGCTTGATCGATGGCTTGAACCGTATTCCCGGCGTTTATTCTCCCATACCGATGGGCGCTTTCTATACGGTGGCTAAACTTCCGGTGGATGATGCCGATAAGTTCTGCGCTTGGTGTCTGGAAGAGTTTGAATACGAGGGTCAGACGGTCATGATGGCACCGGCGTCGGGTTTTTACACGACACCGGGACTTGGTAAGAATGAGGTTCGTATGGCCTATGTCTTGAAAAAGGAAGATTTGGCGAAAGCTTTGACGGTGTTATCAAAGGCGCTGGAAGCTTATCCGGGAAGAATGTTATAAATGAATTTAGAGCTATTTATCGCCAAAAAGATACATTTCAGCAAGGAGGGGGATCGTGAGGTTACTCCTCCCGCTGTTCGTATTGCCATGATCGGGATCGCTTTGGGATTGGCGGTGATGATTCTTTCGGTGGCGATCGTGATAGGCTTTAAGAAAGAGGTCCGGAACAAGGTGATCGGTTTCGGCTCGCATATCCAGATCACGAATTTCGATAGTAATTCTTCCTATGAGTCGCAGCCGATAGCGGTTAGCGATACTTTATTGAATGCGCTCGATGCATTCCCGGGTATTCGCCATGTCGAGAAATTCGCGACGAAGCTCGGTATCTTGAAGACTGACCAAGATTTTCAAGGAATTGTCTTGAAAGGGGTGGACACGGATTATGACTGGACTTTCTTCAAGGATAATTTAAAAGAGGGCGAGATCTTTACGATCCAGCCGGATAAGAACTCTACAGATGTTATTATTTCCAAGTATTTATCAGATCTGCTAGGACTAAAGGTAGGGGATTCTTTCCTGACTTATTTTGTGCAAGACGATGTGCGTGCCCGTAAGTTCACGATCACGGGGATTTATGAGACGGGTTTCCTTGATTATGACAAGATGTTCGTAATCGCCGATATTAAGCAGATACGTCGCTTGAACGGTTGGGATAAAGATCAAGTAAGCGGACTTGAGTTGCAGGTGGACGACTATGATCGTTTGGACCAAGTAGCCGAGGATATTTATTTCGATCTGACGGAACGGCAAGACCGAAATGGCAATACGTTCTACGCCCGCTCGATCAAGGAGTTGAACCCGATGATCTTTAATTGGCTGGATGTGCTAGACATCAATGTGGTGGTTATCTTGGCGCTGATGCTTTCTGTCGCAGGGTTTACCATGATCTCCGGATTATTGATCATAATCTTGGAACGTACCAATATGATCGGAATCCTAAAAGCCTTGGGACAAAATAATAACAGTATTCGCAAGATCTTCTTGTATGTCTCTTTCTTCTTGATCGGCAAAGGAATGTTATGGGGGAATATCATCGGTATCTCTATTTGTTTGCTTCAATCTCATTTCCATATTATCCAATTAGACCCTTCTATTTATTATTTGGATGCCGTGCCTATCGATCTGAGTCTATTTTCACTGTTCCTTTTGAATATAGGGACATTGGCCGCCTCCATGTTGATGATGCTGGGACCTTCCTATTTGATTACGAAGATTGATCCGGCCAAGAGTATCCGTTTTGAATAAAAGCCGTATCTTTGGCATATGTTCTAGTTTTGCCGGATTGATATGACAGATCTTATCTCTAAAGAAAAGCGTAGCTATATCATGTCTATGATTAAGGGCAAGAATACAAAGCCCGAGATTATAGTCCGTAAATACCTGTTCCATTGCGGCTTTCGCTTTCGTGTGAATGTAAAGCGCCTTCCCGGTACCCCTGATATCGTATTGCGTAAATATAAGACCGCTATCTTCGTGAACGGCTGTTTCTGGCATGGGCACGAGGGTTGCCCGGAATTTCGTCCTCCCCGTACCCGGGTAGAGTGGTGGACCGAGAAACTAAACCGGAATAAAGCTCGGGATGCCCGTGTACGTGAGGAATTACGAGCGATGGGCTGGAATACGATGGTGATTTGGGAATGCCAGCTTAAACCCAAAGAACGGCAAGCTACTTTAGAAAATGTCGTCCGTTTATTGGAAAAGACGTATGTGGAATCTACCTATCATGCGAAGTTTACCCCAGCCTACCCGCTATTAGAGGAGGAAGAACTTCCCAAAGTGGCGGAAGAAGAAGAGTGCTATGGCGTTGTAGATGACTAAAGTAACCACACTAAAATTATTTCTATGGAAGATGTGTAATCTTTCTTCTCCCTATAAGGTGCATTCATTAATCCATTTCATCTATTGCTTGCTCTATTATCACATTTTTTAATGTGATGATATAAAAGCTTGCGTCACTTGTTTTATAGATACCATAATTCACATGTTCATATCCATCTATATAAGATACTTCATATTGAACGAATACGTTGTTTGGATTATCAAGTCTTTGTTCCTCTGTATCATTGTTAGCGAATTTTTCAACGAATACAGTTGTTATCTTGGATACTAATCCTTTTAATTTTGCACTCTTATCTAAATGATGTTCTTCTTCGAAACTGATATTATGGTTGGCGAACATATATGGTTCTGTTTTGTTGCCGGTTATTGTTGAATATTCTCCTACCTGAATAGGATTACCACAACATTGCATCATTGAAGGGTCGTATAATACATTACATTGGCTTTTATATTCTTTTAGAGAAACTTGGTAACCTATCATAAAGAGAGCGGCTTCCAATGCTCTTAGTTGTTTTTCGGGAGGTAACAGGTTTGAAAAATTGGATGAATGGGATAGTATTTCTTTTAACAGCCAATTTGCTCTAAGGTTGTTCTCCAGATGATTCCCATAACGTTCTGTATTTCTTAGTAGAGGGAATCGTCCCTCTACAGGATCTGGATTTCTATTAGCTTTGCCTCTCCCATTTGCATAAGCGAACTTTAAGTTTTTCGGTACATCTTCAAGATGCCTGTCATCACAAAATCTCTTGACAAGAAGACCTAATGCGGCTCCTACACGGCTGTCATAAATGACAAAATCATTTATATACAAGGAATAAATCTTAGTAAATCCGGAATTCATATATACTACTTGGTCATCGGACTCTGGTACTTCTATTTTCTCGCTAGTCAATATCATTTTGACGGATTCCAGATACTGAACTAGTCCTTGTTCTTCGTCTATTTTTTCGATTTTTTCCTTATTTCCACGTAAAACACCTCCCCATTCCAATATCTTTAAGCAGGTATCTTTACACAGTATATCATCTTTTGTTTCAAGGCTTTTTTTCAAGCGGCAAGATAGTTTATCCAAAATATTAGAACTTTCTTCAAAGCTGCTTCCTTTAATTGTTTTTCCCTCTAAGTCTTTTACTCTGAAATCCCAAGCGTAGTTTTCATAGGCATTGTAAATGGAATTGCATTGCCATTCTTTTTTATTTCTTTGATTTATATATTGGTGTGTAAAGCCAGAGTCTATTTTGGGTACAAACCAATTGATGAATTCTATCACTTTTTCATCTTTGTAAAAGTTGCTTTTTTGATTTATATAGCTTTTCATATCCTATGTTTTTTAGATTAACTTATTAAGTTTCCGTTAAATGAGTACGGTTACCTTATAGAGAATGGACTTCCTCCATTCGCTTTAGCTCATAACTGCGGATTTGCATCACGATGCAGTGCAACTTCGTGTCGTGTATCAACTGCCGTACTTTGGGGGCTGCGGCATATTTCTTTATCTGTTCCACGGCCTCTTTCCATTGAGTCTCAGCTTTCTCTTCCGTGTCCTTGGAAGAAAGATATTTCAATTCAAGGATATAGCTATGCTTCACCTCATACCGGAGCAGGTCTGGCATAAGGAACAGATCACAATAACCGTGGTTCAACTCTACTTCCGGTGCGGTTAGGTAATAGGCGTTCACGCTTAGGTAGGCGGTGAAGAAGCCTTGTATGTTTCGCTCACCCTCGATAGCGCTGCGTACGGACGAGTTCTCCTTATAAGCATTGGCTATAAATTCGAGGCTTTCGCGCCAATGGCCATCGTAAGCCATATCATAGAACATCAGGCCTAGGTCGTTCAAGTTGATATGACGCTTATCTTGATATTCCTCTAGCAAAAATTCGTAGTACTGCTTGCGCACGTTATTGTTAGGGATGCTTAGCACCAGATAATTCCCCCGTTTGGCGGTGATAGTCAGCATGCCGTAATAAAAGAGCAAGCTGGGGAAGATTTCCGGGTTAGCGATCTGGGTCGCGGGGAAGGTGGTTATCAAGTTCGTGACAATCTGCCCTTCCTCCGTGATCTTACGCAATACACCCTTGCGATTCCCGTCTAGCTTGTCCAGTTGGATGAGTCTTTTCATCTTATTATAGTCCGTGCGGGTATTGGGGTCGATCATCTCTTTGGGTGATTTGCCCAGCGTCATGTAATTGCGTAGATAGTAAAGCACCATGTCGCAGTTGAATATCTTTGGATCATGGCCTAAGCTCTCTTCCGCGAAACAATAATTGTCGTACCACGGTTTCATCTCTTGAATCATCGCATCTATGTCCGCGTCTGCAGGGAGTTTACCAACTTCCTTGTAATAGTTGAACATCGTGCGTACGTCCGTCTCGCTGAATCCCAGCATCATGTTGAATCTGTGGTCGGTACTGATATTCCAGCCGATATTGAATCCGCTCGTTAAGTCGTCCAACGTTACGGGACTGACTCCGGTCATGAAGATACGTTCGAACATCCCCTTGAACTTCTTGAAGATCTCTCGGTAGAAGCCGCTGGCATGGGTCAAGGCATGATAGATCTCGTTTCCTTGCTCGTTGAGGACAACATTGGTGAAGTTATCATATTCATCGATGATGAGATAGAGCTTGGCGCCGTATTCGGCTGAATGGAAATTTAGGTAGTTTAGTTTACTCACAAAGTCGGGCTGTGCTTCCATTTTCTTTGCGTAACCGGGAAAGTAATAAGGTTCGTATACTTTTCCGAATACATCCATCGCCATGCTACAATAACGATCGAAGTTCTCGGCCAATGAACCATTTCCTCCGCTGGCACGGGAGAAATCGAGGTAGAGTACTTGATATTGTCCTTGCATAGGTGTCGGGTGGCTACCTATCCACAGATTACCGAAGCGTTTATCGAACTTCTCTTTCTGCGCGATATCATAGTAGGCCCGTAGCATACTCAAGAAGATGCTCTTTCCAAAACGGCGCGGACGAATAAAGAAAAGATTACTAGGTTGCTCTTCCAGTAGGGGCAGATACATCGTCTTATCTACGTAATACTGGTTTTGTTCCACTACTTCCACGAAGTTGGAAATGCCATAGGGGATTCTTTTTACATCTTCCATAATCGCTCTTGCTTTTTAGTTCATATCTACGAGAATGAGTCAAAGGTAATTTTTTCTTTGTGAAGAAACAACGGAAATAAGAAGAATGTTGGAGTACTACTTACTTGCTTGATAAAGTTATCTCCAAGGGTACTTGAAGTATATCTTCTATAAGGAAGTAAGTAGTACTCTGTGAAAAGGGGGCTTTTTTATTCTTTAACTATGCTTACGGCTTGACCGGAAAGTCGTACCCAATAGATGCCTGCTTGATAGCCGCTCATCGAGATCGTGTTTTCTCCTGCTTGGGCTTGGAATGACTGAACGATCCGGCCCTTTGCGTCGATGAGATAGACGGTTTGGGGAGCCGGGAGATTGAGATAGAACCGGTCTTTTACGACTCTGGGATAGACAATCCGCTCCTCGCTTACCTCTTCGATGGATGTGGGAATCTCATTGACCGTCACTTCGCAGGTTGCCGATAGATCCCCCTCGTTGGTCGTGGCCGTGATCGTGGCGTTGCCCGGCGACAAGGCTTGTACGAGACCTGTGGAATTCACACTGGCTATGGCCGGGGCAGAGGTAGACCAACGGACGGAGGTGTCATCCGCATTGGCGGGTTTTACCGTGGCTACCAATTGTAGCGACTCCCCACGTTCCATCGTGGCGGAAGAGAGGTTGAGCGTTATATCGGTAACAGGGATAGGCTCCGGTGTAGGCTGGGGTTCGGAGCGGGTGACGGTCACCGTACATTCGTCCGCATAGTTACCCGAGGCGGTAATGGCGGTCAGTATCGTCTCTCCGGCTTGTAGCGCTTTAACCTCGCCCGATTCATCGACGCTCGCTATATTCTTGTCCGAGGAATGCCATACGAGGGTTCGGTTGGCGTTCGCTTCCGCATCGAATGTTACGGATAATCGTTCGCTTTGCCCGATCTCCAGCGAGAGCGTTTTCTTGTTCAAGCGGATGCCTCGTATCTCTTCCGCTTCGGAAAGGGAAGAGGCGATCTCCGTGTTTCCATATAATAGACTACCTCCGGAAGCCGTGCCATCAAGAGGCTGCCCGGCGGTGCCTTGCCAGACGTTCTCGCCGTTCTCTCCCGCTACGCAGGAGAATGCGCCGGGTTCCCATGCTTGCTGGGCGAAGAGCAAGGTGGGGGAGAAGAGTAAGGATATGAATAGGAGCTTTCTCATGAGATTGTTAATTTTGAGGTTGATATAATTCGTTGTATTGGATAAAGAAAGGATAGGAGGCTACTACGTCTTTGTTTTTGTCTTTGATCACCAATGTCAGTGGATGTTTTTCCGGATAGGGGAAATAATCAAAGTTAAAAGAATAGCATCTTCCATAACTTGTGGATTTCGAGCTATATTCTGTATCTATGGTTGCTCCTTCTATCTCGGCGGTCAATTGTTGATCTATTCCATTTTGGTAGATTATTGTAAAATTTAGCTCTGCGTCGGTATATATTTGTCCGGATGTATTCCCCACATAGCCTTTAACAGTACCTCCACTAAGTATTGTAAATAACGTGATATTATCATTTCCATCGCCGGCACATGTCAGGATAAAATCATTCTTTATGCGATCTCCATTGTTTGTCACACTCCCCGCCTTCTCCGCATACAACGCATACGGCACCGACACCATTTGCGTATTCGATACCTCGGTATATTTCGTCTCTACCTTTTGCTTCATGCCAAGGCGAAGGAAATAGGGTGCCTTGCTCCAATCGATCTCGGCGAATGCGCCCGCTTGCGCATTGCCTCCACCAATCAACAGGTTGATCGTTCCCGTCTTGGTGGTGGTTAGTTCGTGGGTTTCTGTGTAGACCGCCGTGCCTTGGTTGCTGCCCTGCAAGATTTCCACTTGCACGGAGATAGGTTTCTCGGACAGGACTTTGCCCGTCAAGTCTCTCGCTACGGCTTGGTAGCTGATGAGTTGGGGCACTTGCGCTTGCGTGAGGCTGATGGCGAGAAGCCATGCGCACAACATAAGGATCTTTTTTGTATTCATCTGATTTATATTTAAAAGTTAATAAATAGTTCTTTCATAAACCAGCATATACAAAAAAAGCGCGGGATTCGTCTGTCACTTATCCCACACCTCAGGCCTTCGCATTGCCCATCGTAAAAGGATAAGCAACGTTGAAGCCCACGCCGATATGTATGTAACAAACTTCCGTGTACCCATAAAAGGCACACGAAAGGGTACGATACACTCCCGCAGGCATCTATCGTTGCCTTATCTTCTTTTACGATCCAAAGTTGCGAAGTTTGAGATGTAGAAGACAAGACGCTAATAAACGCCTTTTCAATATATGTCTGTTCCTGCCCGTTTGATCGGCGTGGGAACAACGCAAAGATACTGGATTATTTGGATATAAGATGCGGGAAATGATAGATTTTATGTGGCAAAGATGATCGTGTGGATGAAGCGTCAACGAACGAAGTGTTCTTTCTTTTTATGGATTGCTGACTATTTGCTTCTTTGAGGGCTGGTATCGTGACTAGATCTTTTTGAAACGGGCACGAAATAACGGGTGAGGCAAGGGGATAAGCGGTCGTTTTTACTCGAAAACGGCTGTTTTTATAATAGAAAGCTGCTGTTTTGGGGTTTGAAACCATGCCGTTGGGCATTGTAAACCTGTAAGCATTGGATCATAAACCTGCTTGAATGGGCATCGTAACCTGCTTACTTCCCCATTTAGAGCCGGTAGAATAGCCTGAAGGAGCTTGATTCGGGTGCTTTAGCAACTGTTTTTACGCTAGAATGAAAGGGCGTTTCTTGATATATCATTAATGATGAGCGTGTTAAATGTATTTTAACGTGAATTTGGAAGCAGTCTGTACCTTTGCCCGGAAAAAACGATTCTCCGGGAGTTTAGGTTACAATTTGTCAAAAGGAAAGCAAGAGGATATTAGGAGCGGGAAGGGATAAAAAACGTCTCGGTAAGTGGGCTAAAAACAACTTAGTAAGCAGACCGGCATCAGCTTAGTAAGCAGACTACCCCTCTGCTTACTAAGTAGACACCCCCTTTGTTTAGTAAGTAGAGGTCGCTCTACTTACTAAGTTGATGTCGGTCAGCTTAGGGAGAACGTGTAATCCTTTTTGCTTTTGAAAAGCCGGTAAATACGGATATATCCATTGAACAGGGGCTGAATAAACTCCAACAGGAATAACCAACCGGTAGTAGGGTTTTGTTGGAGCATTCGAGCCGATTTGCCGAAAACGATTGCCTTGATTATAAAACGTATCAAATATAATAATATGGCGATCAAGGAGATTAGCCAGTTACCCTGTAGTCCGATCACGACCGTAGCGATAACCGATGCTTGGAAAAGGAAGAAACATGTGGATTCTAGATGGTAGAATGTCGAGGTGTTTCCTTTGTAATACCGTTGAGTGGCGGCACGAGAGACCTTCATCTCTTTCCAAACGCCAAAACGTTCGATTGGATCCATTTCCGTCAGGCTGTCCGGGGTATAGATTACTTTCGTATTCTCCTTGGTCGAGGCTTCGTTGATGAATAAGTCATCGTCGCCCGCATGCAGGTTCAAGGATTGGCAGTAGCCTTTATGCTTGAAGAATAACTCTTTCCGATAAGATAAATTTCGTCCGTTTCCGATATATGGGTGATGGGAGAGGGCGGAAGATAGATAACGTAAACCTGTCAATAAGTTATCATAGGCGATCAACTTATGAAAGAATCCCTTGTAGTTGCTATATTTGCAGTAGCCCAAGATAATACTGGTCTCGGGTGTGTATCCACCAACCATGGCGGATAACCATTGATCGTTGAGCGGTTGGCAATTCGCCTCCGTGAATAGAAGAATATCGTATTTGGCCGCTTTCACACCTAAGGTAAACGCCAGTTTACGGCGGCTTAGGTAACGAGCGTCCGAGGGGACGTAAGTATGATACAAATGTTTATACTCATTTTGAAAGAACTTTAGCGTATCGTCAGTATCGTCGCTCGAGCCATCGTTGATAACGACTACCTGATATTCAGGGTAATCTTGTGTAAGTAACGCAGGAAGGTGTTTCTTGAGGTTCTCAGAATCATTTTTAGCGTATAGGATGATGGATATGGGGAGTTTATTACCTTCCTCTAAGGTATCATCCGTTCGTTTTGACGCACGTAAAGGGCGGGCATAAGCGATCAGATAATAAAGAGATAAGATAACGAACCCTATTAAGGAGATTCCCAATAGGAAAAGCTCTGTAGTATTGAGTAGAAACATAATAATGTGCCAATGTATTAAATGTCAATGTGCTAAAACAACAATATACCAATGCGATACCTAAAACGTATTCGCATGGGTATATTGGTATATAATAGCGAAGTGCTATAACCTCTTATATCGTATCGGAATAATAGGCTTTCGGCAAATGACGGCAGTTGTATTGGGAGGCCATGACCTCGCCATAAGCACCGGCGGAACGAAGGGCGATCAAGTCGCCACGATGAGCCTTGTTCAACTCTACATCCTTGCCGAATACATCCGATGACTCACAGATCGGGCCTACCACATCGTAAGTCTCTACTGCCTCATCGCTGCTGATGTTCTCGATACGGTGATAAGCGTCGTACATCGCCGGGCGGATCAATTCCGTGAAACCTGCGTCAAGGATAGCGAATTTCTTCGTCTCTCCTTCCTTGACATATAATACCTTAGAGATTAATGTTCCGCATTGAGCGACGATCGAACGTCCCGGCTCAAAATGTACCTGTTGACCCGGACGTACTTGAAGCAGTTTATGAATGGCCGCGAAATAGTTATCGAAAGCCGGGATCGATAAATGATTCGGGTGATAGTAATCGATACCTAATCCACCTCCGAAGTTCAGGTTCTCCACCGTAACCCCGTGAGCTTCCAGTTCTTCCTGTATCTCGTTGAAACGAATTACCAAATTGCGGAAGCTAGACATATCCGTGATCTGTGAACCGATATGGCTATGGATACCGATCAACTTCACATTCTTCATCTCCTTTAATTTATCCAGTACGCCTCCTAATTGGCTAAGGTTGATACCGAATTTATTTTCCTTCATACCCGTCGTGATCTTGGCATGCGTATGGGCATCCACTTCCGGATTGATACGAAGGGCGATAGAGGCCACTTTATGCTTGGCGGCCGCCAGCTCATTGATGATTTCCAACTCAACGGCAGATTCCACGTTAAAGCAGAAAATATCATTGTCCAGTCCTAGGTTGATCTCCCAATCCGCTTTGCCGACACCGGCAAAGACAATCTTATCGGCAGGAAAACCGGCATCTAAAGCTGCCTGTACCTCGCCGCCACTTACGCAGTCTGCGCCAAGGCCGTTTGCCGCTATGATGGAAAGGATACGGGGATTGGCATTCGCTTTCACGGCATAATGCACGTGGTAACCATATTTCCCGGATTCGGTTTTTACTACGTCTAATGTGTCTTGCAATAGCTTGACATCATAATAATAAAAAGGCGTAGAAAGCTGCTTGAACTTTTCTACAGGAAATGTTCCTTTGAGCATATTATACGAAATTATATAAAGATAAATAAGGGCAGTCTGTAAAAGGCCGCCCTCGTTTGTTTTTATTTGTTGTTAAATAAATGATCGCTTAGAGCTTGCAGCGCTCTCTGCTTGTCCGAGGCCTTAATCAGCAAGGAGACGTTGTAGTTGCTTCCTCCGTAGGAGATCATGCGAACCGGGACATCCTTCATGGCCTGTACGATACGAGCCTCGAAGCCGATGTTATCCCATTCTAGGTCGCCAACCACGCAAACGATAACCATATCCTCGTCTACGGTCACGGTTCCGTACTTCTTCAAATCGTCAACGATCTCTTCCAGATGCTTGCGGTTATCGATCGTAACGGAGACACCCACTTCGGAAGTCGTAACCATATCGATCGGAGTCTGGTAGTTCTCGAAAGTCTCGAATACCTTACGCAAGAAACCTGTAGCTAGCAACATACGTCCGCTCTTGATCTTGATAGAGGTAATATTGTCTTTGGCGGCGACCGCTTTGATCTTACCTTTTTCGATAGCGTTTGAGATCAATGTACCCGGAGCGTCCGGCTGCATCGTATTTAACAAACGAACCGGGATGTTGTTCAATTTAGCCGGCAATATACAAGTCGGGTGAAGGATCTTGGCTCCGAAATAAGCTAATTCGGCAGCTTCCTCGAAATGCAATTGACGGACTGGAGACGTTCCCTGTACGATACGAGGGTCGTTATTGTGCATACCGTCGATGTCTGTCCAGATCTGGATCTCTTCCGCACCGATAGCTGCGCCGATTAAGGATGCGCTATAGTCGCTACCACCTCGTTGTAGGTTATCGATCTCGCCGTAAGCGTTGCGGCAGATATAACCTTGTGTGATGTATAGATCAGCATCCTTATTATCAGCGAGTAATTTCACCAATTTCTCTTTGATATAGACAGGGTCCGGTTCCGCGTTCTTATCCGTACGCATATAATCCAAAGCCGGGATCAATACGGATTTCACGCCGCATTCGTTCAAATAAAGATTCATCATACCCGTAGAGATCAACTCTCCTTGTGCCAAGACAACCTTTTCCTCGAACAAGGTAAACAGATCCTTCGTGAACGTACGGATATATTCGAAATGAGATTTTATCAGTTCTTTGGCCTTCTGTTTATATTCCTCGGTGCTGTATAGTTCCTCAACATGGCCCATATATTTCATGGCAAGCTTGTTGATGATCTCATTCGCTCCGTCTGGGTTCTTTTTGTACAGGTAGTCGGAAATCTCGACTAACGAGTTGGTTGTACCCGACATGGCTGACAATACAACGATCTTACGGTCTCCCGTGATCAGTTTCGCTACATCTTTCATTCTCTGTGCAGATCCCACAGAAGTACCGCCAAACTTTAAAACTTTCATCTTCTTTTGTTCTATATTAAATTGTTTTCTTTTTCAATCGAATGCGACCGCAAAGTTACAAAAAAATTATTCTCTGACATCACTTAGACAGGCATTCTCGCATTTTACTATGCGGGCAGGATAATTATGCACGATCGTATAGTTATGAGTGGTCATAATCACCGCCGTTCCCTGCTGGCAGATGTCGTGTAAGAGTTGTACGATTTGTCCGCTCGTCTCCGGGTCCAAGTTGCCGGTCGGCTCATCCGCCAGTATCAACTTGGGGTTGTTCAGAAGGGCACGGGCAATAACGATACGTTGTTGTTCCCCGCCGGATAGCTCATGCGGCATTTTATAGCCTTTGTCTTGCATGCCTACCTGACGGAGCACATTGTCTATCCGTTCCTTGATCTCGCTTTTCTTTTTCCATCCGGTGGCTTTCAGCACGAATTCCAGATTCTTGGAGACGGAACGGTCGGTCAACAATTGGAAATCTTGGAAGACGATACCTAGTTTCCTACGCAAATAAGGGATATCCTTCCGCTTCATCTTGGTGAGGTTGTAATCCATGATACGTGCCTCGCCTCGCAAGATCGGTATCTCGCAATACAAGGACTTGAGCAGGCTGCTTTTACCGGAGCCTACCTTCCCGATCACATATACGAACTCTCCGTTACGAAGCGTGAGGCATGCGTCGTGTAATACCCTGTTTTCCTCACGGCATATCTCCACGTTCTCTAATTTGAGTAGAATATCTTCTTCCATAGAATTTATCAACCTTTATGTCTTTTCTTTAATTCACGGGCGAGGTCTTCCAGACGAAGTCCCTTGCTTGTCAATAATACGATTAAGTGGTAAACCAAGTCGGATGCCTCATAGATGAAGCCGTCCTCGGTTCCGTTGGTCGCCTCGATAACGGTCTCTACCGCTTCTTCGCCGACTTTCTGGGCCATGCGATTCACGCCTTTCTGGAATAAGGTAGTCGTATAGGAACCTTCCGGCATTTCTTGACGGCGACGCTCGATGAAGTTCTGCAAGTATTTCAAGAACATGATATCCTCTACGTTCTTCTCGCCGAAACAAGTATCCGCTCCCGTATGACAAACCGGTCCGGCTGGAATCGCCTTGATCAATAATGTATCGTTGTCGCAATCCGCCGTGATGCTAACCACCTGCAACGTATTTCCGCTACTCTCTCCCTTCATCCACAAACGGTTTTTCGTGCGGCTAAAGAATGTAACCTTACCCGTACTTACTGTCTCATCATAAGCTTCTTGATTCATGAAGCCCAACATTAATACCTTACTAGTGTTGTTGTCTTGTACGATAGCGGGTATTAATCCGCCCATTTTCTCGAAATCTAATTTCATCTTTATATATAATGTGTTATATCCTTACATTGATCCCCTCGTCCTTGAGGTATTGCTTCAAGTCGCCTATCCGTATCTCGCCGAAATGGAAAACGCTGGCCGCTAAAGCCGCGTCCGCTTTCCCATTGGAAAACGTATCCCGGAAATGTTCCATCTTTCCCGCTCCACCGGAGGCGATAACCGGGATATGCAACGTATCGGCCAAGGTAGCCAGAGCGTCGTTCGCGTATCCGTCTTTTACGCCATCGTGCGTCATACTGGTGAAAAGGATCTCGCCGGCGCCACGGCTTTCCGCTTCCGAGGCCCATTGAAACAAATACTTATCCGTCGGGATACGCCCTCCGTTTAGATAGCATAGCCAGTCATTGTTCTCAAAATTAGCGTCGATAGCGACTACGCATACCTGACTACCAAAGTTCTTGGCGATCTCCTCGATTAATGCCGGGTTACGTAAAGCCGCCGAGTTGATCGAGACCTTATCGGCGCCAGCGCTAAGCAAACGATCCACGTCCTTCAATTCGTTGATACCTCCACCCACGGTAAAAGGGATGCTGATATGGGCCGCCACTTGTTTTACCAACTCGGTGAAAGTCTTTCGCCCCTCGTGTGAGGCGGTAATATCCAAGTACACTAATTCGTCAGCCCCTTCACGGCTGTACTGGGCACCCAACTCCACGGGGTCTCCAGCGTCGCGAAAGTTCACGAAGTTGATGCCTTTTACGGTCTTTCCATCCTTTATATCCAGACAGGGAACAATTCTCTTGGCTAGCATATATCTATTTTATTATTTCAAGTAAAACGAAGTAAATCTTTCAACTGGATCTTCCCCTCATAAATGGCCTTGCCGAAAATGACAGCGGGAATCCCAGCCTCAGATAATTTCTCAATATCCTCGATCGAGCTTACGCCACCGCTCGCTATGATATAAAGGAAGGGGATCTCGTCCCGTATCTCTTTATATAAATCGATAGCCGGGCCTTGAAGCATGCCATCCCGTGCGATATCCGTGCAGATCACCTTGGTAATCCCCTTGTCGTAATATCCTTTGATAAAAGGAATCAACTCTTGGCTGGTCGTTTCCTCCCAACCGCTGATGGCGATCTTCTTTTCTTTGGCATCGGCCCCTAATATGATTTTCTCGCTACCGAACTTGCTGATCCAAGAGGTGAACATTTCCGGGTTCTTCACGGCGATACTGCCCCCGGTTACCATCTGGGCGCCGCTTTCGAAGGCGATCTCCAGATCATCCTCTTGTTTCAAGCCCCCTCCGAAATCAATGATCAAGGAAGTCCGGGTCGCTATCCGCTCAAGGATACGGTAGTTGATGATGCGTCCCTCGCGGGCTCCATCCAAATCTACCACATGCAAACGCCGGATGCCGTTACCCTCGAACATCTTGGCCACCTCCAGAGGATCTTCGTTGTAAACCTTCTTGGTCGCATAATCTCCTTGCGTCAACCGGACGCATTTGCCATCTATTATATCTATAGCGGGAATAAGCTCAATCATATCTTTAAAAAGTTTTTCAATATAACCTCTCCTACCGATCCACTTTTTTCCGGATGGAACTGTGTCGCGTAGAAGTTGTCCTTATGTAAAGCGGCGCTGAACGGAAGGATGTAATCGGTCGTAGCCGCCGTATATTCATTTACAGGTACATAATAACTATGTACGAAGTAAACAAATTTGTTCTCCAATCGCTCATTGAATAGGCCGCTTTTAACGTTTGTCAAGGTATTCCAACCCATGTGAGGAACCTTGTCCTCATGCTTTCGCGGAATAAAACGTTTTACTTCCGTAGGGAAGATCCCCAAGCAATCTGCGTTTCCCTCCTCCGAACGCATGCACATCAATTGCATGCCGAGGCATATCCCGAGTACCGGTTGCTTTAGGTTCAAGATCACCTGATCCAATTTATGCTCCCTTAAATACTCCATGGTCGTGAAAGCTTCACCTACTCCGGGAAAGATAACCTTATCCGCTTTATTTAATAATTCCGGATCAGCCGTGATGATCGGGGTAACGCCCAACCGCTTCAAAGCGTAATCTACCGAGTAGATGTTTCCGGCATTATATTTAATAATGGCAACGTCCATTGTTGTTAAGCATTTATATTGAGTCGCAAAAGTAACAAATTATCATTACATAATTATGAATGGCGATTGAAAAGTTCCAAAATGAAATGTATTTGTGATAAACTGGTGTGATCGGGAAGGGGAAATAAAGAAAGGGACGATCGCTTATGTGGACCTATGGAAAGAATATTTCAGCGAAAAGTTGATTTTTTTTACTCCAGCTATTGCAGGTTTAAAAATAATACTTACCTTTGCACCGCAATCGAGAGAGATAGCGATAAAGAAAAGAGGTTCGGTAGTTCAGCTGGTTAGAATACATGCCTGTCACGCATGGGGTCGCGGGTTCGA
>ERZ773164.1214-NODE-1214-length-26806-cov-6.809764_pt1 | contig 26806 bp, 22 predicted proteins | sample MGYA00511917_ERZ773164 | MGnify/ENA primary metagenome ERZ773164 (study PRJEB29015, sample SAMEA2737847) | human gut metagenome | biome: human gut; feature: human-associated habitat; material: faeces | place: China | collected 2012 ...
CCATATTTTGCGCAGCGGTATGCCGGGATTACCGGCTTCGGACCTATATTGATATCGCTCTTAAATTTTTATTGTGCGGAATCTCGTTCTGTGAGGTCTTTTTGTATCGTCTCCAGATAATGCACCAGAATATCCCGGCTGGCGCGGATCTGATAGCTTTTATCGACCTCATCGTAGGTGAAGCTCTTGCGGCCCCCGTCCTGCATCCGTTTCCAGAAGGTTTCCAGATCACGAAATGGGACATAATACAATTCATCTAACGCAGTGAAATGAAGAATGATAAAGGCGATTCCTCCCTGTTCTTCAAATTCTTTCATAAACCGGATCTGATGCTCATGAACGTTTTGAAGCGGAAAGGTTTTTACCGCGCATTCTTTCGCGTCGAAGCAGACCGGAATACCCTGTACAGCGCCAATATAGTCCACGGTACTTTTCTGGTCAAAGTAAGCCAGAGTAATGTGCCTGGTGGACTTTTCAATGGTGATGGGCGTGATCGGGGTTGGGATTTTCTGGATCAGGGCCAGCTTTTTCTCCCGGTAAACTTCGTTTGTATGGTTGATGATATCCTCGAGTGTGGAGCCGCGCAGCCCCCGGCTTTTCCAGGTGCCCATACTAACGCACTCCCTCCGGCAGAGGGCCAAGAACTTTCTGGAATTCGCCCGGCAGCGGAGCCGTAAAGCTCTTCCCGCTTAAATGCGCGAGCGGCTCTTCCATCTGCGGAAAGACCAGTTTCCAGGAATGAAGCATCTGGGAATGGATGTGGTACTGGCGCTTTGCCTCTTCATTTACTCTCTGGTTTCCATACTTCATATCTCCCACGATCGGATGCCCGATGGACGCCAGATGCGCACGGATCTGATGAGTCCGGCCTGTAATCAGCGTTACCTTTAACAGGGTATAAGATTCTGTTTCCATCAGTGGTTCGTATTCCGTACAGATGGGCGCACTGTCTGGAAGTTCCTTCTGGCTGATGGTTACCTGATTTGATTTTTCATCTTTTTTTAAAAATCCCTCAATCCGTTTTTTCTCTTTCACAGAGCCGGAAACCACGCAGAGATAATATTTATGCAGGGAACGGTCCTTGAACATGGCAGATAGCTTCTGCAGTCCTGCAAGCGAGCAGCCTGCTGCCACAAGGCCGCTGGTATTGCGGTCCAGCCGGTTGCAGACCGAGGGCCGGAAGCTGCGCAGGTCTTCTTTTGTCAGTTTTCCGGAATCTAGCAGATAATCGATCAGATACTCCACCAGGGATTCGTCCTGCTCCTTTGCCTTCTGGGACAGCATGCCGGACGGCTTATTGATCAGAAGCACATGCTCATCCTCATAAATGATGTGCAGCTTCGTTTTCTTTACCTTCTGTATCTTCACTTCTGAAAACTTCTCGATGGTTTCGTCTGCCAGAAACAGCTTGATCTCATCTCCCTCAGCGAGCTTTTCCGAACCATCACATTTCTTTCCATTCAGGACGATATTTTTCTTGCGCATCATCTTGTACAAAAAGCCCTTGCCAGCCAGATTCAGATACTTTCCAAGCAGCTTGTCCAGGCGCTGTCCGGCCTCATTTTTATTTACCGTAATGGATTTCATAAGAAAGTCTCTCCTTTCTCTTTGGTTACATGGACAGATTTTTCATCAGCGCTGCCGCATAATCCACCACGCCGTCATCCTCGTATTCAGAAGCCGGTTTCAGGCTGTCCAGTCTGCGAAAAAACGCGTGAGGATCCCGGATCAGCTTCACATTCGGATCCAGTTTGTTGGCCTGAAACAGCGCATTGACCGCCTTTTCCGCCTTGGCAAGATCTGCTTTTTCACTGCTGCAGAACGCAAACACTCCATTCGGGTGGACCGCTACGGCGTCCAGTGGAAGGATCTGCTCCTTTGTGGTAACAATCAGATCATACAGCATAGTACATTTCTCTTCATATGCATGGGCTTTTTCATAAAAAGACCGGTCTGCTGTGCGGTACTTCCAGGATGCCAGAAGCGGGGATGCCAGATTCGCCATGGGAAGCACTGTCAAAATTGCCATAACCGTCAAGATGTTCTTCGCCGCCTGTTCAGAAGCCATCTGCCTCGCAATCAGCTGGGCGATGATGGCTGCCGCAAACAGACCGGTTAAAAGCGCCCTGGATTTCTTATGCTGGTCACGGTATCCATACTGTCCTTTTCTGATCTTCATAATTATTTCTCCTCTTTTTCTCATGTAACGTTCACTCCATCGTAAGTGTTCCGTGCCGCCACAGCCGCGGGCAAAATTCCATTCCATTATGCAGAAAACAGCAGGGAAAGGATGAAATCATGCGGGAACACCTTGACCAGCAGGAAAAATACCTTCATAAGCGGCCCATATACCGATACCCGTTTTCCCATCATGCTGTCACGCAGTGCCTTTTTTACTACCTTTTTCGGATTAGCCATAACCAGGCGCTTGTAAAGAGGAATCTCCCCGGTTGTCTCGGCAATATCGAAAAATTCCGTTTTCACCGGTCCCGGGCAAGCCGCAGTCACATAAATCTGCCGTGATTTCAGTTCCATGGCCAGAGCACGGCTATAGCTTAATACAAAGGACTTTGTAGCCGCGTACACGGCAAACCTTGGCTGAGGAAGAAATGCCGCCGCGGAAGCGAACTGCAGAATACGGCTGTTTTCTGACATGTACGGAAGCACCAGGCGGGTCACTGCCGTCAGCGCCCGGCAATTAACATCTACCATTCCGGTTTCCTCTTCCATAGCAAGCGCTTCGGTTTCCCCGATTTTTCCAAAACCGGCTCCATTTATAAGAAACTTGACATCCGGATCTTCCCATTCCAGTTTTTCTTCCAGTTCCGCAAAAGCAATCTCATCCCGAAGATCCAGTTCCAGTACTTTTAAAGGAACCGGCACTTTCTTTGCCAGATCATCAAGGCGTTTTCGTCTTCTGGCAATCACCCAGATTTCCTCCAGTCCCGCCAAGCGGTCCGCCAGCTGGATCACGCACTCCCGGCCCATACCAGAAGATGCGCCTGTTACAATGGCTATTTTTTTCTTTCCTGTTCTCATACTGCACGCTCCTGAGATTTCAGTCTGTTATCTACTTTTTCTTATGAACATTCCGGATTGTCTTTTTCTTTGCCGGTTTCGGAGTTTCTGTTCTTCCGGCTCCCGCAGGCTTGCCCGCACTCCGAAACGCATCTTTGCCGTTTCCAGCCATTTTCTTTCCAGTACCACCAGCTGCCTTCTTGCCTCCGCGGGCTCCGTTTCCAACAAAAACTCCATTCCCGCCCCAGTGCGTCTCCCTCGGACGGATCAGACACTTTTTATCGAAACCGATCAGATCGGTACGGCCAGCCTTGATCAGGGCCTCTTTCACCAGTTCGTAGTTCTTCGGATTGCGATACTGGATCAGGGCACGCTGCATGGCCTTTTCATGCGGATTATGCGGTGTGTACACTTCCTCCATGGTACGCGGATCCAGTCCGGTATAATACATGCAGGTAGACAATGTAGACGGTGTCGGATAGAAATCCTGTACCTGTTCCGGCATGTAGCCCAGATCCCGCAGGTATTCAGCCAGTTCTACCGCTTCCTTTAAGGTAGAACCCGGGTGGGAAGACATCAGATACGGAACAAGATACTGCTCTTTTCCGATCTTTTTGTTCATTTCCTTATATTCTTTTACAAACTGCATATAAACCGAATTTTTCGGCTTTCCCATGCGCTTTAACACTGCATCAGCCACATGCTCTGGCGCAACCTTTAACTGTCCGCTGACATGATACTCACAGAGTTCCCTAAGGAACGCGCGGTTTTTGTCTGCCAGCACATAATCGAAACGGATACCAGAACGGATGAACACCTTCTTCACCTTTGGAATGGCCCGCAGTTTGCGCAGCAGGGAAATATAATCGCTGTGATCCGCACGAATATTCTTGCATGGTTCCGGGAAAAGGCACTGCCGGTTTGGACATGCGCCCTTCGTCAGCTGCTTTTCGCAGGCAGGGAAACGGAAGTTTGCGGTCGGGCCGCCTACATCGTGGATATAGCCCTTAAAGTCCGGTTCCTCTGTGAGAAGCTTTGCCTCTTCCACCAGAGATTCATGGCTTCTTGCCTGAATGATGCGCCCCTGATGGAAAGTCAGGGCACAGAAACTGCAGGCGCCAAAGCAGCCGCGGTTGCTGATCAGGCTGAATTTGATCTCCCGGATAGCTGGGATGCCGCCCTCCGCTTCGTAGCATGGATGATAGTTACGCATATAAGGAAGCGCATAGACCTCATCCATCTCCTCCTGAGTCAGCGGTTTGGCCGGCGGATTCTGAACCACGAATTCTTTTCCGTAATACGGCTCAACCAGTCGCTTTCCAAGCACCGGATCGGTATTGCTGTACTGGACAAAGAAGCTCTTTGCATAAACCCTTTTATCGTCTTTCAGCTCCTGGTAGTCCGGCAGCATCTTATAATCATATACAATATCCAGATTTCTGGTTTTAAACACAGTTCCGTCAATAAATGTGATATCTTTGATATCAATTCCGCTGTTTAAGGCATCGGCAATCTCAACGATGGAATGCTCTCCCATTCCATAGGAAATCAGGTCTGCCTGGGAATCCAGAAGGATGGAACGTTTCAGCTTGTTGGACCAGTAGTCATAATGTGCCAGACGGCGCAGGCTGGCTTCAATGCCTCCGACGATGATGGCGGCATCCTTATATACAGAGCGGATCAGGTTGCAGTAAACAACCGTTGCGTAATCCGGTCGTTTGCCCATCACGCCGCCCGGTGTATAGGAATCCTGCTGTCTGCGTTTCTTGGAAACAGAATAATGGTTTACCATGGAATCCATGTTTCCGGCCGATACCAGAAAACCAAGACGTGGTTTTCCTAAAATCTGGATACTCTCCGGATTTTTCCAGTCTGGCTGGGCAATAATGCCCACTTTGTAGCCGCGGGCCTCCAGAAGGCGGCTGATAATAGCCGGACCGAAGGATGGATGATCTACGTAGGCATCACCTGAGACGTAGACAAAGTCACACGCATCCCAGCCGCGCCGGTCCATATCTTCCCGGCAGACCGGCAAATAATCATGTATCATAATCTTCGATTCTCCTTATTCTGCATCAAAAAGTTTGTTATAATCGTCAATATAAAAATCGGCAAGTTCCATCTTTTCCTGGCGCATGCCCGTGGAGAACGCATCTTCCACGGCACAGACCCTCATGCCAGCCCGTTTTCCCGCCTGGATTCCTGCCGGAACATCTTCAAACACCATACAGCGGGACGGCTCTGCCTGAAGCCTCCTTGCGACTTCCAGATAAATATCCGGAGCCGGTTTTCCAGCCGCCACCTCACAGGCCGTTGCGATGACCTGAAAATACGGACGGATCTGTAAGGATTCCAGCACGGCGTCTACCATGTCGCGGCCATTGCTGGTGGCAATGCCCGCCTTTTTTCCAGTGTGCTCCAGATACTGCAAAAGACGCAGGGCACCCGGCTTTAGCGTCACTTCATTCCGGTATTTTTCAATGCTCATCTGGATCCAGGCTGCTTTAATCTCATCGATGGAATCCGGGATCCGGAAACAGCTCTTAAAATATTCTGCCGTCTCCGAAAAGCTCATGCCCTCGATGATCTTCTGAAGATCTGGCGGACAGGTGTAACCAAAACGCCCAAGATATTCGATATCAATTTCCTTCCACATCCACATGGAATCTACCAGAGTTCCATCTAAATCGAACAAAACAGCGTCCGCCTCCCGCAGTGCCAGGCCAGCTGCCCGTCCAGACGTACCGTTTTTGTTCTGTGCTGCATTCTGATTCATAAACTGATTCCTTTTTCTTCTATATTTTCTCTGAAACCACAGCGGCGTTATTTTCCAAGCAGTTCCAGTTCTTCTTCCGTCAGAGGACGGTACTCTCCCGGTTTTAATTCCGGGTCCAGCTTCAGGCTTCCCATGGACAGGCGTTTTAAAAACACCACACGGCAGCCCAGGGCCTCAAACATCCGTTTCACCTGATGAAATTTTCCTTCCTGGATCGTCAGAAGAATCTCTGCACCGGCTGACTTCCCTGCTGTCCCCGAATCGCCACGGACAGTTTCCAATGCTCCCACATGGTTCCCGCCGTTCCACTGCTTCAGAATCTCCAGTTTTCCCGGCATAACAGGAGTTCCATCTGTCAATGTCAGTCCGGCTGCCATCTGTTCCACCGCTGTATCCGGGAGTATTCCTTCAATCTGCGCAAAATACACCTTATCCACATGCTTTCCCGGTGCCAGAAGGCGGTGAGTCAGGTCTCCGTCATTGGTCAGGATCAACAGTCCCTCCGTGTCAATGTCCAGACGCCCAACCGGGAATAAATCACTGCGGTTTTCCCCGCTTAAGAGGTCGATTACCGTCTTGTGACGCTTGTCTTCTGTCGCGGAAATAACGCCCTGCGGCTTGTAAAGCATAATATATTCCATAGCCCGGTAGCTGACCGTCTGGCCGTCAAAGGTCACCTCGTCAGTTTCCGGGTCAATCTTTCGCTCGGTTTTCTTCTCCGGCACACCATTTACCTGGATACGGCCCTTTTTCGCCGCATCCTTGATCTGAGTGCGGCTTCCTTTATTCATTTCTACCAGATACTTATCCAGTCTCATTAATTTTGCCATTACTGCCACCGCCATCCCGGATAATATTTGTTCTTAAAGCTGCTTCCTGTATACTTAGCCCAGCCCAGCGGATACCCATCCACTCCGATCAGCACCCAGCCCTTTTTCAGGCATGCGGCCTCCTTAAGAGTCGGAAATATGGTTTCGCCCTTCAGGTAACGGATTGTCCGTTCATCATCAGCTGCCAGGGATACGCTCTGGGAAAATTCCGCCATCGGAAGTGCCATGGCTGCTGCCTGGGATGGCTCAAACCGGTTCTTTTTGCACTCGCCAAGAAGCAGGCCTGAACGAAGATAACGCAGATTCCAGCTTTTTTCAAAGCATTCCGGCAAATAATACACCATTCCATCGCGCACCATCATACGGTTTCGGTCAAGAGAACGCGTGAGCATTGCCTCCCACTGGCAGAAATCACTTTCCTTTTCCAGACGGCGCACCTCCGCCGAAACTTTGCCGAATCCAGCCGTGTGTGATGCTCCCTCATTGCCGGAACCATCCGCACATTTTTTCCGGAGCAGGGCAAGGAAATGGCCTTCTCCTTCGATCTTATGGGGGAACAGGCGGATAACCGGCATGCCGTCAAATCCGCTGCTGGCACCATCCCAGGGAGTGAGCGGAACCAGCTCCAGATCCGGCTCCTCCGAAAGCAGCCAGGAAATGGTATCTTCATCCTCCATCTTCGCAAAAGTGCAGGTGGAGTACAAAAGCATGCCGCCCGGTTTCAGCATAGCTGCAGCAGATTTTAAGATCTGACGCTGAATGGGGGCATAATATTCTGGTCCGCGCTCCAGCCAGCTTTTGATGAGGTCCGGGTCCTTCCGGAACATGCCTTCACCAGAGCAGGGAGCATCTACCAGAATTTTATCGAAATATGGCCCAAATACAGAGGCCAGCTTTTCCGGCGTCTCGCTGGTAACACAGATATTGGGGATTCCGAACAGTGCCAGATTCTTTAACAGTGCCTTGGCTCTGGAATTGCTGATATCATTGGACACCAGAAGCCCTTCACCCAGAAGTCTTGCGCCCAGCTCCGTGCTTTTGCCGCCTGGTGCCGCGCATAGATCCAGCACCTTATCTCCCGGGCAAACCGGCAGAACTGCCGCCGGTGCCATGGCACTTGGCTCCTGCAGGTAATATAGTCCCGCATAATAATAAGGATGGCGGGAAGCTTTTGCATCCTCGCCAATATAATAACCATTTCCGGTCCAGGGAACCCGGCGAAAAGAAAAAGGCGCCAGCGCGCTCTCCCACGTTTCCCGGTCCGTTTTTGTCTCGTTGATGCGGAGTCCGGCAAATGGCTTTTGAGCATAGCTTTCCAGCCACGCGTCATAATCACTGCCAAGGAGCTGTTTCATCTGCTCCAGGAATGTCTCTGGTAACTGCATAAAATTCCTTCCTTCTGTATTCTGGCATAATTAAATTCAGTATAACATAATTTACAGCAAGTGAAAACCCGTTTCTAAGGAGGCTCTCTTGTCTGCCATCTCCCCAAGCGCACCTGCTTTTATCCTTTTGTTTTTTCTGCTTCTGTTCTTTCCGGAGCAGTCTATACAGGGAGCATCGGACGGGCTGCTTCTCTGGTTTCATACCGTACTTCCGACTCTGGCTCCCGCCATGATCTGCACCCGCATGCTTCTGCTTACCGGCGGCGACCGCCTGCTGATAAAACCGCTTCGTCCGCTGTTTTGCAGGTTCTTCGCTTTAAGCGATACTGGTGCTTTTATTCTTTTGTCCGGAATGATCTGCGGATACCCGCTGGGACCGGCCCTCTGTGCCCAGGCACTGGAGAAAAACCGGGTAACCAGAAAAGAAGCTGCATATCTGCTCGCTTTCTGCAGCTTTCCAAGCCCCATGTTCTTAGCCGGTTACATCCCCGGTCAGTTTCCAGGTCCTCTTCCGGTCGGTCTTCTTCTTTTGGGAATCTATCTTCCGGCACTTTTGCTGTCATGGATTGCCGGACACAGATTTTCCCCCACAGCGCTTTCAAATTCCGCGGTATCGGAAAACAGCGCACTGCCGCAAAAAAGCAAAAACCTGGACAGCGTTCTCTATGATGTGTGCGATATCATGGTACTGATTGGCTCTTATCTGATGCTGTTTTCCATCCTTGCACATTTCTTAAGCCGCGCGTCCTGGCTCCCCATACCTCTTACCGCCCTCCTTTGTGGGATTCTGGAAATGACAACCGGCATCCGGCAGATTTGCAGTACACTCCCGCCTGCCGCCTGCCTTCCTGCCTGCGCGGCCTGTGCCGCATTTGGCGGAATCTCCGGAATTTTTCAGACCCGGAGTGTCATTGCGGATTCGGTCTGCACAGAGGACAGAAAAAATGCCGGATTTGACATCCGGCATTATGTAAGGTGGAAATTCCTGCATGCAGGGTTTTCCGCATTGATTCTTACTGTTCTTCAGCTGGTGCTTCCTCTGGGGTTTCCTCCACGCTCGTAACGCTGCCAGCCAGTTCTCCGCGATTGGAGGATACAATATCATAGCTGGACTGCATGGATGAAATAAACGCGTCAAAACGGCTCTGTGCACCCTCCATGGAATGAGTAATGATGGTCTGCAGGCTGTTTAACATATCATCGGTATAGTTGATGGAAGCCTGGCGAATGCCATTTGCCTCATTCACTGCCTCATCGATGATAGCCTGGGCCTGGGCCTGGGCATCCTCTACTACACGGTTTGCCTCTGCGTAAGCCTTCTGCATAATCTCGTGCTCATTCACCAGCTCATTGGTCTGGGCGGTAGCCTCAGCTACCATGGCATCTGCCTGCGCCCGGGCCTCATTTAAAATTGCATCCTGATTGCTGATGATCTTCTGGTATTTTTTGATCTCATCCGGAATGCGGAGACGAAGCTCTACCAGCAGTTCTTCCAGTTCTTCCTTGTTTACCAGAATTTTGGTATTGGAAAGCGGCTGGAACTTACAGCTGTCAATATATTCTTCAATCTCACCAATTAACTGTTCGATTCTGCTCATGGTTTCTTCTCCTTAACACGCTTCGGTTATTTATTTGCAAGCCGTTCCCGCACTTTTTCTGCAATAGCCGGGTGCAGGAACTCACTGATGTCTCCCTGATAACCGGCAATCTCTTTTACGATGCTGGAACTTAAATAGGAATATTTTAAGTTCGTTGTCAGAAAAATGGTATCGATGTCCGGGGCAATGACCCGGTTAGTCTGTGCCATCTGAAGCTCATATTCAAAGTCTGTGATTGCCCGAAGACCTCTCACGATCACATCTGCACGGCACTGGTGTACAAAATCCACAAGAAGGCCGCCAAAAGAACGGACCTCTACATTTGGCAGATATGAGGTGACATCTTCTAACATCTTAACACGTTCTTCGACAGAAAACAACGGAGTTTTTGAATTATTCTGTAAAACTCCGACAATCAAACGGTCCACCATGTGGGCGGAACGCTCAATGATATCTAAATGTCCCAGGGTTACCGGGTCAAAACTGCCCGGATAAACTGCGATTGCCATATCACTCACCTCGATAGACAAATACATGCTTATTTGTCTTGTATTCTTTTATTTTCTCTGTAATGTAACCCATAGGGGACAGATAGGAAAAATCAGTCTGCAGGGATGCTTCTATTATAATGGTGCTCTGCTTATCAATCATAGATGAGGTCTTTAAATATTCCAGCATCTGCTTTTCCAGTTCATGGTCGTAGGGGGGATCCATGAAAATAAAGTCAAAGCGGTATTTTCCCTCCAGGCGTTTCAGGGCTGTCAGCGCGTCACAATGCATGACCACTGCCCTGTCTTCCAGTTTGGTTATCTTTAAGTTTTCGCGTACGATCTGCACGGCAGCCTCGTTCTGCTCCACAAACACAGCCTGACCGGCTCCCCGGCTCAGTGCCTCAATGCCGATTCCTCCGCTTCCCGCAAACAGATCTAAAAAAGCACAGTCCGCAAGATCGTACTGAAGCATATTAAACAGCGTTTCCTTGATACGGTCCTGCGTAGGACGGGTATTCATGCCCTCCAGAGTTTTAAGTGGGGTCCGTCTCGCGCTTCCTGCTATTACTCGCATCATATCCTCCTATTTTGAAGGCATCTATGTAACGTTTATTCCTTCACAATCATAATCATAGCAATTATAACTTTATTTTTTCGGATATACAAGCGGTTTATAACGCAGTTTCGTATCTTTTTTCATACATATGACCGAAAGAAAGCCCGCAGCGAAATTGCCGCGGGCCCTCTCTTTTCATTCTGTGTTTATGGCGGAATTACTTTCCTGCCATCTGTCTTTCCTGCGCCTCGATCATTTTTTTGACCATATAGCCGCCGACAGAACCGTTCTGTGCGGAAGTTAAGTTTCCGTTATAACCCTCGGATAACGGAACACCAAGTTCTCCGGCAACCTCCATTTTGAAACGGTCCAGTGCTTCTTTTGCTTCCGGTACTTCTGCTCGGTTAGAAGATCTGCTTGCCATAATTGGCCTCCTTTCTTAAGCGCCTGCCGTGAAGCAGGCGTTTTCTCCTGCGTCATGGCCGGTCTGTGTTTTGTTACATTCCTAGTATGCGCTTAAGAACAGATCTTACCCTGGCATCTTCTGCGTAAACTGTCAGAAATTAGGCTGCGATAAGAATCAAGCTTCCGTTTTAAATTTGTAGATGGTGGTTGTGCTGTATATGTCACCGCCTTTTAAAATCGGAGAAGCAAACTGCGGTTTGTTCACTGCATCCGGGAAATACTGTGTCTCAAAACAGTATCCCTGGCGTTTGTCGTAAACCGCTTTTTCTTTTCCTTCCATTGGGGATAAAAAGTTTCCGGTATAAAACTGAATGCCAGGAAGATCGGTGTAGACCTCCATCACACGGCCGCTGGCCTCATCGACCGCCTTTGCGCACAAAGCCAGTTCACCCTCTTTATGATTTAATACCCAGTTATGGTCATAACCACCCGCAAATTTAAGCGGTTCATAATCTGCCTCAATGTCCTGGTCAATATATTTTAAGGTTGTAAAATCCATCGGCGTACCCTTTACCGGAACCAGTTCTCCGGTCGGGATAGAATACTGGTCCGCAATGGTAAACTGATCAGCGTCGATCCAGACCTTCTGGTGCATGGCAGAGCCGGTGGCCTGGCCTGCCAGATTAAAATAAGCGTGATTGGTAAAGTTTGCGATCGTGTCTTCATCACAGGTCATGTGATAGTCAATGCGGAGCTCATCTGCATTGGTCAGAGTATAGCTGACACGGATATCCGCATTGCCTGGATAATTCTGGTCCCCGTCCGGACTGAACAGTGAAAACGTAATCTTTGTTCCATTCTCTGTTTCACTGACCTCGGCGTCCCAGATCCGGTTACGTAAGAAATCCGGGCCACTGTGCAGGTTATTGACCCCATTGTCATTGATCACGAGCGCATAGGTAATGCCATCAATGGTGCAGGTAGCGCTGCCGATACGGTTTGCGTTTCTTCCGACGATCTCGCCAAAATGAGCGTCCTGGTGCAGATACTTTTCCGGCTCGTCATATCCCAGGACCACATCTGTCAGAGTGCCGTGTTTGTCCGGAACCCACATTTCCAGCCAGATGCCTCCAAGATCCGTAAAAGCAGCTTTTAAACCGTGTTCGTTGGTGAGGATATATTTTGTGATTACCGCACCATTCTCCAGGGTGCCGAATGTTTCTTTTCTGAAAGCCATAACAAATACCTCCGCCTGATTCTATATTTTTGTCCGTGACTGTGAAACCACGGAACCGTTATGGATATTGTAACACAAAAACAGGATGGATGCCAGTCTAAACCGGCTCCATCCTGATTCCATATTTTATAAATTTATTTTGCCTGGATATAACCCTGGGCAGTCAGAAGCTCTGCACAGAGAACTGCGCCGCCTGCGGCTCCGCGGACAGTGTTGTGGGAAAGTCCCACAAACTTGTAATCGTAGATGCTGTCCTCACGGATACGGCCTACAGAAATGCCCATGCCGTTCTCATAATCTACATCTAAGGAAACCTGAGGACGGTTGTCTTCCTCTAAGTACTGGATAAACTGCTTCGGTGCGCTCGGAAGCTTTAACTCCTGCGGAAGTCCGGAGAATTTTACCAGACGGTCGATCAGCTCTTCCTTGGTCGGTTTCTTGCGGAATTTTACAAATACAGCAGCAGTATGTCCGTTTAATACCGGAACACGGATGCACTGGCAGGTGATCTTCGGCTCGGATGCCTTCACGATGACGCCGTCCTTGATCTCGCCCCAGATACGAAGCGGCTCCTGCTCACTCTTTTCTTCCTCGCCGCCAATGTACGGGATGATGTTGCCTTCCATCTCAGGCCAGTCCTTGAAGGTTTTTCCGGCACCGGAGATTGCCTGGTAGGTGGTTGCCACTACCTCATACGGCTCAAATTCTTTCCATGCGGTAAGTACCGGAGCATAACTCTGAATGGAGCAGTTCGGCTTTACTGCAACGAAGCCTCTCTTGGTTCCCAGACGTTTTTTCTGGAACTCGATTACCTTAAAGTGCTCCGGGTTGATTTCCGGAACAACCATCGGAACATCCGGGGTCCAGCGGTGTGCGCTGTTGTTGGAAACAACCGGAGTCTCGGTCTTTGCGTAAGCTTCCTCAATGGCCTTGATTTCTTCCTTGGTCATATCTACTGCGCTGAATACAAAATCTACGCTGGCAGCAACCTTTTCAACCTCGTTGACATTCATGACTACCAGTTTCTTGACTGCTTCCGGCATTGGAGTGGTCATTTTCCAGCGTCCGCCTACAGCCTCCTCATAAGTCTTTCCTGCAGAACGCGGGCTTGCAGCCACGGTAACTACCTCGTACCACGGATGATTCTCCAGAAGGGAGATAAATCTCTGTCCTACCATACCGGTCGCGCCAAGCACGCCTACACGCAATTTCTTTTCCATAATCGTAAGCTCCTTACTCTCCTCATGGCAACATTTCTTTTCGCCACTTTTTCGTTCCCGCTTATCCTATCTCAAATTTTTCAAAAAATCAAGAGTCATTCGTCAGAAAAATACATTTGTGCGTGTGGTGGGGACATTTTCTTTGATATAAACACAACTGATCGCGACAGACGGATTTTCTCTTACAGGCGTACCTTGCTTCCCTTACCGTCACGCTTTGCCAGCTTTAAGCGGTTTAAATGCACTTCTTTTTCTTTGTAAACAATCTGTGGCTGCTGGGTCACAAAATAAAGCTCTTCCAGTTCATCTCCTGCGCCAAGCTTCATGCCGCGCACACCGCGGGAATTCTTCTTCAGTTCCGGGATTTCCTCCATGGAGAAACGCAGGAACATACCAGACGCGCTCTGTAATGCCAGGTCCGTCTCTGTTCCCACAATACGGACGGTAAGCAGACTGTCTCCCTCCTGCAGCTTTGTAGCCGCCACGGTTCGGTTATTTGTGATAAATTCTTCCGCCGGAACCTGTTTCACCATGGCCATTTTTGTAGCAAACAGCAACAGCTGTCCGGTCAGGCGGCCAAAATTGGTGAGAAAGACAATCTCTTCCTTACTGCCATCATATTTGCTTAAGTTATCAATCGGCGTACCCTTATCACGCAGCTTGCCGGACGGGATATCCATCATCTTGACCTGATGCAGATTTCCGGTATCTGTGAAGATGCAGAGTTTATCGGTATTCAGGCATGGGATCACATACTTATATTCGGTGTCCACTGTCTCGCGGTTCCGTTCATAGGCAGAGCGGTCTAAGAGCTTGCAGTAACCGAAACGGTCCATAACAAAGACTATCTCAGCCACAGCCGCGGCAGACTCCTCGTATACCGCTTCCTTGCCGTTCTCAATCAGGGTCTTTCTTGGCTCCGCGAATTCTTCCTTAATATGGTCCAGATCTTCCTTAATGACCTTATTCATGCCATCACGGCTCTTTAAGACTTTCTCATACTCGGCAATACGCTTTAAGCATTCTTTATACTCCTTCTGCAATGCAAGAATTTCCAGACCTATGAGTTTGTACAGACGCATCTCCAAGATTGCGTTGGCCTGCTTCTCCGTAAAGTTTAACTGCTTTGCATCCTCCTTAAATCCCGGATGTTTAAACTGAATTTTAGAAATATCCCCGTTCATGAGACAGGCTTTTGCGTCCTTTAAGTTTTTAGAGCCGCGCAGAATCGCTATGATCAGGTCAATGACGTCGCAGGCGCGGATCAGGCCCTCGCGGATTTCCTTTTTCTCCAGTTCTTTTTCCAGGAGTGCCTGGTATTTGTGTGTCGTATTCTCATACTGGAATTCCAGATAGTTCTGCAGAATACCGCGCAGATTTAAGGTCTCCGGACGGCCATGGGCGATGGCCAGCATGTTCACGCCAAAGGTGTCCTCCAGCTTCGTCTTCTTATAGAGGATATTTCGGATTTTCTCGATATCCGCATCCTTTTTCAGTTCCAGGACAATGCGGATACCCTCCTTGCTGGACTGGTTGGAAATGTCTACCACATCCGAAAGTGTCTTGTTCTCCACCAGTTCTGCAATGTCCACCAGGAATTTGTTGATGCCTGCGCCGATCATAGTGTATGGGATCTCACTGATGACCAGTTTGTCGCGATCCGCCTTTCTGCGGCCCAGTTCTACTTCGATTTTCCCGCGCAGCTTAATCTTGCCAACACCGGTCTCATAGATGGCTGGCAGATCTTTCTTATTAGCAATGATGCCCCCCGTTGGAAAATCCGGACCCGGCATCAGCTCCATCATCTCTTCTAAGGGCATATCCGGTTTGTCAATGAATGCCTTTACCAGATCCACAACCTCCCCCAGGTTATGGGTCGGAATACTGGTACTCATACCGACCGCAATACCCTCCGCACCGTTGATCAGAAGGTTTGGCACACGGACCGGAAGCACCTCCGGCTCTTTCTCAGATTCGTCGTAGTTGGAAACGAAATTAACCGTCTTGTCGAGATCTTTTAAGTAAACCTCCTCGGCAAACTTCTTTAAGCGTGCCTCTGTGTAACGCATGGCAGCCGCGCCATCTCCCTCGATAGAACCAAAGTTCCCGTGTCCGTCTACCAGGGCCATACCCTTTTTAAATTCCTGGGACATCACAACCAGGGTCTCGTAGATGGAACTGTCACCGTGCGGATGATATTTACCCATGGTATCACCGACGATACGGGCCGATTTTCTGTGGGGCTTATCGTGTCCCAACCGCAGCTCACTCATATCATACAGCACACGGCGCTGTACCGGCTTTAAGCCGTCTCTCGCGTCCGGGATGGCTCTGGCAGTGATGACACTCATGGAGTAATTTAAGTAACTGCGCTGCATCTCCTCGGAATATTCTGTTGTTAATATCTTTTCAGCCATGTTTCCTCTCCTTATGCGTCAATCTCTGCTTCATTCGCGTGATCGTAGATGAACTGCCTGCGCGGCGGAACCTCGCTGCCCATAAGCATCTCTGTTACCTCAGAGGCCATACGGGCATCCTCGATCTCAACGCGCTTTAACACGCGGCGTTCCGGATCCAGGGTGGTTTCCCAGAGCTGTTCCGGGTCCATCTCGCCAAGACCTTTATAGCGCTGTAAGCGGAAGTCACCCGTATGACTCTTGCGGTAGCGCTCCAGTTCCTTGTCGTCGTACAGATACATCTCCTGTCCTCTCGACGGAATGACCTTATAAAGCGGCGGCATGGCAATGTAGACATGGCCGTTATAGATCAGTTCCGGCATGAATCGGTACAGGAATGTCAGAAGCAGCGTGTCGATGTGGCTTCCGTCTACATCCGCATCCGTCATGAGGATAATCTTGTTGTATTTTAATTTGGTAATATCGAAATCATTGCCGTAGCCCTCGGAAAAGCCGCAGCCAAAGGTATTGATCATGGTCTTAATCTCAGCGTTGGCAAGCACTTTATCCATGGAGGCCTTTTCCACGTTTAAAATCTTACCGCGGATCGGCAGGATGGCCTGGTACTTCCGGTTTCTTGCCGTTTTGGCAGAACCGCCCGCAGAATCTCCCTCGACAATAAAAATCTCGCAGAGCTCCGCATCCCGGCTCTCGCAGTTTGCCAGCTTTCCATTGCTGTCAAAGGAAAATTTGGATTTTGTGAGCATGTTGGTCTTAGCCTTTTCCTCGGCCTTGCGGATCTTGGCGGATTTTTCCGCACAGCCGATGATGGCCTTTAAGGTCTCAAGATTCCGGTCAAAATAATGCTGCAGCAAATCTCCGGATATGGTAAATACTGCTTTTGTGGCATCTGCGATGGCAAGCTTTGTCTTGGTCTGGCCTTCAAAAATCGGATCTGGGTGCTTGACAGCCACAATAGCCGTCATGCCGTTTCTGGTATCCGCTCCGGTAAAATTCGGGTCCTTCTCCTTTAAAATACCAAGCTCTCTTGCATAGGAATTGATGAGCTGGGTAAAACGGGTCTTAAAGCCAACCAGATGGGTGCCGCCTTCCTGGGTAAAGATGTTGTTGCAGAAGCCCAGGATATTTTCCTCAAAGGCATCCACAAACTGGAAAGCAACCTCCACCTCGATCTTATCTATTTCCTTTTTGAAATAAACCGGCTCATGAATGACGGTCTTTCCGCGATTTAATTCTTGGACATAGGCTATAATGCCCTCCGGCTCGTGGTAGGTAATCTCCTCTTTTTCATTAGCTCGTGCATTTTTATAATAAATCGTCAGACCAGGATTTAAGTAAGCAGTCTCATGCAGACGGCTTTTTAACCAGTCTGCCTTAAACCGTGTTTTCTCAAAAATTTCGTCATCCGGCAGGAAATTGATCTCCGTGCCGGTCTGTCTGGTCTTGCCGAGAACCGGAAGCAGGCCGTTCTCCAGTTCCACTGTCGGAATGCCGCGCTCGTAGGCATCGTGATGAATGAAACCGTTTTTGTAAATCTTTACGTCCATATGGGCAGACAATGCGTTGACGACGGAAGAACCAACGCCATGCAGACCGCCGCTGGTCTTGTAAGCCTCGTTGTCAAACTTGCCGCCTGCGTGAAGGGTGGAAAGAACCACACGCTCCGCAGATACGCCCTTTTTATGCATTTCAACCGGAATGCCGCGGCCGCTGTCCTTAATCGTACAGGAACCGTCTGCCTCCAGGGTTACCCAGATGGTACTGCAGAACCCGGCCAGGTGCTCGTCCACCGCATTGTCTACAATCTCATAAATCAGATGGTTTAAACCCTTTGTGCCTACGCCTCCAATGTACATGCCAGGACGCTTTCGCACCGCCTCCAGTCCCTCCAGGACGGTGATACTGTCTGCGTTATACTGTGTGTTCGCCATGATTTCCTCCGTTAATAAAACAAATGTTCGATTACATATTATATACCGTGGTTTTTTACCAGTCAAGCATAACAGCTGCCAGTAAAAGTATGATTGCCATACCCACATTCCAAATCGTAAACCGTAGTATATAGCTTTGCTTACTCCCGGCCTCCGGGAAACGCGCCTGACTCTCCGCAAAGAATTTGTACGAGATCAGACTGGCCAGAGAAGCGATCAGCGTGCCCAGCCCACCGATGTTAACGCCTCTGAGAAGCGCCGCATACTGATCTGTAAATCCGGAAAGCAGAATGGCAGCCGGAACATTGCTGATTATCTGGCTGCAGCCAAAGGAAAGCAGAAGTTCCCTGCCATGTAATGTCTGATTCAGAAATTCCCGTATCAAGTCAATCCGTTTCATATTGCCGATAAATACAAAAAAAGCAATGAAAGTCAGAAGAAGGCTGTAGTCTACCTTTTTCGGAAGAAAGCTGCTGTGAAAAACTCCAGTTAGCAGCAGACATCCGGTCAGAACAACCACGACCAGCACCGGCCAGCTGATCACTCGAAATACCGAAAGAAGGCTGAAGAGAAACAATGTCGCCAGAAGCAGATTTTGCAGATTCCGGAGGCGCTTAGGAACTGCATTCCCGGAGGCCGCTTCCGCTGTTTTGCTGCTTTTTCCGGCAACTTCTCCGGAAGGCTCCATATGTTTCAAGAGTTCCGGGTCCAGCACAAAATTCTTATGAAATATACAGGCACCGAGGATCAGCAGAAAGGACAGTGCCGATAACGGTCCCATAACAGAAAAAAATTCACCTATTCCCATACCGGAAACCGAGTACAGATATAAGTTCTGCGGATTTCCCACCGGTGTCATCATGCTGCCCAGATTGGCTGCAATTGTCTGCATCACAATGACGGGAATCATCTCTTTCTGAAGACCAGAAAGCTCAAGCACCAGAATTGTAAAAGGAACAAATGTTAACAGTGCTACATCATTGGTGATCCACATGGAGCAAAAGAAGCACAGCATGACCAGAACCAGATACAGCTGGCGAAACGTATGGGCCCGACCAAGCAAAGCTCTGGCCACATCAGCAAAAAAACCTGTCTGCTTAAAGCCCTCCATAATCGTCATCAGCGAAAACAAAAGCGCCAAGGTGCGGTAATCCATATATCCGGAATATTTGCTATCCGGATGGATCAAAGGCATGGAAAATGCCGCGAGAAGCACGGCAATGCAAAGTACGGTCTCTTTTTTCAAATATGCAATCAGTATTTTCATATTTCATTTCCTCATTTTCTCATTGTACTATCTTCTGAAACTTATTCATACCGCAAATAGCGGTTCAAAATCACAAACATTTATTATACGAAAATTTGGAGAAATAAGCAAGAGGCGCTTCAGATCAAAAAAGCCCAGAAAAAAGCCCCTCCGGGATAATTCCCGTCAGGGCTTTTGATATCGTATGTCTTATTAAGTATGAATGGATCAGAAATCAACTTCGGTGTCGTAGTAGCAGCACTTGAGCAGTTTCTCCATCTCTTCCTGGCTAGGCTGACGCGGGTTAGAACCGGTACATGCATCTGCGATCGCGTTCTTTGCAATCTCCGGAAGTCTCTCTAAGAATACCTCCTCCGGTACGAAGCCCTGCTCAGTCGGATAGCTGTCTGCGCCATAGTTCTTGATGCAGTGCGGAATCTTTAAGTCGTCGTTCATCTTTCTTAAGTAAGCGATTAACAGAGCAACCTTCTCATCCAGAGTCTCGCCGCCCAGCTTCATGAAGTCTGCAATCTCGCCATAACGCTCTTTTGCGGTTTCATCTTTTGCGTTGAATGCGATAACCTTCGGCAGGTACATTGCGTTTGCTGCACCATGAATGATGTGTGCGCCGTAATCTGCGAATGCAGCACCAGTCTTATGAGCCATGGAATGAACAATACCTAACAGTGCGTTGGAGAATGCCATACCAGCCAGGCACTGTGCATTATGCATGGAATCACGTTTTACCATGTCACCGTTGTAGGAATCTACCAGATCCTTCTGGATCATCTTAATTGCATGCAGGGCCAGCGGATCGGTAAAGTCACAGTTCGCGGTGGAAACATAAGCCTCGATGGCGTGGGTCATGGCATCCATACCAGTGTGCGCAACCAGCTTCTGCGGCATGGTCTCTGCCAGATCCGGGTCTACGATAGCTACATCCGGGGTAATCTCAAAATCAGCGATCGGGTACTTGATGCCCTTCTGATAATCGGTAATGATGGAGAATGCGGTAACCTCGGTAGCGGTTCCAGAAGTAGAAGAAATTGCGCAGAAATGAGCTTTTCTTCTCAGTTTCGGGATGCCGAATACCTTACACATATCTTCAAAGGTGATGTCCGGATATTCATACTTGATCCACATTGCCTTTGCTGCGTCGATTGGAGAACCACCGCCCATAGCAACAATCCAGTCAGGCTGGAATGCTTCCATGGCTGCTGCGCCTTTCATAACGGTCTCTACGGAAGGATCCGGCTCGATGCCCTCGTAAAGCTGAACCTCCATTCCTGCTTCCTCCAGGTACTGTTTTGCTTTATCGAGGAAACCGAAACGTTTCATGGAACCACCGCCAACGCAGATGATAGCTTTCTTACCTTCGAATGTCTTTAATGCCTCTAATGCACCTTTTCCGTGATATAAGTCTCTTGGTAATGTGAATCTAGCCATAATAGCTCCTCCATTCTGCCGCCTTCCGACGGCACCTTTTTTGTTTAGATGCTTTCATTTACTCGTTAATTTATTAACATTGACTCTGCTCTTACTATATCACTTTTTATGTATTTTGCAAGTGTTTTTTTGAATATTTTTTTCATTTTATTTTCACTTTGCATAGATTACTTGTTATCGTCTTGTCAAGCAGACGCGCAGAAAAGGAGCCCCGAAAGGCTCCTTCCTATTAATTCTATGTACTATCTGCGGCAGGAAGCACTTCTCATCACATAAGAGATCACCTGCGGACTGTTGCAGATTCCGCCGGACAGGTTCTTTCTGCTGATGCCGGTCAGACAGGAATTATAGCCGGTACCACAGTTGCTGGTATCGCAGCCATAGCTCTGGCATACCTGAGTGCTGCATCCATTATGATAAGATCCATTTCCACAGTTTCCGGTTGCCGCGAATGCGGTCATCGGCTGAAATGCCATCAGTGCGGTTACGGCCATTGCTGCTGCGGTGGTTATAATCTGTTTTTTCATGTTCTTTGGTCTCCTTTTGTTACAAAATTATTTCATAATTGTTACAAAAAATATGTTACCATACAGAACATGGAAAAGCTACTGGGAATGACTGGTAATCAGGGCTTGCAGGTATACCCAATTCCCAGGCCACCCGGTCCGATGTGGCAGGTCACGCCAAAGGACAGGTCATCGCAGAGAATGGTCTGACCCGGAAATGCTGTCTCGATTTCCTTTACCCAGGCCTCAGTCGCTTCTTTTCCGGCGCTGGAAGCCGCTACAATATGCATATTCCCTGCATCATATTCCTGCTGATAGGATTTTGCGATAACCGTCTTTACTTCCTCGATCATGGTCTGCTTCGCACGTTTCAAACCGCGGCAGTTTTTATACAGTTCCAGCATGCCAATGTCAAAATGAAGTACCGGTTTTACATTCAGAAGCCCTCCAACAAGCGCCACACCGGCAGAGATACGGCCGCCGTGCTTTAAATATTTTAAGTTATCTACCGAAATGTAAATGCCTGCTTTAGTCTTTGCCTGCTCCATGCGCACCTTCACTTCTGCTGCGCTGCAGCCAGACTCCAGCAGATCCAGGGCATCCAGGATACTACGGTGAAGCGGCGCCGAGACACTTCCATTATCTACGACATAGACCCTTCCCTCATACTTTTCTTCCCGGGCCAGCATCATGGCTGTCTGGCATGAGCCGCTCAGGCCGCTGCTGATCGGAATATAAAGTATGTCCTTATACTGGGAAAGCGCCTTGTCCCACAGTTCCATGACCGCCTCCGGTGACGGTTGAGAGGTGCTGATATCTTCCAGTCTGCAAAGACGATCCAGAAACTCTTCTCTGGTAATATTGATTCCCTCATAATAACAGGTCCCATTCATATAAAATGGCATAGGAAGCACAAAAATCCCAAGTTTCTCTGCCTCACTTTGTGAAATGCTGCTGTGGCTGTCTGTTACAATTCCAGTTGTTCTCATCCAAATTTCTCCTTCGTATATCCGAAAGCTTTCCAGACATTGTTGCATATAAAGGAAATTATAATCTAATTTTCCGCAAAAGACAAGATGGGGGAATTTTTCCTGTCCTATGTCAAAGCAAAAGCCCCGGGAATTCCATATCTGGAATCCCGGGGGCTTTTGAAATCTCATTTAAAATTTAAGCACTTCCGGTGCATGCGTGAACGCGGAAATGGTTGCGGCCGCATTCTTAAAGTAGAATACCTCGGTATTTCCATCATCCTCAGAATACATACTCCGTAAGGACGGATAAGCATTCAGCATGGACTCCCGCGCATCTCTGCGGTCATCCTCCACCAGTTCTCCGGTTACGCGAATCCACTCACCATCCTTGAAGGCCGTGATCTCTGCTTTTGGATTGGCATGCAGCTGTTTGGAAACATCCTTCACCTTTCCAGTCTGGATGTACAGCTTATCCTCAAAGATATGCGCAGTGCCGAAGGGACGTACACGCGGCTGGTCACCTTCTGTGGTCGCCAGATAATAGGTGCCTGCGTCCTTTAAGAATTTTTCCACACGCTCGATGGCGTTGTAGGTGACCGGTTTTATCTTCGCGATATCAATCAGGGTCAGCTCCTTCGCGCGGTTCTCCAGGCTGGTTGCCAGGGCTCCGGCAGTGTCGAGACTGGTAAGAACATGGACACCGGTCTCGATGGCATTGCGGCGGATCACGAAACCGTCATGGCTGCGTTCTGCGCCCTGCTGCGGGATATCGATGACCAGATCAACCTCATGACCTAAGATCAGATCCATGATATTCGGAGACTCCTGCTCAAGCTTTCGTACCGTGAATGCCTTTACGCCATTTTCATTTAAGACTTTTGCAGTACCGCGGGTTGCAAAAATCTTGTAGCCTACGTTCTGGAACCGTCTTGCGATCGGAACCACGTTCTCCTTCTCGGAATCACGTACGGTAATGATCATGTTCTTATGCTTCGGCAGCTTCAGTCCTGCGCCCTCAAAGGCCTTGTACAGAGCTTCATTGAAGGTGTTTGCGATACCCAGGCACTCACCGGTGGACTTCATCTCCGGGCCAAGGCTGATGTCTGCGCCGCGGATCTTCTCGAAGGAGAATACCGGCATCTTGATGGCAATGTAATCAGCCTTCTTCTGCAGTCCCGGCTCGTAGCCAAGCTCTTTTAAGGTATGACCGCAGATGACCTGAGTAGCCAGCGGAACAATCGGAATTCCGGTTACCTTGCTGATGTACGGCACGGTTCTGGAGGAACGCGGGTTTACCTCGATGATGTAAACTTCGTTATCTGCCACGATGAACTGAATGTTGATCATGCCCTTGACATGCAGCGCCCGGGCCAGCTTCTCGGTGTAATCCACCAGTTTTGCCTCGATCTCCGGGGTAATGCTCGGTGCCGGATATACGGAGATACTGTCTCCGGAATGCACGCCAGTACGCTCGATGTGCTCCATAATGCCCGGAATCAGGATATCGGTACCGTCACATACGGCGTCGACCTCGATTTCCTTACCTACAATATATTTATCTACAAGGATCGGATGATCCTGCGCGATCTGGTTGATGATGCCGATGAATTCGTCAATATCGTTGTCGTTGATGCAGATCTGCATACCCTGTCCGCCAAGAACGTAGGACGGTCTTACCAGAACCGGATAGCCCAGGTCATTAGCTGCTTTCTTTGCTTCCTCAGCGGTAAATACAGTATGTCCGGACGGTCTCGGGATTTGGCATTTCTCCAGGATCTCATCGAAGAGCTCACGGTCCTCTGCTGCGTCCACATTCTCTGCCGCAGTACCAAGAATCGGAACCCCCATCTTCATCAGGGACTCGGTCAGCTTGATGGCAGTCTGTCCACCGAACTGAACGACAGCGCCGTCCGGCTTCTCAATGTCTACAATGCTCTCCACATCCTCCTGGGTTAACGGCTCGAAATACAGCTTGTCCGCGATATCGAAGTCGGTACTTACGGTCTCCGGGTTGTTGTTAACAATAATGGTCTCATAGCCTTCCCTGGCGAATGCCCAGGTGCTGTGTACGGAACAGAAGTCAAACTCGATACCCTGGCCGATACGGATCGGACCGGAGCCAAGTACCAGAACTTTTTTCTTCTTATGTTCCTCCTCTACCTCGCTGATACCGTCGAAGCAGGAGTAATAATACGGGGTTTCTGCCGCGAACTCTGCTGCGCAGGTGTCTACCATCTTGTAAGCGGCACGGATGTTGTTTGCGTGGCGCATGGCCTTGATCTCATCCTGAGAAACGCCGGTCAGTCTGGAAATGACATTGTCCGGGAATTCGATGCGTTTTGCTTCCTTTAAAAGCACCGGGGTCAGCGGGCCATTCTTTAACGCATTCTCCATCTCTACAATAATAGCCAGCTTATCGATGAACCAGTAGTCGATTTTGGTGATATCATGGATTTCTTCATAAGAAATACCGCGGCGCAACGCCTCTGCGATAACCCAGATCCGGCGGTCATCTACTACATGAAGCTGTTCGATCAGCTCATCGCGGTCCAGACCGGTAAAATCATAGGAAAGCAGACAGTCTACATGCTGCTCCAGGGAACGGATGGCTTTCATAAGGGCACCCTCAAAGTTGGTGCAGATACTCATAACCTCACCGGTTGCCTTCATCTGGGTTCCAAGAGTGCGCTTTGCGCTGATGAATTTATCAAACGGAAGTCTCGGCATCTTGACGACACAGTAGTCCAACATCGGCTCGAAGCTTGCGTAGGTCTTTTTGGTAACGGCATTCTTGATCTCATCCAGAGTGTAGCCCAGGGCAATCTTTGCTGCCACCTTTGCGATCGGGTAGCCGGTTGCCTTAGAGGCCAGCGCGGAAGAACGGCTTACACGCGGGTTTACCTCGATGACACAGTACTCAAAGCTGGTCGGATGCAGGGCATACTGTACGTTACAGCCACCAGTAATGCCCAGCTCACTGATGATATTCAGCGCGGAAGTACGGAGCATCTGGTACTCTTTATCACCCAAAGTCTGGGACGGAGCCACTACAATGCTGTCACCGGTGTGCACGCCAACCGGATCCAGGTTTTCCATGTTGCAGACGGTGATCACGTTGCCGGCGCTGTCGCGCATTACCTCGTACTCAATTTCCTTCCAGCCTGCGATGCAGCGTTCTACCAGGACCTGTCCCACACGGGAAAGACGCAGGCCGTTTTCCAGGATCTCACGGCACTGTTCCGGATTATCGGCAATACCGCCGCCGCTGCCGCCCAGGGTGTATGCCGGACGAAGCACAACCGGATAGCCGATCTTATCCGCGATGCGAAGACCATCTTCCACGTTCTCCACGATATCAGACGGAGCCACCGGCTCGCCGATTTTCTCCATGGTTTCCTTGAACATCTCACGGTCCTCGGCCTTCTTGATGGTCAAAGCAGTGGTACCGATAAGGCGGACGTTATTCTCTTTTAAGAAGCCTGCTTCTTCCAGCTCCATGGCAAGGTTTAATCCGGCCTGGCCGCCCAGGGTCGGGAGCACACTGTCCGGCTTTTCTTTTTTGATGAGCTGTTCTACCACTTCCAGGGTCAGCGGCTCGATGTAAACGCGGTCTGCGATGTCTTTATCGGTCATAATGGTTGCCGGGTTGGAGTTTAACAAAACAACCTCAATGCCCTCCTCCTTTAAGGAACGGCAGGCCTGGGTTCCGGCATAGTCAAATTCAGCAGCCTGGCCGATGACGATCGGGCCAGATCCAAGTACAAGAACTTTCTTAATATCAGGATTCTTCGGCATTAGTTATTTCCTCCCATCATGTTAATAAAGCGGTCGAACAGGTACGCGGAGTCCTGCGGTCCCGGGCAGGCTTCCGGATGGTACTGCACGGTGAAGATGTTCTTACCGACATATTTCAGGCCCTCATTGGTTCCGTCATTCACGTTCGTGAATGCAGGAATGGCAATATTCGGGTCAAGGCTCTTCGGATCGACCGCGTAGCCATGGTTCTGGGATGAGATAATAGCACGTCCGGTCTCGGCATCCTTAACCGGATGGTTGCCGCCGCGGTGGCCATATTTTAATTTGAAGGTATCAGCTCCGGTAGCCAGTGCCATAAGCTGGTGCCCAAGGCAGATGGCAAAAATCGGCACATCAGACTCGTACAGCTTGCGGATCTCTTTGATGATCTCCACATTTTCCTTTGGATCTCCAGGGCCGTTGGATAACATGATTCCATCCGGATTGGTCTTTAAGATGTCCTCTGCTTTTGTGTTGCAAGGCGGAATGCGCAGGGCGGATTTCGCCTCTGGTGCCAGATGAAGGGTCTGGAGGAGAGGAGAGAAAGATGGACGCATACAGCAGTTTTGCTTCTGTTTATGATCAGTTCATGGATAATGTCCCTTATGAGGAGTGGGCAGAATATCTTACAGGACTTTTGGGAGAATACCAGGTTCATGATGGACTGGTCCTGGATCTTGGCTGCGGGACCGGAAGTCTGACGGAGATCTTGGCGAAGAAAGGGTATGACATGATCGGAATCGATAATTCCGAGGATATGCTTCAGATTGCCATGGAAAAGCGGGCAGATTCCGGATTGGACATCCTGTATCTGCTTCAGGATATGCGGGAATTTGAACTTTACGGTACAGTGGCTGCTGTAGTCAGCATCTGTGATTCCATGAATTACCTGACAGACTATGAGGATCTGGTGCAGACATTGAAACTGGTCAATAATTACCTGGATCCGCAGGGTGTTTTTATTTTCGATATGAATAC
>ERZ773164.1237-NODE-1237-length-26473-cov-3.775873_pt1 | contig 26473 bp, 15 predicted proteins | sample MGYA00511917_ERZ773164 | MGnify/ENA primary metagenome ERZ773164 (study PRJEB29015, sample SAMEA2737847) | human gut metagenome | biome: human gut; feature: human-associated habitat; material: faeces | place: China | collected 2012 ...
ATTATCCCGTCGGCATCAGCGTCGGCAAGCCCAGATTTTCAACTGGGTACGAGATCCGTGAACAGTGCTACGCGCTGGCTCCGCGGTACGATATGCTGAAGCTGGGCTATGAGGAGTACAAGGCCGAGTATTTCAAGAAGCTGGATAAGATCGGCGTCGATAAGATTATCGGCATCGTCCAGCGGCTTGACGCCAAGGCTCAGGAGGAGGACAAGAAGCTGGTTCTGCTCTGCTTTGAGGACATCCGTAAGCCTGAGAACTGGTGCCACCGCACGTTGTTTGCGGAGTGGTGGCTGGCCCACACCGGCGAGGTCATCGAGGAGATGCCTGAGGCTGACGCTTTGAAGCAGCCTAAGGCGGCAAAACCGCCTGAAGAGAAAGTTGAGCAACTGAGCCTGCTGTAACCGGCAGGACGGTGATGTGCGGTGGCGGAATAGGTAGACGCGCACGTTTCAGGTGCGTGTGCCGCAAGGCGTGCAGGTTCGATTCCTGTCCTGGGCACAAAAAATCCCGTTAGAGGAAACTCTGAGGGGATTTTTCTTTTTCCGTGTCCGCATCGTGTCCGCAATTTCATGGAGAAGGGCTCTGATTTTTCCCTGCCAGAAAGACAAAACCAGATTATTTTTGTAATTTTGTATAAACCGATTCCAAACAAACGACGAACTATCCAGATTCTGATGTAATCCCTATGTTTACAATCAGAGTTGACTGCGATGAAAGCGGATAGATGAAAAAGCTATCGAGATTTTGGTTAGATTAAAGTTGCGAGACCTTTACTAACTAAAACGACGATAGCCATGAGAGAACGAAGAAATGAAATTATTTCAAAGGACAAAAGATTTATGTAGGAATCGACGTCCATTTGAAGAGTTGGTCGGTAACGGTCTTGTCCGCGACCTCTGTACTGAAGAAATTCAGTCAAAATCCGGCCCCGGAAGCGTTGCACGGATTTCTGACGAGGAGTTTATCCGGGAGCCGAGTATCATTCGGTGTACGAAGCGGGCTTTTGCGGATTCTGGATACACGAACGCCTGACGGCATTGGGGATCGACAACATCGTGGTCAACCCGGCCGACGTACCGACCAAGAGCAGCGAAAAGCTGCGTAAGAGTGACGCCGTGGACAGCGGCAAGCTGGCGCGGAGTTTAAGAGCCAACGAACTGAAAGGCATTTATACGCCGGACAGTGTATCGTTGGAAATGCGTTCCTTGATAAGATTGAAGAACTCGATCACCAAAGACACGACCCGTCAGAAGAACCGGATCAAGTCCCAGTTACGGTGTTTAGGCATCGGGATTCCGCAGGAGTTCCTCGAACCTTTCTCCAACTGATCGAAACGCTTTTTCGCATGGCTGAAAGAGGTTGAGACACTCACTCCGAGCGATCGTCAGGCCCTCGACATTCAGCTCCGGCATCTGGAGGAACTACGCCGTCAGAAGTTGGAGATGACACGGGCTTTACGGGCCTTGGCCAAGGCGGACCGATTCCGCGAACCGCAGCGGTTGATTATGAGCGTTCCGGGGTTCGGGCAGACTACGGGAATGGCGTTTCTGTCGGAGATATGCGACATAACCCGTTTCCGCAATGCCGAACAACTGGCCGCCTATATCGGGATGATCCCGATGTGCCATAGCAGCGGAGAGAAAGACGGAACAGGAGACATTACTGTGCGAAAACACGCCGTCATGCGCTGTAATCTGATAGAGGCTGCATGGGTGGCTATACGCCAAGATCCCGCGATGAATCTGTTTTATACAGAACAATGCAAGCGGATGCCCAAGAGCAAGGCCATCGTAAAGGTCGCCCGCAAACTGGTAAATAGACTATACTTCGTGTTGAAACACCAGACCGAATATGTCAATAGTGTCGTGTCATAAGCAACCCCTTCCGGTAAACGGATTTTCCCAGAGAGAATACTACATATTGCGTGCGGCTTTGGAGTCCGCTTAATGTAAAATGCTCCTCTGGCCTTTGTAAACTAATACAGGAACATGCGGCAGAATACTGACCGCTGTGGAAAGTCTGTCTACCGAAGGATTTTTACGGGTTCTGAAATCACGGCTTTCGCAAGAGCCAAAGGTCAAAGCACATCGTGACTCCGCACCGACTCGATCGAAGGCCGGCGGAGACACGCTGTGCCTTGACCTTTGGCCGGGAAACTCATCAAGAATCGCAATGTATTGCAAATGAAATAAAAACAAATTTAACCGAAAACTTTGATCCAGATTTATTTGGATTGTAACAGGAAACGGCAGCATGGGGCCGGAACATTGTCCCCGGTCTCGTAGACCAATGAAATTTCGGACTTATTCCATGCTCTGATGTCTTTATTTCCTCAAAGTTATAATCATTAAAGTGAATATACGAATGACACTCCTGATCAGCATCGAATACCGTACCCGCTGGGGCGAACAGCTCGTACTCCGCCTCGGCAAGCGGCGCATCGCCCTGCAATACGCCGACGGCGGCGTCTGGACCTGCGCCGTAGAGCGGTACGCCCCTGCGGCGCAGCCGGCAGAATACCGTTACGAAGTCGAGCGCGAGGGCGTGTGCATCCGCAGCGAATGGCGGCCGCACACGCTGCGGATCCCGTCCCGGGAGGGGGTGCGTACGCTGCGCATTCGCGACCGCTGGCAGGAGATGCCCTCCGACACGCCGTTCTACTCCTCGGCATTCACCCGGGGCATCTTCGGCCGCGGGAAAACCGGTAATCCGAAGAAAGCAGCCGGCAACATCACCCTGCGCGTCATCCTGCCCACCCTGCGGCCGGACGAAACGCTCGCCGTCGCCGGCAGCGGCCGTGAACTGGGCGACTGGAAACGAATCGTCCCGATGGACGACAGCCGCTTCCCGGAATGGGAACTCACGCTACATACCGCACACCGGTTCGAATACAAATTCCTGATCGCCGACCGCAAGACCCTCACCCCCATCCTGTGGGAGGAGGGTGCCAACCGCACCTGGGGCGAACTGCCCGGCGCCGGCGAACACGCCCTCGACGCCGCGGCGTACCCGCGGTTCCCCGAACGCAGATGGCAGGGCGCCGGGACGGCGATCCCGGTCTTCTCGCTCCGTACGGAAGAGGATTTCGGCGTCGGTGAGTTCTACGACCTGAAACGGCTCATCGACTGGGCGGCCGCCACCGGGCAGTGCGTCATCCAGGTACTGCCGATCAACGATACCACCATGACCGGTACATGGGAAGACTCCTACCCCTACAACGCCAATTCGACCTTCGCCCTGCACCCGCAGTTCATCCGGCTGCCGGCCGCGGGCGTCGTGGAGGACGACGAGTACCGCACCCTGCGCAACGAACTGAACGCACTCCCCGAAATAGACTACGAACGGGTCAACCGGCACAAACTGCGGCTGCTCCGCCGGGCGTTCGAACGCCACGGAACCCGCACTGCGGCACGCCGCGACTACAAGGACTTCATCGCCGCCAATAGACACTGGCTCATCCCCTATGCCGCCTTCTGCACGCTGCGCGACGAAACGGGCACGCCCGACTTCACCCGCTGGGGCGGTTTCGCCCGCTATGACCGCAAAGCCGTCGACGCCTATTGCCGCAGCCACAGCCGCGACATCGCATTCCACTGCTATGTCCAATACCACCTGCATACGCAGTTGTCCGAGGTCTGCGCCTACGCCCGCGACCACGGCATCGTCCTCAAGGGCGACCTGCCCATCGGCATCAGCCGCACGAGCGTCGACGCATGGCTCTACCCGCACCTGTTCCACATGGACTCGCAGGCCGGGGCCCCGCCCGACGCATTCTCGGCCGTCGGGCAGAACTGGGGATTCCCGACTTACAACTGGGAACGCATGGCACGCGACGGCTACGCCTGGTGGCGGGCACGCATGGCCAAGATGGCCGAATACTTCGACGCCTTCCGCATCGACCATATCCTCGGCTTCTTCCGCATCTGGGAGATTCCCACGCATGCCGTACACGGGTTGCTGGGCTATTTCAACCCCGCCCTGCCCTATTCCGCAGATGAACTGCGCGGCATGGGCTTCGACACGCAGGACGGACGCTACACCACCCCGGCGCCCGACGAACACATGCTCGGGGAACTGTTCGGCGACCTGGCCGGCGAAGTCCGCGCCACCTGCATGAAGGAGGGGCGGTTACTGCCCGCCTATGCCACCCAGCGCAAGGTCGCAGCCCGCTTCCCGGGCGACGACGAACGCCAGACCCGGCTGCGGGAAGGGCTCATGGCATTGCTCGACGACGTGCTCTTCATCGAAGACCCGCGCCGCAAGGGCTATTTCCACCCCCGCATCGCCCCCCACTCGACGCACGCCTACCGCCGGCTCGACGGAGAGCGCCGTGCAGCTTTCGACCGGCTCTATACCGACTTCTTCTACCACCGGCACAACCGTTTCTGGCAGGAATCCGCCCTGCGCAAGCTCCCGGTGCTCCTCTCGGCGACCGAGATGCTGACCTGCGGCGAAGACCTGGGCATGATTCCCGACAGCGTCCCCGAGACGATGCACGAACTGCAAATCCTCTCGCTCGAAATCCAGCGCATGCCCAAGACGCCGGGGGAACTCTTCGCCGACCCGGCGCACTACCCCTATTTCTCGGTCTGCACCACTTCGACGCACGACATGAACCCGCTGCGGGCATGGTGGGAGGAAGACCGCGAACTCACGGCGCGCTTCTACCACGAAGCACTCGGCATCGGGGGCGACGTTCCCTATTTCTGCGAGCCGTGGATATGCCGGCGCATCCTCGACATGCACCTCAATTCCCCGGCGATGCTCACCATCCTGCCGTTGCAGGACTGGTTCTCGACCGACGGGGAACTGCGCTACCCCGACCCGGCCAAGGAACGCATCAACGTCCCGTCCATCCCCCGCTACCACTGGCGCTACCGGATGCACCTCCCGCTCGAGGAGTTGCTCCGCAAGGAGACCTTCAACGAATCGCTGCACGACATGATCGCCTGCAGCGGGCGCCGCTGACGGGCGTACTGCGGCACCGCCGCTCCCGGCTACAAAAAAGGGGTACTCCGATGGGTACCCCTTTTTATCATGCAGCCGCGACGAAGGCTCAGCCATTCCCCTCCAACCACTTCAGGAAGTCGTCGACCCGCGACCGGCTCACCACCATCTCGAACTCCGGACGCGGACGTGCCGTGATCTTCAGCCGGTTGCCCAGGTATTTCACGATGCTGACGATCGCCGGCATGGCGATGATGCAGCTGCGCGATATGCGGAAAAACCGCCCGGGATCCAGTTCGTCCGAAAGGACGTCGAGCGACTGATCCATGATGTAGCGGTTGTTGTCGTTCGTGACAAGGTAGGTGTTTTTCTCTTCCGAGTAGAAATAGGCGATGTCGGTGGTCTGCACCGGGACGATCCGGTCGTTGAAACGCACGACATAGCGCTGTTTGTATTCGCGCGGGCTGCGGATTGCGTTCAGCAATACGTCGGGGTCGATGCCCCCGCTCCGCACACGGCAACGTTCCACGGCACGCCGCAGCGCCGCGAGGTCGATCGGTTTGAGCAGGTAGTCGATGCTGTTGACCTCGAACGCCCGCACGGCGTAATTGTCATATGCGGTGGTCATGATGACCCGCGCCGTTACGTCCGCCTGGCGGAATATCTCGAAGCAATCCCCGTCGGAGAGTTCCACGTCCATGAAAATCACATCGGCACTGTTCCCCGGCGTGCGCAGCCAGAGCACCGTTTCCCTGACCGAGCCGGTCGTCCCGACGATCCGTACGTCGGGAAAATGCTGGGTCAGCGCTCGCGCCAGGTTTGCCTGGGCCATCATTTCGTCTTCTACGATCAGTACGTTCATATTACAGCAACGGTAAGGTGACACAATATTCGGTATCGGTACGGCGTATCCCGATCGGGATGCCCGACAGGTCGAGGTACTGCTGGCGGATGTAGTTCAGCCCCACACGGGTCGAGGGGTTGCCGGATACCTTCAGCTGAAGGTTGTTCGACACCGTCACGGCCTCGGCCACGGCGACGATGCGGATCACCAGCGGCCGGTCGGCCCCCACCGAGTTATGCTTGATGGCGTTTTCGATCAGCAACTGCACCGAGCAGGGCAGGACATGGCGGTTCATGGCCTCATCCGAAATGTCGGTCTCCACGCGGAACCCTTCGGGGAAACGCACCTGTAACAGGTCGACGTACATCCCCACGAAGGCCATCTCCTCGCGCAGGCGCACGAGTGTCTCCTCCTCGTTCTGGAGCATGTAACGGTAAATGCCCGCCAGTTTATGGATGTAGGCGCTGGCCTGCTCCGTGCGCTGCTCGCAGACCAGGCAGTCGAGGATATTGAGCGAGTTGAACAGGAAATGGGGGTTGACCTGCTGTTTGAGTTTCATGTAACGGAACTGCGCCTGGTGCGCCTTGCCGCGCTCGGCACGCAGCACGGCACGTGCGACCAGGGCGTAATCGACCATAAATACGACCGAATAGAGGGTCACCTCGACCAGCAGGGTGACGATCCACAGTTGCAGGAACTCCCGTGCGGTGAACGAGCGGTCGAAGGCGAACGGCAGGTGCAGCCCCGTAATGAGCGCCACGCAGGCCGACGTGAACAGCACGAACAGGAGGAACGCCGCGATTTCGGCGATCAGACCGTGCCGGGTTTCACGCCTGCGCGTATGCCGGACATAGATGATATTGACGCACAGCAGGATAATCAGTGCCGCGGAATTGGAAGCCAGCAAGTCGGCCATGTGGTAGAGGCGGTCTGTGGAAAAGGAGGGCGAGGCGAAAAGCTCGACATAGGCCAGCCTCAGCACGAAAATCACCCCCACGGCCAGCAGCAGCAACCCGATGCGGGGCGTCCAGGCCGAGGAGCGGCTCGCCGTGTCGTCGCCGCGGCGGAACAACTTGGTGAACCACACGATGCTCCAGCCCAGGATCTCGGTGGTGATGAAGGTCGAGACGGCATGCACCACGGGCGAGGCGTGCAATAACAGCTCGATCAACTGCGCACCGCCCGTACCCAGCAGGTAGCCGATCACGTTGACGACGATCACGCTGGCAGCGGTGAACTCCACGTTCAGTCCCCGTTTGAGGCAGATCAGCACGATCAGCACGATCGTCAGCAGCGTCAGCACCAACTCGTCGTGGATCCCCGCCAGATGGCACGAAAGGGCGACCACGGCATGGAGCACGGCGAACAGGTGGATGATTCCGGACACTTTGAGCGATCGCATATAGGCTGACTGAGGCTGTATTAAAGTATATACGGGTTTCGTTTATTACGAATAAAGGTAGTGTTTTTCCGCGGAAATTCCAAATCGTCCCCCGCGGGCTACCGTTCGTCGCAAAAATCCGCCCGTTCATCCGGCTGAACCTTCCGTTCGTCGCCCTGCGGTTCGCCGTCCGGATTTTTTTATTAAAATTTGTATAACCTGAAAACCAACCGAAAAACCGAAATGACCAAGCCTAAACTCTCATTTTGGCAGATTTGGAACCTCAGCTTCGGCTTCCTCGGCGTGCAGATCGGATATTCGCTCCAGAATTCCAACACGTCGAGCATCTTCGAATCGCTGGGGGCAGATGTCAGCCACCTGAGCTACTTCTGGCTGGCGGCACCGCTGGCCGGCATGATCGTCCAGCCCATCGTGGGGCTTTTTTCCGACGGCACCTGGACGCGCTGGGGCCGCCGCATCCCCTACATCCTGGGCGGGTCGCTGATCTCGGCGCTGGCGCTGGTGCTCATGCCCAACTGCCCCAAACTGCTCGCCTTCGCCCCGCTCGCCATGGGGGCTTTCATCCTGCTGTTCATGGATTTGTCGTTCAACGTCACGATGCAGCCCTTCCGGGCGCTGGTGGCCGACATGCTCGACGATTCGCAGAAGACACAGGGCTACGTGGTACAAACCTTCCTGATAAACCTCGGTGCGGTCGTCGGCGCTATCCTGCCGCTCGTCATGACATGGCTCGGCGTGTCGGACGAGGCCGCTCCGGGGCATGTTTCGCCGCACATCGCCTACTCCTACTATGCCGGGGGCGCGATCCTGCTGCTCACGGTGCTCGTCACCTCGTTCAAGACACGGGAATATCCGCCCGGGGAGTTCGCCCGCTACAACAACCTCTCCGAGGAGGACGCCAAACCGATGAGCTTCGTCGGCCTCATGCGCAACGTCCCCGGCGTGATGGTGCGGCTGGGCGTCACGCAGTTCTTCTCGTGGGCGGCGCTCTTCCTGATGTGGACTTACCTCAAACCCGCCATCACGGGTGTAGTCACCGACCATGCCACGGGCGAAGTGCTCTCGGCCGGCGCCACGCAGACATGGGTCGGCGTGCTCAACGGCACCTACCCCATCCCCGCCTGCATCGCCGCCCTGTTCCTCGGGCGCGTCGCCGCGCGCTACGGCAACAAACCCGTCTACGCTGCCTGCCTGCTCGCCGGGGCGCTGGGCTTCGCGGGGTTGTGCCTGCTGCACGACCAGTACGCGCTGATGCTCCCGATGGTGGGGATCGGCATCGCCTGGGCGGGCATCCTCGCCATGCCCTACGCCATCCTGTCGCGCGCGGTCGAGCCACGCCGCATGGGCGTATACATGGGTATCTTCAATTTCACGATCACCGTCCCCCAGATCGTCATCGGACTGACCGGCGGTGCCATCGTCAAGTACTGCTTCGCCTCCGATGCGGCCGACATGCTGGCGCTCGCCGGGGTCTTCATGCTGCTGGCCGCCGTGTCGGTCTTCCTGGTCAAAGAACACAAGGCCCAATGACCTACAATCCATAAAATCAACTTATAAACTAACCAAAATTCTTATGAAACGATTTTTAACTATGTGTGCGGGTATCTTGCTCATATGTCAATTTACCCCCCCCCTCACGCTGGCGCAAAACGCTGGTTATGAGGTAAAAGGCGTAGTTGTCGACAAGTCCGGGATGCCGATCCTGGGCGCTACCGTCGTCGAAAAGGGCACGACCAACGGTGTCTCGACGGGCATCGACGGCGACTATGCCATCCGCGCCGCCGGCCCCGAGTCGGTCATCGAGGTCAGCTATGTCGGTTACAAGACCGTCAGCCTGGTGGCCAGTTCGTCGCTGCTGGCGCACCTCACGCTCGAAGAGGATGCCATGGGTATCGACGACGTGGTGGTGATCGGCTACGGTACGGTCAAGAAGAACGACATGACCGGTTCGGTCGTGGCGATCAAGGCCGAAGAGTTCAACCGCGGCGCCGTGGTCTCCACACAGGACATGCTCAAGGGTAAGGTTCCGGGCGTGCATATCATCCCCGGCGACGGAGGCCCCGGATCGAGCGCCACCATCCGCGTGCGCGGTGCGGCTTCGCTCAACGCCTCGAACGACCCGCTGATCGTGATCGACGGGGTGCCCATCGCAGTCGACGGCGGCAAGGGTATGGCCAACCCGCTGGAGACGATCAACCCCAACGACATCGAATCCTTCACCGTGCTCAAGGACGCTTCGGCGGCGGCCATCTACGGTTCGCGCGCCTCGAACGGCGTCATCCTCGTCACCACCAAGAAGGGGCGCGGCAACACGCCCCGCGTATCGTACAGCGGCAGCGTGAGCGTCCAGACCAACTCCGACGAGCTGCCCGTGATGTCGCCCGGCGAGTTCCGCACCTACATCGACCAGGTATACCCCGCAGGTACGACCACGGGCGACAAGGTGCAGTCGATGCTCGGCGACAAGAACACCAACTGGCAGGACTTGGTCTTCCGCACCGCCATTTCGCATGACCACAACGTCAGCCTGATCGGCAACATCAACGATAGGATGCCCTACCGCGCATCGGTGGGCTACACCAACCAGCAGGGTACGCTCGAAACATCGAAATACGAACGCGGGACGCTCGACCTGAGCCTCTCGCCCAACTTCTTCGACAAGCACCTCACGGTCAACCTCAACGCCAAGGGCGTCATCACGTCGCAGCGCTACGCCTCGGGCGGCGTGGTGGGTTCGGCGGCCTTCTTCAACCCCACGATCGACCCCTATTTCCGCAACGACGACGGTTCGATCGACTACACGACCACCAACGGATACTGGAACTACGGATCGGGCCGCGGCGAGGACTTCACGCCCAACACCCTGCTGGGCGCAGGCCCGCTCTCGCAGCTCTACGACCGCGACAATACGGCGCGTGCCAAGCGTTTCATCGGCAACGCCCAGATCGACTATAAGGTTCACGGCTTCGAGGCGCTGCGCTTCAACCTCAACCTCGGCCTCGACGTATCGAGCGCCAAGACCTACGACGGCGTGAACCCCGGCTCGTTCCAGGCATACACCGACACCGAGGCCCGCGGCTGGGGACAGTATTCGTGGACGACGAACTTCCGCCGCAACCAGCTGCTCGAATTCTACGCCAACTTCAATAAGGAGTGGGGCATCCACCACCTCGACGTGATGGCCGGTTATTCGTGGCAGCATTTCTACAGCTCCGACCACTCGGTATCCTATTTCAACGAGACGCACGAGCAGAAGGGCGAGGATTCGCGCTACCCGTTCAACCGCCAGGAGAATTATCTGCTCTCGTTCTACGGACGCCTGAACTATTCGATCGCCTCGAAATACCTCTTCTCCTTCACACTGCGTGACGACGCCTCATCGCGTTTCTCGAAGGATACCCGCTGGGGCCTCTTCCCTTCGGGCGCCTTTGCGTGGAACATCGCCGAGGAGAATTTCCTGAAGGATTCGCGTGCCGTCTCGGCCCTCAAGCTGCGCGTCAGCGTGGGGCAGACCGGGCAGCAGGAGATCGGCTCCAATTATCCCTACCTGGCGCGTTACTACATGTCGACCGACGTCTATAAGACCTATTACATGGGCAGCGCCGGGCACATGTTCTACCTCACGCCGGGCGCCTACGACCCCAACATCAAATGGGAGACCACGACGACCTACAACGTCGGCCTCGACTTCGGGTTCCTCGGCGGGCGCATCAACGGCAGCGTCGACTGGTACCTGCGTCAGACGGACGACCTCCTGAACAACGTCATCACCCCCATGGGCTCGAACTTCGGCAACACGGTGCTCACCAACATCGGCTCGATGGAGAACAAGGGCGTGGAGTTCAACCTGAATTTCATCCCCGTGCAGACCAAGGACTGGAACCTCACGGTCGGCTTCAACGGCACGTTCCAGCACACCGAGTTCACCAAGCTCAACAACACCGACGACCCCGACTACGCCATCCAGGTGAGCAGCATCACCAAGGGTACGGGCAACCTGCTCCAGCGCCACATGGTGGGTTATGCACCCTACACCTACTACTGCTTCCAGCAGGTTTACGACCAGGACGGCAAGCCGATCCAGAACGCATTGGTGGATCGCAACAAGAACGGCCAGATCGACCAGGGCGACCGTTACATGACCGACAAGAGCCCCAACCCCGACTTCTTCTACGGCATCAGCCTCAAGCTGAGCTACAAGAACTGGGACTTCGGCTTCAACGGCCACGGTTCGGCGGGCAACTGGGTCTTCAACGACTTCGCCTCGGCCAACTCGACGTCCAACATCGACATCAACGCCGGCAACCTGCCCAACTTCGCACGGCTGGTCAAGAAGACCGGCTTTACGAAGGCCAACAGCGGCGAGCAGTGGTATTCGGACATGTTCCTCGAAAACGCTTCGTTCTTCCGCATGGACGACATCAACCTCGGGTACACGTTCAACAAGATTGGCAACTGGAAGGGCTCGATGCGCGTCGCCTTCGGCGTGCAGAACGTATTCGTCATCACCGATTACAGCGGCGTAGACCCCGAAATACCGGGCGTCAACGGCATCGACGGCTCGATCTGGCCGCGCCCGCGCACCTATTCGCTGCGTCTGAATGTAAACTTCTAAAAACGAACGAACCATGAAAATCGACATAAAACATTTCGCCTTGGCGGCGGCAGGCGCAACGATGCTGCTCACTTCGTGCATCGGGGATCTCGACACCCTGCCCCTCAACCCGTCCGACTCGACCTCGGAGACCGTCTACGGGAAAGACGAGAACGGCTACCTGGCCGGGCTCACCAAACTCTATTTCAATTTCGTCTCGAACGACACCACCGACCTGCAGGTCAGCGACGGCGGCGCCTCGGAGCTCATCCGCGCATTCTGGACGATCCAGGAGGTTACGGCCGACGCCTGCAAATGCGCCTGGGAGAACGACGCCTGGGTTCGCGCCATGAATACCGACACGTGGTCCGACGCCGACAACGACGCGACCTACGCCGTCTACGTACGTACGTTGCAGGGCATCGCCTACGTGAACGAGTACCTGCGCCAGACCGCCTCGGACAAACTCTCCGACCGCGGCGTGAGCAGCGAACTGGCCGCCAGGATCCAGAGCTTCCGCGCCGAGGCCCGTTTCCTGCGCGCCTATTTCTACTGGATCGCCCTCGACGTGTTCGGCGACGTGCCGTTCACGACCGAGACCTCGCCCTTCGGCGGCGGTGTGAACCCCAAACAGGCCTCGCGCAAGGATGTCTTCGACTACTGCATCTCGGAGCTGACCGACCTGGCTTCGGACGAAAGCGCGATGCCTGCCGCACGCTCGAACTACCCGCGTGCCGACAAGGGTGCGGTCAACGGCCTGCTGGCCCGCATGTACCTCAATGCCGAGGTTTATGCCGGCACCCCGATGTGGACGGAGGCCAAATCTGCCTGCGAAGCGATCTTCGGCATGGGCTACTCGCTCTGCCCGGAGTATTCCGACCTCTTCCGCGGCGACAACGGCGAGAACGCCGACGCCCTGAAGGAGATCATCTTCGGCGTGGCATACGACGCCGAGCAGACGCAGTCCTACGGCGGCACGTCGTACCTGACGCTGGCAGCCATCGCCGCCACCGACGTGACAGCCGAACAGAAGATCAACGGCGTGAACAACGGCTGGGCCGGCATCCGCGTACCCTACGAATACGTGCAGAAATATTTCAACGCCCGCAACGCGGACTACACCACGGGCGAATATACGGTCAGTGACAAACGCGGCGGAATGTTCTACATCAAAGGCCGCCAGGAGTCGATGAACGATGCGCTCTATGTCTTCCTCAACGGGTGGACTTGCCTCAAGTTCAACAATATCCCCCACAACATGACCAACGACGAATTCCTTGCCACGGCTGCATCGAAGGCATACAGCGACATCGACTTCCCGATGATCCGCCTGGGCGAGATCTACCTGATCTACGCCGAGGCCTGCATGAACCTGGGACAGGCCAACACCGCGCTGCCGAAGCTCAAGGAGCTGACCGACCGCGCCGGGGTATCGGCCCCCTCGTCGGTCACGGCCGACTACCTGCTCGAGGAGCGTGCCCGCGAGCTGATGTGGGAGGGGCACCGCCGCACCGACCTGATCCGCTACGGCAAGTTCACCACCCCGTCGTTCCTCTGGACATACAAGGGCGGCACCTTCACCGGACAGGGGTTCGATGATTACATGAAAATCTTTGCCATCCCTTCGTCGGAGCTCGCTTCCAACCCCGAACTGCACCAGAATCCCGGCTACGGAAACGCAACCGATAAATAACCAACCCTAAAAATCGTACGACTATGAAAATTACACGATATGCGATGATGCTGGCGGCTGCGACGGGGCTCCTCTCCGCCTGCCAAAAGCTCGACGAGGTAAAGGCCTACGACCCCGACAAGGTCGTGGCGCCCGTGCTGCATGCGCTGCCCGGGGAGATCGTCATTACGCCCGACAACATGGGCTCGACGCAGACCTTCACCTGGGACGCCGCCGACTTCGGCGTCCGCACCCAGATCAACTACTCGATCGAAGCCTCGTACAACGACGGTGCGAAACTGGTGCTCTTCACGGGAATGAACGGCACCTCGTCGGAACAGACCTATGAAAGCCTCAACAACATCCTTGCGCTGTCCGTGGAAGACGGCGGCCTGGGGGTTCCCTCGGGCGAACCTACGGACGTGGATTTCTACATCAGCGCCACGATCGGCACCGACTTCGAAAAATTCTACTCCGCCCCCGCCACCGTCCGCATGACCGTGACGACGGCCGAGCGTACCTATCCCCAGGTCTGGGTAATCGGCGATTACTGCGGCTGGAATTTCGACAACGCACAGGGACTGTTCTGTTTCTCCGGCGACGAGGTCACCTACGAAGCTATCGTTGACTTGGGCGAAAAAGCCGCCAACGGCTTCAAACTGAGCGGCGAAGCCGGTTGGAACGATGCCTGCAACTGGGGCACCGACGGTGATGCTGCGGCTCCGGAAACGGAAGCCCCGTCGATCACGCTGATCTCCAGCGGCGGTTCCGGAAACATCATGGTCTATTCCAAGCGCTTCTACCGCTTCGTATTCGACCGTTCGACATTAACGTTAAGCAATAAGCTGTCGTTCAACTCGATGGGTATTATCGGCGATGCCACTCCGGGCGGCTGGGACACCGACACGGAGATGAATTTCGACACCCAAAAACAGCGTTTCTGGGTCGACGTCACACTGACCGCCGGGGAATTCAAATTCCGTGCGGACAACGACTGGGCGATAAACTTCGGCGGGGCGGACGGACGCCTTTCGCAGAACGGCGACAACATCAAGGCCACGGCGGGCAACTACCGCGTATACGCAACCCTGAACAACTCTGCGGAGATCACCTACGAACTCAATGCCGGCGACTACGGCACGGGCGGCGGCGAAGAACCCGACCCGGGGCCGGAAAAGGCCGACTGGTACATCCACGGCCAGACCGTCGCAACCCCCGACTGGGGCCCGACGGCCATGGAGAGCGCCAGCTCGAACATCGTGGCCTACAAGGCCGCAGGAATCGAGGTAGCCGCCAACTCGGAATTCCTCTTCAAGAGCGGCGACGAGTCGCAGTGGATCGGGGCCGACGCCGCATTCGCCGGCAGCAGCCCCTACACCTGCACGATCGGCTCGGCCTTCAAGGTTTCGGCCGACAAGGTCAATGCCGTGATCGCCGAAGCCGGCACGTACGACTACTGGCTGCTGCCCGAGGCAGGACGCGCCTACGTGATGGCCGCAGGCGCCAAGCCCGAGCTGGTCGCCGACACATGGGGACTGGTCGGCAACATCACCGGATGGGGTGACCTGGGCGATTTCTCCATGAGCGAGGAGGGCGCCTACCTCGTTCGCAAAGGCGTAGTCCTGACCACCGCCAGCGAATTCAAGATCCGCTTCAACAACGCCTGGGACGACTCCAAGAACTACGGCACGGCGTCGGGCGGCGCGGTCGACATCAACAAGGCGGTCGCCATCATCTCCAGCGGCGGTTCGCAGAACATGAAAGTCCAGCTCGACGGCACCTACGACATCTATTTCGACCTCGCGAATTCGCAGATATACATCATGTCCGAGGGGAAAACCCCGGCAGAGGCCGAATAACGGCCACCCTTTCACGGGACGGCATACAGAGGTTGCCGTCCCGTTTCTGGCCTGCCGTCCCTGACCGGGCGGCAGGCCCCGAAACGAACTTTAACCGAGATTCCGCTATGAAAAAATTTCTTTTCCTGCTACTGGCACTCGTACTTTCCGTATCCGTGTCGTGCAGCGACGACAAGACCGGCAATACCGGCGGCAGTATGCTCTCCGTGACGCCCACGGAGATAGAATTCGAAGCCGCGGGCGGCAGCCGGCTGCTCGACCTGCGCACCGATGCGGGCGCGTGGTCGCTGACGCAGAGCGACAATACCGCATGGTGCACCCCGGCCCTCACATCGGGCAAAACCTCCACGTCGTTCGCGGTCACGGCGACCGCAAACGAGTCGTCGAAACGCTCCGCGACGCTGACCTTCACCGCCCCGGGTTGCGATCCGGTCGTCGTCACCGTGACACAGGGCGGCGATGCCTCCCAGGATTTCGAGGGCGAAGAGGTCGTCGCCCAGCCCGATGCGTGGGACAACCGCAAACGCGCCGACATAAGCTACCAGCTGCTGGTATACAGCTTCGCCGACGGCAACGGCGACAAGGTGGGCGACCTACGGGGGCTGACCCGGCGGCTCGACTACATCGACGCACTCGGCGCCTCGGCCGTATGGCTCTCGCCGATCCATCCGGCGGCTTCGTACCACGGTTACGACGTGCTCGACTACGAGGCGGTCAACCCCGCCTTCGGGACGGACGCCGACCTGAGGGCATTCATCGACGCGGCCCATGCCCGCGGCATCCGGGTCTATCTGGATTACGTGCTCAACCATACAGGCAAAGACCACCCGTGGTTCAAATCGGCCGCCGCATCCGAAGGGAGCCCTTACCGTGACCGCTATATCTTCTCCGAAGACCCGCAGGCCGACATCGCAGCCGGACGGATCGACCAGATCGCCACCGAGGGCGCCGCAGGCTACGATGCCGGGCAATGGTTCTCGACCGACACGGGGGCGGGTGCCGCGGGACGCTTCAAGTTCGTACTCGACTGGACAAATGCCGACAGCCCGACGGTGACCGTTACCGAAACGACCGACGCCGCGGATGCGGACAATACGCAGGGCGGCGCGGACGACAAATACCTCTATTTCGGCAACGGTACGAGCAAACGCTTCTACGCCAGGGGCGACAACAGTTACGAACTGACGCTCGACTTCGACTCCGACTGGGGATTCCTCGTCCGCACCTCGATTACGTCGTGGGCCGCAGGCACCAAATACGGCGCCCCGGACAACCGGACGATCATCCGGTTCGGGGAGCCCTTCACCCTGATGTCGAACCGCTCGGCCGACCCGGCCAACGTACAGTTCTCGCTGCCGACGATGTACCATTCGCACTTCTGGACGGCGGCATTCGCCGACCTCAACTACGGTAAAGCCGCCGAGGCCGAGCAGTCCGGGGCGTTCAAGGCCGTCGCCGAAGCGGCTGACAAGTGGGTACGCATGGGCGTGGACGGATTCCGCCTCGATGCCGTGAAGCACATCTACCACAACGCCTACAACGACGAGAACCCCACGTTCCTCAAGAAATTCTACGACCGCATGAACGAGACCTACAAGGCCGCCGGCGGAGAGGGCGATTTCTACATGGTGGGCGAGATGCTCGACGAAGCGGACAAGGCGGCACCCTATTACCGGGGGCTGCCGGCGCTGTTCGAATTCACGTTCTGGTACAAGCTCAAATGGGCGCTGCAAAACGGCATCGGATGCTATTTCGTCAAGGACATCCTCGACGTGCAGCCCCTCTACGCACAGTACCGCAGCGATTACATCGAAGCCACGAAACTTTCGAACCACGACGAGGATCGCACGGGCTCCGACCTGGGGCAGTCCGTCGAAAAGATGAAGGTGGCGGCCGCCGTACTGCTCACGGCGCAGGGCGCACCCTACATTTACCAGGGCGAAGAGCTCGGGTACTGGGGCACCAAATCCAACGGCGACGAATATGTCCGCACCCCGATCCTGTGGGACAAGGCGGGCAACGAATTGGCTTCGGGAAGCCTCTCGGGCAAGATCGACATGCAGATGCTGACCGCAGCGATCTCGGTCGAGGCGCAGGCCGACGACGACGGTTCGCTGCTCAACCTCTACCGCACGTTCGCCCGGCTGCGCAACACCTATCCCGTGCTGGCGCAGGGCAAGATGGTCAAACACCCGGTCTACAACGACGGCAACACCTCGCAGCAATCCATCGCGGCCTGGTACCGCGAGCTGGACGGCGAACGGATGCTCGTCGTGCACAACTTCGGCCAGGAGACACAGATACTGACCCTTACCGACCAACCGGACAAGGCCGTAGGCGTCTCAGGTGAAGTGAAGCTCCAGCGCGGCGACGCTTCGTCGAAACTGCTCATGGGTGCCTGGTCGTCGGTGGTATTCACGCTCTAAACGACACGCCATGAAACGCTTGCCCGCATTACTTCTCGCAATGGTACTGGTTGCCTGCGGCACACGGCCGCAGCAACCGGCCGCCCACCCCGACTGGAGTTACAACTCGGTCGTCTACGAAATGAACGTGCGCCAGTACACCCCCGAAGGGACGCTGGCGGCGGCCGCACGCCACCTGCCCCGGCTCAGAGAACTGGGCGTGGACATCGTCTGGCTGATGCCCGTCTACCCCATCGGCGTCAAGGAGCGCAAGGGAACCCTCGGCTCGTACTACGCCATCTCCGACTACGAAGCCGTCAACCCCGAATTCGGCACGCTGGAGGATTTCGACCGGTTCCTGGCCGAAGCCCACAGACTCGGGCTGCGCGTGATCCTGGACTGGGTGGCCAACCACACCTCGCCCGATGCCCGCTGGATCGAGGAGCGCCCGGCCGACTGGTATGTACGTGACTCGCAGGGCAACACCATCGTGCAGTACGACTGGACGGACATCGCCAAGCTCGACTACGGCAACGCGGACATGCGTGCCGCAATGGCGGCCGCCATGCGTTTCTGGCTCGACCGCGGCATCGACGGATTCCGCTGCGACATGGCGTGCGAGGTACCCATCGACTTCTGGCAGCAGACGCTGCCCGCACTGCGGAAAGAGTACCCCGGTATCTACCTGCTCGCCGAGGGCGAAGCCCCCGCATTGCACGACGGGGCGTTCGACGCCTCGTATGCGTGGGAGCTGCACCACCTGCTGAACGACATCGCACAGGGACGCAAAAGCGCCGCAGACCTGCGTGCCTACGTCGCCAGAGACTCCGCTGCCATGCCGCGCGAGGCGTTCCGCCTGATGTTCACCTCGAACCACGACGAAAACTCGTGGGCCGGGACGGAATTCGAGCGCATGGGCGACGCGGCACGCGTGATGGCGTTGCTGACCTTCACGCTGCCCAACGGGCAGCCGCTCGTCTATACCGGACAGGAGATGGGGTTCGACCACCGCTTCGAGTTCTTCGAGAAAGACCCCGTACCCGCGTGGGAACATAACGGGTTTACGGATTTCTACACCGCACTGATCCGGCTGCGCCACGAGAACCCGGCGCTCGCGGCCGGAGAACGCGGCGGGCAGGCCGCATACCCGCTCGGAGAACGAACACCCGACGGCCTGATGCTGTTTTCCCGTACGGCCGGCGGCAACGAGGTGACAGTCGCTGCGAACCTCAGCGCGGAGGAGGTCGCATTCGACCTGCCGTTCGAGGGCTCGCGCCGCGAGTTCTTCACCGGGAAGGAATACACGGGCGGCACCCGCACCGTGCTTCCCGCATGGCAGTGGCAGGTCTTCGCACAAGACAGGAGATAAGGGTTGCGGACATGCGCCGGGGATGCGCGGAAACAGCGCCGGGAACCCGATAGCACCCGACGGGAATAGACAGTAAACCATCCGAAAAGCACGGGGATGCGCATGAGAAGCACAAGGATGCCCCGGGCGAAACGGGAATCGCTGGAAACCGATTTTTTGCTAACTTTACAAACGACGATATTTTGAACCGATTTTTCATGACACTCGCAGCAGCCGGACTGCTCTCCTGCACAGGGACAGGACAGTCCGCATTCGACCCCGCCTCGGTGGCAGACGCCTCGGGCGAGGTTACCCGCGTCGAACCCCTCTCGTGGTGGACGGGAATGCAGACCCCGCTCCAGTTGCTCGTCAACGGGGCCGGCATCGCGGCATACGACGTCCGCATCGAAGGCGGACAGGGCGTCGGGGTGAAGGCCCGCCACAAAGCCGACAGTCCCAATTACCTATTCGTGGACGTGAAGGTGAAACCCGACGCGGAGCCGGGCACCTACTACCTCGTATTCTCGCAGGGGGAACGGCAGTTCAAGGTTCCCTATGAGATCGCGGCACGCGCCGAAGGCTCGGCCGCACGCAAGAGTTTCACCACGGCCGACATGATCTACCTCCTGATGCCCGACCGCTTCGCCAACGGCGATGCGTCGAACGACTCGACGCCCCACACGCGGGAGCGCGCCGACCGCAGCGCCTTCTTCGGCCGCCACGGGGGCGACCTGCAGGGGATGATCGACCACCTGGATTACATCGCAGGGCTGGGCGCCACGGCCGTATGGCCCACGCCGCTGCTGCTGGACGACGAACCCGAAGGTTCGTACCACGGCTACGCCTGCGGCGACTACTACCGCATAGACCCCCGGTTCGGCTCGAACGAACTGTATAGGGAGTTCGTCGGCAAAGCCCACGAGCACGGGCTGAAGGTGATTATGGACATCGTCACCAACCACTGCGGCACGGGCCACTGGTGGATGAAAGACCTGCCTTTCAGGGACTGGATACACCAGTTCCCCGAATACACCGGGACGAACGTCTGCTTCTCGACGAACATGGATCCCAACGCTTCGCGCTACGACCTCGACCTGCAGGAGAGCGGCTGGTTCGTGCCGTCGATGCCCGACATGAACCTCGACAATCCCTATGTGCTGCAATATTTCAAGCAATGGGCCGTGTGGTGGATCGAGTATGCCGGCCTGGACGGGTTCCGCGTCGACACCTACCCCTACAACGAGAAGGTGCCGATGAGCGAGTGGTGCGCGGCCGTACGCAGGGAATACCCCGATTTCAACATCGTGGGCGAATGCTGGACGTCGTCGATCCCGCAACTGGCATACTGGCAGGGCGGCAATCCCAACAAGGACGGCTTCGACTCGCACCTGCCGTCGATCATGGATTTCCCGCTGCAGGAGGCCATCTGCCGGGCGCTGCCCACCGACTCGCTCCGCTGGGGCGAGGGCATGACGCGCGTCTACGACTGCCTGTCGCACGATTTCGTCTACCATGACCTGTCGAAAATGATGATCTTCGTCGCCAACCACGACACCGACCGCATCGGCGACATCGTACGCAGAAACCCCGACCGGCTGAAACTCTCGATGGCGATGCTGGCCACGATGCGCGGCATCCCGCAGATATTCTCGGGCGACGAGATGATGTTCACCTCGAAAGACCTCTCGCAGGGACACGGCGGGCTGCGCGTGGATTTCCCCGGCGGCTGGGAGGGCGACGCGGTGAACCTGTTCGACCCGGCGCAGCGCGATGCCGTACAGGCGGGGCTCTTCGACTACACGCAGCGGCTCTTCCAATGGCGCAAGTCGAAGCCCGTGATCCACAACGGCCGCACGATGCACTTCCTCTCGCGCGACAACACCTACGCCTATTTCCGTTATGACGACACCGACGCGGTATTCGTCTTCATCAACAACTCGCGGGGCAAGAAACAGGTGCCGTGGTCGCACTATGCCGAGATCGCCTCGGGGCTAAGCGACGGGCGCAACGTCCTGACGGGCAAAGCCACGGAGGTGGACGATACCACCACGGTCGGCCCGCGGCAGGCGCTGATCGTAGAATTCAAACGTAAATAACAAGACCGAACCATGAAGAAAATATTTTTATATATCTCCGCGCTGCTGGCCGGTGCAGCCTGCACGGCACAGGAGACGCTCCTCTCGCCCGACGGCCGCCTCCGCCTGGAGTTCAGCCTGGCGGATGGAGGCCGCCCCACCTATACGCTCGATTACAAGGAGCGCCCCGTGATCCTGCCCAGCGGCATGGGGCTCGAACTGCGCGGCGAAGCCCCAAAGCTGGAATTCGGGGCTGAAATCCGCAAGGGCGAACCAGGGCGCCCGGTATCGCTCTACGACGGGTTCACCCTCGGGCAGGTGGCCCGCAGCGAGTCCGACCAGACATGGCGTCCCGTATGGGGCGAGCAGGCCGAGATCCGCGACCGCTATAACGAAATGGCCGTCACGCTGCGGCAGGCCGCGACAGGCCGCGACATGACGATCCGCTTCCGGCTCTACGACGACGGGCTCGGATTCCGCTACGAATTCCCCGAACAGGAGTCGCTGACCTATTTCGTCATCGGCGAGGAGAAAACACAGTTCGCCATGGCGGGCGACCACACGGCGTTCTGGATCCCGGGCGACTACGACACGCAGGAGTACGACTACACGGAGTCGAAACTCTCGCAGATACGGGAGCTGATGCCCGGCGCCATCACGCCCAACTCGTCGCAGACGCCCTTCTCGCCCACGGGCGTACAGACGGCCCTGCAGATGAAGAGCGACGACGGGCTCTACATCAACATCCACGAAGCGGCGCTGGTCGACTATGCGTGCATGCACCTCGACCTGGACGACCGGAATTTCATCTTCACCTCGCACCTTACGCCCGACGCACAGGGGTGGAAAGGCTACATGCAGGCGCCCTGCCATACCCCGTGGCGCACGGTGACGGTCTCGGACGACGCCCGCGACATCCTCGCCTCGAAGCTGATCCTGAACCTCAACGAGCCGTGCGCCTATGACGACACCTCGTGGATCAAGCCCGTGAAATACATGGGCGTATGGTGGGAAATGATCACCGGCAAGAGCGACTGGGCCTATACGCGCGACGTGCCGTCGGTACAGCTCGGCGTGACGGATTACGCCCGATGCAGGCCCAGCGGCCGCCACGGCGCCGAGAACGAGAACGTGAAGCGGTACATCGACTTCGCGGCGGCACACGGGTTCGACCAGCTGCTCGTCGAAGGCTGGAACGTCGGCTGGGAGGACTGGTTCGGGCACACGAAGGATTACGTCTTCGATTTCGTGACCCCCTACCCCGATTTCGACATCGCCGCACTGAACGAATATGCGCACGGGAAAGGCATCCGGCTGATGATGCACCATGAAACGTCGGCTTCGGTGCGCAACTACGAACGCCACATGGAAGCGGCCTACCGCCTGATGGACAAATACGGGTACAACTCGGTCAAGAGCGGGTACGTGGGCGACATCCTGCCCCGCGGCGAGCACCATTACGGGCAGTGGATGAACAACCACTACCTCTATGCCGTCCGCCGGGCCGCCGACCACAAGATCATGGTCAACGCCCACGAGGCGGTGCGCCCGACGGGCCTCTGCCGCACCTACCCCAACCTGATCGGCAACGAGTCGGCACGCGGCACGGAGTACCAGGCGTTCGGCGGCTCGAAGCCCCACCATGTGACGATCCTGCCCTTCACGCGCCTGCAGGGCGGCCCGATGGACTACACGCCCGGCATCTTCGTGATGGACGTCGCGGAGGTCAACCCCGGCAACCACTCGCACGTCAACGCGACGCTCGCCAACCAGCTGGCGTTGTACGTGACGATGTACTCGCCGCTGCAGATGGCGGCAGACCTGCCCGAGCACTATGAGAAATACATGGATGCGTTCCGTTTCATCGAGGACGTCGCACTGGACTGGGAAGAGAGCCGCTACCTGCTGGCCGAACCGGGCGACTACATCGTCGTGGCGCGCAAGGCCAAAGACACGGGCGAGTGGTTCGTGGGCGGCGTGACGGACGAGAACCGACGTACGGTGACGCTCCCGTTCGACTACCTCGATCCCGGTAAGGAGTACGTGGCGACGCTCTACGCCGATGCCCCCGATGCCGATTACCAGACCAATCCGCAGGCATATGTCATCCGCACCGGGAAGGTCAGACAACGCACGGAACTCGACGTGGAGATGGCGCGCGGCGGAGGCTTTGCAATCTCCATACGCGAGGCAACCGACGCAGACCGCAAACTCTGCAAGCTGAAATAACGGGCGATGCCTGCGGACGGCAATCATGCCGGGGCCCACACAGCCCCCTCAAAAAATCCTTTGCCCCTCGTTCTCTTCAAGAACAGGGGCTTTTTTATGCGTATTTTTAAAACGCAAAAGTTCGCCCCTATATTATTGACTCCAAACCATTTACGCCCACAAATCCAAGATTAACACAACTGCTTGATTTTCAAAACAACATGGAGGTGGTCAATCAAAATTAACGAATCATTATAGCGGGGAAAATAAATTATTTTCCCCGCAACTGTGCTGCATCATCAAGTAGCTTTTTCGCTTTGCGCTCTTTGCTTGCAGCCCGCTCTAGTTGTTCTGCCCGCCGCCTTACGGCTTCTTTGTACCGTTCAACTTGGTTTCGGACGGTATCGCGTATGGCCGTGTGCTGCTCATCCCTGAATATCGTTTCCAACTCCATAAGCTCCTTTTCTTTGATCTCACCACGCATTTTCACGTAGCGGTATTTCAGGTCGTTCGCAGCTAACAGCCGATTATTCTCTGAGATTCGGTAAATGAATGCGCCTTGCAGGAAAATACATCCCAGCATGACGAACATCGTCAAAAATGTTTTCGAAGAACTGATATCGAGCGTATAAGTATGCCGGTGCTCCCGCACTGGCAGGTTTTCGGGCTTTACCGCTGCTTCGACAGCTTGCCTCACCTGCTCTATCAATGTATGTGTCTGCCTGATCTCTTTGTCGATCACCTCCAGCCTACCCGCTAACTGCGCCAACAGAGCGTTGTATTTGTCGGTAAATTCCCGCTCCTGCTCGGTTTTTACTCCCGGCAAGGCCGTATGCCGTTGCAGTTGTTCGAGCATCTGTGCGACCTGCCCCTGCGAGAGCTCCGTGGCCTCTATCAGCCGCTCGATCCGTTCCAGCTGTGCATTCTCCAGACCCGCGTTGGCTTTGGTGCTTTTGACAGCCTTGACGAGCGTTTCTTTGAGGTCTTCGTACATTTCGATCGAGAGTCCGATCTTATTTTCGTCGTTCATGATTTTTGAGATTTTCTAATTCGGTTACAGTTTTATTTTGGCTCTTCTTTTCTGTTCTTCCATCCTGCGGCGGTGCTCCATCGCAGCGATGGCCATCGCCTCGGCCGCGGCGTTGAGCAGTGCCGTGATTCGTGCTATATACTTTTCGGGGCTTTCTCCCGGCTTGCGCTGTAACTGCTTGGCGGACACTCCGCCGGGCGAATCGGCCGGCGGCAGTGGAATCCCGCCTGCCTTTCCGAGGTTTACCGATGACGGCTCTTCGCGCGTGCCGCTGCTACCCATACCGCCGAACAACCCTGCAAATGCTGAACGGTAATTGCCTGCCGCCGCCGAGAGGTTTCCGAGGAGCTCGGCCCGATGCAGCGCCTGCTGTTGCAGGAGGGTGAACCGGTTGTCGAGTTTCGTAAAGTTGAAAGCCCGGTCGATCTTCGATCCGGAGAACTCGAAGCCGTTTTTCGAGAACAAAACCCCTTGTTTGCGGTCAGTCGAACCGCAATACTTGTAACGGATGCCGATGCCCTGTTTTTCCAGTTGCTTCTCCAGCCCTTTCCATCCGGCGCATCGGGGCAGACACCTTTTGATCGCATCGTGGATTTCGTATCTGGTCTTGTCGGGTTCGCGCAGCCGCTCCCGCCGCACGTCGTCCTTTCCCGGTGCGAGATACAATCCGTACTTCTCGGTCAGCTCCCGGCAGACCTTGGCGTTGCGGATCTTGATGTTCCTGTCCGATATGGTCTGCCCGTTGTTCCCGACCCGGTTGTAGACCAGATGGCAGTGCGGATGGGGCTGGTCGAGATGGCGCACCAATAGATACTGCGTATCGGTGATGCCCATCTTTTGCATATACTCCTTTGCGATCTGCGTCATCAGGGCGTCGGTCATCCGCGGAGCGTCCTTGGGTGAGAAAGACAGCGAGATATGCCCGACGGTGTTTTTCAGCCGCGGATTCAATAAGGTCTGGTCTTTGAAGTCCTGCACCATGTCCTTCACTTCCGGAGGCGTAATGCCTTCAGCTTCCAGTATCCGGGATTCCTCTTTCATCACGTAGCCTACCGTCCCCGAAAAGGACGAAGCGGATATTACCTTACCGACCATCGCATATCTGCTTCAGGAGTTTTTCGATGGCCGTGACGATCGCCGCATGCCGTACCCTGACAGCCGCCAGACCTTTGGCATTGGCCAGCCGGATCAGTTGGTTCAGATTTCGGGCGATGCCCTTGAGTTGGGCCATGAAATCCAGCTGTTCACGGGTGATCCGCGCCCTCACCGTTCCTCGGTCGATCAGCTGGCGCAGGACTTCGGCAGGCGGTTGCCCGGCCTCGCGGCAGAGGGCCGAAAAGCGGAGTTTCCGTTCGGGGCTGAGCCGTGTGCTGACGACGTATTTGCGGATGCGGCCGATACTGACTTTCGGGCGTCCGCCTTGTTTGCCGTATGTTTTTTTCGGTGTTTCCATGATAAGTGGTTTGTAAGCATTTTTTTTCAGACCAGCGGGATTTTACGCCGACCAGCGGGGAAGGCGCAGTTTTCGTCTACGAAAACACAACCTTGCCTTCCTTAAACCTTTATCCCTTTCCGACGCGGTGGTTCAATTTCCTCCGGTTCCGCTTTCAGGGCTTGCAGATTATTCCGACAAAGGTGACCCTGCCGGTCGGATGTCGTTTTCGGGAGATTCGGCCGGTCTTTTATATGGGCGATCAGATAGTCATTTACGTCCTTGTAAAACTGCTTTGGTCGATGACCTCGCTGAGGGGGCAAAGACGGATCAGATCGGCAGTTGCCTTGCGTCCTGCCTCGTCATTGTCGAAGAAGGCGTGAATCACCGGATGCCGGGAGAGAAACGGGATGGCTTTGGGCAGGTTGACGACCGAGTTCAGAACCGCGGCGTCGATGCGCAGTCGTTCGGGGTGTTTCAGCGAGAGATAAGCGAGGAAATCCATAAATCCTTCGAAGGCGATTACCGTATCGGAACGGTTGTCGATGGTGGTGATATGTTTGGGCGAGGAGCCGCCTTTGAACCGTGCGGAGCGGAGTTCCCACCCTCCGGCATCGTTGCGGAACCCGACGGCGAAAAAGGCGCAGCCGTTTA
>ERZ773164.1269-NODE-1269-length-26035-cov-4.961663_pt1 | contig 26035 bp, 39 predicted proteins | sample MGYA00511917_ERZ773164 | MGnify/ENA primary metagenome ERZ773164 (study PRJEB29015, sample SAMEA2737847) | human gut metagenome | biome: human gut; feature: human-associated habitat; material: faeces | place: China | collected 2012 ...
AATATTTTGAAGTTCTTGTCATAAGTGTAGTCTCTCTTTCGTTTACACCTATACATTAAGTCTTAAATAGAGATCATTAATGTCAGTTATATTAACAAGTCACCAATGTATCTGTTAAGCCAAATATTTACTCTTATTTCTTTGTATATTCTCACTTGTACTTCCAATAGGATGTGAAGTTAAGGAACAAAAACAAGTTGTCGTTGATTATCAAGAATACCATTTTCGTAATGAAGATTTGTTAGAGTCTCACTATGAAAAACATGGAAAAGAAATGGGATTTGTATCCAGTGAAGAATATGAAATGGCTGCAAGTGATGCAGTCAATAATCCAGAGTCCTTACATAAAACCGAAAAGGAAGATGGGGATGATGTGTACTATAAAGAGGATACCAACGAATTTGTGATTGTATCCACGGATAGGTATATTCGAAGCAATTTTAATCCAGATTCTGATAAGAAATATTTTGATCGACAATAAGAAAGGACCGAATATCAGATCTATAATCTGAAAATTCGGTCCTTTTATATGATTTTATGCAGGAATTCTTTTATTTAAAATACGAACCAAAACAGGAATGACAATCAGTTGAATGACGATACCTGGAAGACAAGTAATAAAACTAGCACTCATAAATACAGATAATGTATAGCCTTGTGTACTAAGAATACATGTATTGACTAAACCGTTCATGATTCTTCCTGCAAGCATCGCAATAATCAAACTCATATATAATTTTGTCATTTCATTTTTAACAGGAATATAACTTGCACACAAACCAGTAACTAAACCATATACAGCTAATTCAACCATCATTTGTGGCAAAATCATTGCAGGTGGCATACCTGTTGTTACGCTTGAAATGAAAGGTGTTAAAATTCCACATGCCAAACCATATGGCCATCCACAAAATAGTCCGCAAACCAATACTGGAATGTGCATTGGTAAGAATATGCTTCCAGCATTTGGGATAACATGAAATGCCATAGGAAGCAATACACCTAAAGCGATGCATAAAGCGCATGATACTAGTTTTCTTGTGATACTATTCATCGTTAAATACCTCTTCTTCTAAAAATACTTGGTAAGGATGTATGGACATATCAATACTTAACATTGTACATATTGTTTTAAGAAATCTACATCTAAAATTAATATTTTTTGATTCACAATTTTAATGATGCCTTCCTCTTTTAATTTACAGATAATTCGACTCACGCTATTACGAGTGGAGATTCCACAAAATCCTGCAATATCATCATTTGTGATTTGAAAATCAATAAGAGTACCTGCCTCTACTTTTCGACCAAATAAATCAATCAATTGATATAAGAAGGAGCATATTGCACCTGTTTTTCCATTCATCATCATGATTTGTTGGCGAAAAATAGCTTCAGACAATTTTTCTCTATAATAAGAATTGACATAATCCTGTAGCTCTTTATCTTGACTCACATAATCCCAAAATAAAACTCTAGGAATACGATAAAATGTTGCCACATCACTTTCAATACGAACATTGAATGGTGCGGATGTATATTGACTTACTTGATCTCTTAATAAAGATAGTATGTCTGGGGTATTGATGTAAGAAATGTTGAATTCACGACCATCTGGTAAAATGACACTTGTCTTGACGACACCATCTTTTAATACATAAGTATCTTGTTGTTCAAGTCCATAATACGTTAAATAGGTATGTTTCTTTTTCTTTATGGTTGCTACATTTTTTTCTTTTAAAAAGTTTAATAAGTACTCATTGTCCATATTCGCACTCCTTTACCGGTTTTGAATTATAACAATACTCTAAATTTCACGAAACAACAAACGTTAACAACGGATGGTGTTTCGCGATTGAATGTTTCGGATTATATTAATCCCTGAAAAAAAAGGAGAGATAAAAATGTTTGAAATGAATGTGCCTTATGATAAAGGTCAAATGAAAATCAAATTAGAAGATAAGAATTTAGCTGGTGTTTTAGAGGGAAGACAAAGTGATTATAAAACTACACTTTCAGAAAATGAAATTGTAGAGCAATCTTTGAATCATCCCATTGGTTCAAAAAGCTTAGAAGAACTTGCGAAAGGCAAGAAAAATGTGGTCATTATTAGTTCAGATCACACGCGTCCAGTGCCTTCAAGAATTATTACCCCTATTCTTTTAAGAAGAATTCGTAGTGTGTCACCCGATGCACGTATTCGTATTTTAGTTGCGACAGGATTCCATAGAGAAAGTACGCATGAAGAGCTTGTGGCTAAATATGGAGAAGACATTGTAAAAAATGAAGAAATTGTTATGCACGTATCTACAGATGATTCTTCGATGGTAAAAATTGGACAGTTACCAAGTGGAGGAGACTGCATTATCAACAAGGTTGCAGCGGAAGCTGATTTATTGATTTCTGAAGGCTTTATTGAAGCACACTTCTTTGCAGGATTCTCTGGAGGAAGAAAATCTGTGTTGCCAGGCATTGCATCTTATAAAACAATCATGGCAAATCACAGTGGTGAATTTATCAATGATAAAATGTCACGTCCAGGTAATTTGCAGCACAATTTGATTCATGAAGATATGGTGTATGCGGCAAGAACGGCCAAACTAGCCTTTATTGTCAATGTTGTATTAAATGGAAATCATGAAATTATTGGTTCTTTTGCGGGAGATATGGAAAAAGCTCATGAAAAAGGTTGTGATTTTGTTCGTTCTTTGGCAAGTGTAAATAAAGTAGATTGTGATATCGCAATCAGTACGAATGGTGGATATCCTTTGGATCAAAATATTTATCAGGCAATCAAAGGAATGACAGCTGCTGAAGCTACATTAAATCCAGATGGCATTATCATCATGATTGCAGGATGTCGTGATGGACATGGAGGTATTGGATTCTATCATAATATTGCAGATGTGAAAGATCCAGAAGAATTTGAACAAAAAGCCATTCATACTCCACGTTTAGAAACCGTTCCAGATCAATGGACATCACAAATCTGTGCGCGTATTTTAGCACATCACAAAGTGATCTTGGTTTCCGATTTAGTAGATCCACAACTTGTGAAAGATATGCATATGGATTTAGCTACAAACGTAGATGAAGCGCTACAAAAAGCGTTTGAAATAAAAGGAAAAGATGCCAAGGTTGCCGTCATTCCTGATGGCTTGGGTGTCGTTGTAAATATTTAAGGAAGGAAATTTGAATTTATGTTACATAATTTAATTGCGGAATTTTTATCAACAGGACTTATGATTTTATTTGGTGTCGGAGTACACTGCGATGAAGTTTTGACAAACACAAAATATCACGGAAGTGGACACATCTTTGCGATCACAACATGGGCCTTTGGCATCAGTGTTTGTCTATATATTTTTGGTGGCGTTTGTATGAATCCTGCCATGGTACTTGCACAATGTGCTTTAGGCATGCTTCCATGGACTAGTTTTATTCCATACGTTGTTGCCGAATTTTTAGGTGCCCTTGTAGGAGCTTTGATTTGTTTTGTGATGTATAAAGATCATTTTACAGAAAGCGAAGGAAATGTGAACCCAATCGCCATTCGTAATATTTTCTCTACCAATCCAAACTGCAGAAATCTACCTCGAAACTTCTTTGTCGAAACAATCGCTACAACTATTTTCTTGAGTGCCATTTTAGCTGTTGCTACCAAATATGAAACACAACTACCAATTGGCGTAGGCCTTATTGTATGGGCAGTAGGTATGGGTCTTGGAGGAACAACTGGATTTGCGATGAATCAAGCTCGTGATTTAGGACCTCGTTTGGCATTCCAATTATTACCAATTAAAAATAAAGCCAATAATGATTGGCAATATGGACTATTAGTTCCAGGAATTGCTCCTTTTGTAGGTGCATTACTTGCTGCTTTGTTCTGCCATTTGTTTTTAGGTATCTAATATTAGAAAAGACAGATATTCAAAATCAAAATGAATATCTGTCTTCTTTTATATTTTTCTTTGTGATTTTAAATCATATAGGGCAATACCTAAACAGAAGATTTCAGAGACTGTACAACTGATCCAAATTCCATTTTCCTTAAATAATGTTGTACAAACGAATAGGGATAATAAGACAAAGAGAATGCCACGAGAAATCGAAAGCACAAAGGCTTTTCTTGGCTCTTCTAAAGCGACCATGTAGCCGCTTGTGATCACGACATGTCCCATAATCAAGAAGACATAGCTAAATTGACGTAATGCTAAAATGGTATTAAAGTAGTTTTCTGTATTTACTGGAATAAAAGCAGCCGTGATATTTGGTGCAAACACTTCTACAATTAAGAATAATAAAACTCCAGCACAAGAGACTAAAATACGTGCATATTTATGAAAAGTTGAAACGGATTTTTTATCGTTTCGACCATAGTAATAACTAACTAAAGGCTGTGTTCCTTGACTGGTTCCAACCATCACCATCAATACAAGATTATAAATATACATCAAGACAGTAAAAGTAACTAATCCATCCGTACCAAGTAATTGGTTGATGCGATAATTAAATACTGTAATCATTATGCCTGGAGAAATTTCAGAAATACAATCGGGAAGGCCTAAAGATAAAATTCTAGAATATTCATGCCAAGGATAGTTTGCCTTCACAAAATGGAAATGTGATTTATGACTAAACGCAAAATGATAAAAGAAGAAGCAGAAAGTCACAAGTTGAGATAAACCTGTAGCTAAGGCAGCACCACCAATCCCCATGTTAAAAGTTCCCATAAATAAAGGGTCAAGAATTAAGTTTGTGCCAGCTCCTAGACAAATACCCATTATGGATTTTTGAGGGAAGCCATCGGCCTTTAAAAGGACTTCGAAACAATAGGATACAATGTAAAAGAAGGAGAAGCAGGATAATACTTTGATGTATGTATCTGCATAAAAAAACACATCTTCGTTTGCACCTAAAAATTCTGTAATGTGATGTGAGTTTATAAAAGATAAAATCGCAATACATAAAGCTATACATGAAATTGTGATGGTATTCATTGTGAATACTTCATGCATTTTTCTTTCTTCATTCGCACCTCGATAAATGGACATCACTGTACTTGATCCAATCGCAAATAAGACTCCAATGGAGAAAATGGTTGTGACATATGGACTTGCCACGTTTATGGAGGCTAATGCCGTATCGCCTTCATAGTGGGCAACGAATATACCGTCAACTAAGGTATATAGATTAAAGATAACCATCGAACATATGGATGGTATGACAAATTTAAGATATTGTTTCAACATAAAATCACCAAGTTAAGTGTAAACCTTGGTATAATACTAAGGTCAAGGGTGGCTACATGAAAAAATATTATAAAATCAATGAAATCGCAAAATTATACAATATTAAAACAGACTCTTTAAGATATTATGAAGAAGTAGGTTTAATTTGTCCAATGCGATCAAAATCAAATTATCGATTATACACACTGAATGATATCTATATTTTAAATATTATTCGAGATTGTTTAAAATTAGGGTATGATACGCATCAAATCAAAGAATACTTAGATAATCGTAGTGTGAATAATACAATTGTGTTTTTAAAAGAAGAAGAAAGATTGATTCAAAGACAGATTCAAGAATTGAATACAACCCTAAGTTCCATTCAAACGCGAATTGAAGATTTGAATCGTACCCAGTATATTGAATTTGATACATGTAAGATTGAAGTATATCCAAAAAGATATTGTCGGTATTTAAAAGAAAAAATTGATCAAGATGAAAAAATTGACTTTTTATTGACGAAACTAAGTGAATCGATGGAAGAAGATATTTCTGTATTAGGAAATATGGATTCAGGCAGTGTTGTTGAATATAAAAATAATGAGTATGTGTATACAAGTGTATTTATTTTAACTCAAGAAGAAAAACATGACTTTATTCTAGATGAAGGTATGTATTGTACATATACTTATTCAGGGGAATATGATCGAACGAATCAATTGTTTAATAAAATGCAAGATTGGATTAAAGAACACAATTATACAGTTGATGGTCCATTCTTAGAATTTTTATTGATTGATATTCATGAAACAAAAAAAGTGGAGGAGTATATTACCTCCATCCACATTAAGGTTAAACCAAGATGATAAATCCAGATTCAATAGGTTTATATTCTTCGACATCCATTGAATCATAGTATAGATCTCCATTTGAGTCTAATACTAGAATTCGATGATTTTCACAAATAGTTGGTAAGACTTCTAAAGTGTTGTTGATTTTGTAGACTTTATTTTCTTTTTCAAACAATTGAGAATTATATGGTTCGATATCATCTTCACAAATATAGGTGTAGCTTGCACAATATAATTTACCATCTTCAAAGTAAGGCTCAATACGATCTCTAGAACCGTTACAAGGCGTATTTAAATAGCTTTGGGCATGCGTATCATCGATTACTTCAATTGGAAATTCAGATACGACGGATTCGGATTTATTGCCATGTACAATCAATGACATTGTATCTTCTGTTCTGTTAAATTCAACACTGCATAACATTTGGTTTGTGACAATATCATAGTAAGTTGTATCACACACAATATATTTTTTGTTTAATCTGGATTTCCAGACTGAGTTTAGTTCTTGTTTTTTTGCTTTTTGTGCAAACGCAACCGTACGATTTCTTGTTGTCTTTAAAAGATAGTCTTCTTCAAAGAAGATTTGATTTCCTTTTTCATTTGTCCATTTACCATCTGCATAATCCAACAAATCACTCATGACCCAGCCTTTTTCCGTTTTATCTTGCACAACCATACTTGATTTTATGGTTGTGATTTTTTGTAAGCCAAAGGCATGGGCATAAATTCCTGAATAATCTGGATATGTATTTGGTTCTAAATAGGTATTGAATAAGCGCATTAAAGTTGTAGGAACATCGAGTCCGCAATCATGTGTTTCACTTAATGCTAATACGGCATTGTATTTAGGAACAATGATCAGTCTTGAACTAAAGAACATACTGTTTCCACCTTTGGCTAAAACTCCGTCACCAAAATCATAGTCTGGATCATGGTGTCTGACTAAGTCCCAACCTAAGCCAAAATCAATGGCGCCTAGATCCGATTCTAGAAATGTAGTGCCCCAAGATTTAGCCATTAAAGCTTTTGACTTTTCACTAATAATAGAATTAGGCTCTAGAAATATTTGTCCAAATTTACATAAATCAATCATAGAAGTGGTGATGCCACCAGCTCCTTGAATTGGGAAGTATTCTTTTGGTTTCTTACCTTCAGAAACTAAAGGATAATCTGAATTGATTGTATATGTCGTATTGGTACTATTTGCGCCAATCTTTTCTGTAATATATTTTCTTAAGACATCTTCATAAGGCATATTACGAACTTTTGAAACGACCATTTCAGCTAATGTGAATCCATCATTACAATAGGTACTGTAAGTTCCTGGATCTGCTTTTAGGGTGCTGTTTGATAAATAGTTTAATACTTCGCTATAGTAGTTAAACTTAGAAGTGGTACTCACACTAAAATGTTTCCATTGTGTCCCTGGAAGTCCACTCGAATGATCTAGGCACATGCGTACTGTAATATCTTTGTATCTTTCATCTTTCATTGTAAATTGAGGAAGAATATCTGCAACTTTATCTTCAAGTTGAATCAATCCTTCATCCACTAACTGCATAACACATACGGTACAATAGATTTTAGATATCGAACATACATTAAATGTACAATCCGTCGTGATGGATTGATTGTTGATTTTGTCGATGACACCAATCGCATCGGCACAGACAATTTTTCCATCCTGCATAAAGGCATAGCTACAAGCTGTATAGTCTGGTTTTACCATAGCTTTTAATAATTGAGTAACTTGATTTTCCATATGATTTCTCCTTTATAAAAGAAAATGAGAAGTTAATCTGCAACTGCATCAATCAAAATGCTGTGATAGGCATTCACAATATCATCAACCGTTTCTTCAATATTCGTATTGTTGACAGCTACATAAGCAGCATATTTTTGATACAATGGGTATCTTTCTTTATGCATTTGTTGAAGGGCTAGTTTAGAACTTGATAGTGGTCTATTTGGATCGGAGCTGATTAATTTATCAACATCACGATCAATGAAAATTGTGATTCCATTTAAACGCAAGAAGTCCATATTGACTTTATGTTTAATGGTACCACCACCAGTCGCAATGATTTTATTGTTCATCTTGCTTGCTTCAATCGCAACTTCTGTTTCAATGGCTCTAAATCCTGCTTCACCAGATTCCTGGAAGATTTCTGGAATGCTTTTTCCAGCTTTGGCGATGATCATATCATCTAAGTCGAAGAATTTTTTTCCAAGCTTTTCTTCAAGCATTTTACCAATTGTTGTTTTCCCTGCACTTGGCATACCAATTAATACGATGTTACAACGATCTTTCAACATTTCTTTTTTGATTTCATCAATGATTGAATCATCAAAAGACATGTTCTCGAAAATTTCAAATGTATATTTGGCTTGTGCAATCAACATTTCCAAACCAATTACACGTTTGATGTCGGCTTCTTGAGCTTCAAAACATAAACGCGTAAGAATTGGGTTGTATACAACATCTAATACACATTCTAATTTATGGAACCAGCTTACATCAATTGGTGCATTCGTAATATTTGGATACATACCAACAGGACTTGTATTGACGACAATATCTGCATCTAAATGTGATGTGTACATTTCATCATATCCAATGGCACCACGATCTGAGCTTCTCGAAACAATCACAATGGCTTTTGCGTTTTCATGTTCGCAAACGGCTTTAACAGCAGCACATGCACCACCGTTACCAATAATCAAGACTTTTTTGCCTTCCATATGTACGTTGTGGGCTTTAACCATATATAAGAATCCACCAAAGTCTGTATTGTACCCTTTTAATTTGCCATCTACATTGATGATTGTATTGACAGCACCAATGGCTTTAGCACTCTCATCCATTTCATCTAAATAAGGAATGACATCCTTTTTATATGGAATAGTCACATTGATTCCTGTGAAATCTTTCTTTTCCATAAATTCTTTGAATTCTTCTTTATCTAATTCCACCAATTGGTAGTCATAATCTTTTACGTTCTCAATCTCTGCAATTCTTGTCTGAATTTGTTTGGAGAAACTATGCCCCAAGTGCTCACCTATCAATCCGTATTTCATATCATTTCCTCTTTTCTAGAACAGCTCTTTAAATGTTAAAAAAAGCATTTCGAAGAAGAAATGCTTTTTGAATGCCCTGAAACTTAAAAATAACCATCGTATACATATGGCTTTTCTCAGGGCTATTTAAAGTAAAAGTAATAATGTCTTGAAGTGTTCATATGCATAGGATACACCATTTTTTTGTAAGTGGCAACCCTAAAATGAAAATAAATGTAAAAAATCAGAAAGTTGTTTCAAAGTGTATAATAAAAGTGGTGATTATTATGAATGTTGGATTTGCGGCATGTATTATTTTGGCAGTATTCTTTCTTATTTTAGGAATAATGTTTGCGTTGCTGAAAGAAAAAGGGGCACAATTTGTTTCTGGATTTCGTATACTAAATCATCCGGAAAAATATGATAAAGCTAATATTTCTAGAGATATGCGTAATCAATGCTTCATCTATTTTGTGATTCTAAGTATAGGAGCCGTCCTTTCGAATTTTATATCTTCTTATATCGCAATACCTACCTATATTATATGGACCATTATTTTCTTTAAGTCTGTGCATTTAGATGCCGAAAAGGCATTTGAAAAATATTTGATCCATTAGAGCATATAAAGAGCTTTTAAGTCTTATACATGATTCAATATAAGTGTTGACAGAAAGAATGAAAATTCATATAATCGTTCTAAATTGAACGATTTAGGAGGGCATACTTATGTTTCATGTAAAGAAAAGAACTCTTTTGTTAATAGCAGGAATTGCATGGTTGATTGCAGGATTTAATGTCGCACGACTTGGTGTACTATCGTATCGTGTAATTGAATCGAAATGGTATTTATATATTTTAACAATTGTTGTGTTCTGTGCATTTGGAATGATGTTTTTCAAGATGAGTCAGAAACACACAAAACGAATTATGGGATATGAAGCAACACGTCCATTCTGGCACTTCTTTGATTTAAAAGCCTACATGATCATGGCTTGTATGATGGGTGGAGGAATTGGATTTAGAGCAGCAGGTATCTTTCCAGATATCTTTATTGCCTTTTTCTATTCAGGACTTGGCTGTGCATTAGCCTTAGCAGGTGTTACTTTTTTAAGAAACTATATTCAATATGAAAACTTAATAGATTAAAAGAAAAGATTTATGTCTTTTTCTTAATCGAATATAATATTTATGGCAAAAACGTACTTTGTAAACTTGAAATTGTTGACGTTTTTGCCTTTTATTATACTTAAAAGGATAGGATTATGAAGGATATCGCAATTTAACGTAAAAACTTTATATTTAACGTTACTAAAGTTAAAATGGAAATGATAGAGTTAAAAAGGAGGCTGCGATAACATGAAAACAGATGTATTTAGATTGACAATAAATTATAAGTCATGGGATAAAAAACAAGCGTTACCACTTTATGTAGCTGGTAATTATGAGATTGATGAAGCTATTGTTTCAAATAATCGATTTATCGTGATGATGAGTCCCATTGGTGATTTGCCAACACTTCCGGCTATGAAAAAGCATATAGAAAAGATTCAAAAAATTGATGATGTACCTGTCGCATTTTATTTAAAAAATTTGTCTGATTTTAGAAGAAAAGGAATGTTAGAAAGTAATATACCTTTTATGACAGAAAAACAAGTATTTCTTCCTTTTATTGGGACACTGTTAATGGAAGAGAAAAATAATGCATTGTATAAAGAAAAATTTATGTTTTCTACACAACAATTGTTTTTGATGTATTTATATAATAGACAAAATAAATTGTATGTCGCAAATGTTGGAAAGAAGCTTCCTTATTCAGCAATGACATTATCAAGAGCGGTCAAACAATTAGAAGCAAGTGACTTATTTTTGGTGTATAAAGATGGCGTTAATAAAGTGATTGAATCAAAATATGATAGAAGAGAATTGTTTGAAAGGGCAAAACCTTTCTTGTTAGATCCGGTTCGGAAATATGGCTATATTGAAAAATCAAGAATTGATGAAAATATGGTTCTTGCATCAGAGAGTGCTTTGGCCAAAAATTCAATGTTGAATCCTTCCAAATTAATAACATATGCGATTGATGAACAAAAAATGGATATAAATCAAATGGAAAATGAATTGGTAGATCCAAATAAACAGATTCGACTTGAATTATGGGGCTATGATCCAAAATTATTTTCAGATGATAATGTGGCGGATGGTTTATCTGTGGCATTATCTTTGAGAGAAATTGTAGATGAGCGAATTGAAGAAGCTATAGATGAATGTATAGAAAGAGAGCTAAATGAAAAATGATAAATGGGTTCACTAAATTTAAAGAGTGGTTCAAAGGTTTTGAAAATCAGTATGTTGTGATTGGTGGGACAGCATGTGATTTAATAATGGAACTCAGCGCACATGAACAAGCGGAGGATTCACTTAAATTTTTAGGTATTATGGAAAATATAGCACAAGTAGACCTACTGATTACAGATGATTTTGGACTTATGAATCTTGATGTTGAAAAATATAGACATCTATTTGAAATTCTCGATTCAAGGGAAGGAAGAAAATCGACAGTGTTGGTTTCTCAAATCCCGGTAAAAGAATGGTACGATTTATTTAAGGATTGTACATACGCTGACGCGTGTTTAGATCGAGTTCTATGTAAAGCATATCGTTTAGAATTCAAAGGTGAATCACTAAGAAATCAAAAATTTTGACACACCGATTGACCGCTACAGATACACCGATGGTGTGCTAAACATGCACCATTTTTCCGTCATATGCACTTTATACAAAAGTATAACGTATCACATACTAAAAATTATTTTATTCAAACAAAATAGCGTCATATATAAATGTCTGTATTACTTTCGAAGCTTTAAATTATTCTCACTTTCGAAAGTGTAAAAAAGGAATGAACCAATAATTCATTCCTTAATTACTGAAACCTCCTACGAATGTCTAATCTCATATATTTTTAAACAAGCAAAATATCCAAGAATATTAATTATAATTGCCAAGACACTGCCATATAATAACCATCTATTTAAAGGTATTAATAATAACTGTTCTACGCCCACAAAAAAATTTAAAGTAATAAAACCTATCACAAAAGCTACTAGTGTTACCACATATAAAATGGTTCCTTTTTTATTTCCAAAAGTCAAAAATCCTGCATTATTTATAGGTAACATAATCAATGTAAAAATCACACTTATCGATAAAACTAACAATCCTTCTTGTAAACTTATAATATGATACCCGTAGATAGCTAACAATACAACAGGTAAAGAAAGCAATAAGAAAGATGCAAATGAAAAGATATATGTTTCTAATATTTTGGTCATCACAATTGTTTTTTTAGAAATAGGATAAGTTAATAACATTTGATCAAATTTAGAGAGTTCATCTTGCTCAATCGAGTATTGTAATGGCGATACACTTGTCATTGGTATCGTTAATACAACTAAAAGGATTACAATATACTCACTTGGCATTAAAAAGAAGACCATACCATACAATAAAATACTACAAATAAAACCTATTAAATTCTTTTTAATACAAAACGATCCGTAAAAATCTTTTAACATTAAACCTACCATCTTTCACAGCCTCCTTTCACATGAAACAACATGATTTCTTCAACTGTTGGTCGCGTCATTTCTAAATCTTTAAAAACACTCTGTATCAATGAACGATTTTTTACTAGAATAGTGTAATTATATGCTTCTTTCACATAGCCAACAATATCATCTTTATTTAATGAATCTAACAACTCTTTTCCAGCATGAATAATTCCATATTCTTCTCTTAATTCATCATATGGTTTCATAAATAATAATTTACCTTCATGAATATAAGCAATGTAATCTGATATTTTGTCTAAATCACTAGTAATGTGTGAAGACATTAATACTGTATGATCTTCATCTTCTGTATACTCACGTATGATAGACAATATTTCATCACGAACAATTGGGTCTAGTCCACTTGTTGCTTCATCTAATATCAATAGCTTCGCATTATGACTAAAAGCAATCGCAAATTCTAATTTCATTTTCATTCCGCGAGAAAACTTTTTAATCTTCTTTTTCATTGGTAATTTAAATCGAGTTAGATATTTTAAATAAGTTTTTTGATCCCAATTCGAATAAACACGACTTAAAATTTTTCCTATAAAATTAGGAGTAAACTCCTCATTATAGTGTGTTTGATCAAATATAACAGCAATGTCTTTTTTTATATTAATTTCATCAGTTTTAAAGTCTAAACCAAATATTTTTAAATCATCATATGAAGATTTAATAATTCCAAGTATCGAACTAATCAATGTAGATTTTCCCGCACCATTTTCACCAATTAGCCCTACAATGCTTCCTTTGGGGATATCCAAAGTAATACCGTTTAAAGAGAAGTCTTCATACTTTTTATTTAAATTTTTAATTTCAATTACATTTTCCATAATCAATTCTCCTCGTATATTAAATGAAGTAGTTTTTCTAATTCATTTTCTGTTATCCCACTTTGTTTAGCTATCAGACAAGTATCTTGCAATTGTTTTTCGACTCTTCGAAGATTTTCTTCACGAATAAAATCCTTGTTTTGTTCTGAAACAAAAGCACCTTTCGCAGGAATCACATGAATGAATCCATCTTTTGATAATTCATCATAAGCTCTTTGTGTTGTAATAATACTAACGTGTAAATCCTTAGCCAACTTTCGCATAGAAGGCAGTGAATCATTAACCTTAAGTTCTCCATTCATAATCATTTCCTTGATTTGAACAACAATTTGTTCATAAATCGGTCTTGAACTAGAACTACTTAATATAATTTCCATAGTTTCACCTCGTAATTTTATATACTGTATATATTTTACATATACAGTATATACCCACTTATCAATACTGTCAATATATATTATATACAGTTAAGAATAAAAAAAGATTCAGGGTAATATAAACTGAATCTTCTTTACATTAAATAGATTTTAAAACATATTTATGTATCAAGCAATTAATCAATACACATACCGTACAGCCAATCCCTCTAGCAATCCATACATTCATCGAAGTTTGCTCAAAAAAGTGCATAAAAATATTACCGATTGCAATAGAGAAAAATAAAACTATAACCCATTTTAAATCTGTTAATAAGCTTTGCTTATTCATATGTACCTCCATTTACATTAATTGGATGAAATGAAAACAAAGATAAGAAGAACAACCACAAATACTAAGATATAAATAGAAATCTTCAACAAACGATTCGCCTTCATAATTTCTTCTTCAACGTTCGTTACCTTTTCAACAAGAAAAGACTCTTGTGAATGACCTACAAGTGAATCCAGGCTTACATGCAGTGCATTTGCTAAAGCAATCAATTGATAAGCATCCGGTGTTGTTAAATTACATTCCCAGTTAGAAATCGTTTGTCGTGTTACCCAATCTCATCCCCTAGTTTTTCTTGTGATAATCTTAAACTTTTTCTAAATGTTAAGATATTCTTCCCTAAATCCATTTTCTCACTTCTTTCATCATCATTCATTATATTAATCTAGCCCTCAAAATTCTACCAAAGGCCTTTGGAATATTGTCAAAGTCTTTTAACAATTTTAATTCAAGCTCATTTCACCAAAAAAATCGTCATCTTTTACAAGTTTGGGTGTGGTCGTTAGTCTATTTAACAAAAAATTAGCAGAAAATAAAAAGTCCTGTTCATTAATTCCATATAACGTAAACAAAGCGTTTATCTTATAGCTGATATAAATAATTTCGGATTTCATCATCTAAAAAGATACGGTAATGCTTCAAAAAGCGTAACTATACCACCAGATAAAAAAAGAATTCCAAAAAACACTATAACAATAAAACTTAATTTAATCTTTTTTTGAAAAATAAATACAGCTGGATGTTTCGGATCTACATAAATTGGATAAGTTTCTCCTTCTCTCATCTTTTTTATTAACTGTTTATAAGAAATATTTTGAGCTGTTTGTTCTTTATATATGCGACCTTGATATGTGTACTCAAATACTGGAGCTTGCGTAGACACAGCATTACCTCCATAGTAAGTATTATATCCACAGTAAACACCATTTATTTTTTCTTTACATCTTACAAGTGCATACACATCATTTATAAGCATAAAAATAAAAATTAAACCAAAGACAATACAAGCTAAGGGAAATAGTAATAATTTACCGAATGAAACAAAGATAGTTAAGACAGAAATTATTCCAAATCCGACAAAAGAAAAGATCATAATAAAACTAATAAATGGTACATCTTTATATCTTTTATTTTTTACAATTACAAAAGTAATAAAACCAAATAAAATCATTAGTATGTGAACTAAGGTTGTCATAGTTTCAATTCCTCTCCTAAAACATAATTGATTATTTATAATTATCTTTTATAATAATCAAACTCTTCTAAATAATTTACATTCTCTTTAACCCATGAATTACCAACAACTGTTTTATTCATTTTCAAGGATACATTCATTTCATTTGTCACAATAATCATACTATTTTCAAGTAAGAGACCCTTTTTAACCTCAAATTTTTTTATCCTTTCCACTTTAATAAAAAACAATCTAAAATAGTATAATTCCATCAACAGGAAAAATGTAGATACCTTTCTCATTAAATCCAAATAAATATGAAGTTTCTTTTTCAGGGGCTATTACCGTAACCGGAGCTACAGGTAAAACCCACTTTACTTTATAAGTGCTATGTCCTGGAAGAACATTATTTTTATAGTTAAAATTCCACTTTTTTAATTCTCTTTTAGCATTTTCGAAATAAAGCATACATATAGTTAGCTTTCAAATTATAATTTAACTAACAAACTCATTTTTTGCTCATTAAACACTTTTTAAATATCCAACTTACAGTAGCTCCAATAAACAAACCTATAATTGCTGTTGTTGAATTACCATTTAAAGTGCCTACTGCAAATCCTACAACAGCACCTACATACCAAGTACTAACAAGCTTAGCTAATGTAAAAGTATCTTCTTCGTCATTCTTATTTTCATTATGATGTTCTTTGCTCATTTATTCGTCACCTCATCTGAAAATTCCAATTTATTTTACAACTTGATTTCATATCCAATTTCACGTAAAACATATCCATCGTCAAACACCTCATCATAAACTCCATCAACTTTTGTGAAACCATTTTTTTGATACAATCGAATAGCTGGTTTATTTATATCTACTACAAATAATCGTAAATATTCAGCACCAAGTGATTTAGAAATTTCTTTTGCTTTATTGAGCATTTGCTGACCAATTCCTTTTTTAGAATACTCAACATTAACACCCAATCGGTCAATATACATTGCTTTAGCAGATTTTTCACTCCATTCAACATAAGCTTCTCCTGCATTGTTATCACATAAAGCAAAAGCAGACATAATTTCTTCATCATTTGCAATAACATAAAGACGCTTGTTATTTATGTCATCTTCAAAGAATTCGCAAGGATAAATATCGTCCCAAATTTGAATGTTATTTTTATTCATATTTTTTATGATTTCTTTATAAATTATTTTCAGTTGTTTCAAATCTTCTAGTCTTGCTAGTCTAAATTCCATCTTATCATCTCCAAAAATTCGATATTGTTCATTATAATTACACTTCTAAATTATTATTTATCTAACAAATCACTAAATTCTAATTTTTCTATGTCATTAAAATTAAGTAAACTTCAATTTTATTCATGAACACTATAGTATTCTAAGCCTAAAAGGCTCTTACGAATGCATACTCGACGACTGTCACCAATATTAGTTTTTAAATACTGACTTTTAGATACATTAAACTCTTTTTCTTCACCACGCCAAGAAGCAATTAGTTGATAATCTGTTAAGCTATTGCCTGTATCAACATCCTTATCTGTAATAACAATTGTTTCATGCTCTGATTTTCCAAATGTTAATAAGAAATTGACAGGAAAAGTAATGGTAAATGAGAACACCAAAACTGCAAAAATAACTGATAATTTACGACCAAATCGTTGTGGTACTTTTGTGTATAAAGATTTAATGATAAAAGGAATTGAAAAGATAACTGTTAAAATTAATGTTATTTTTAAATAGTCGATAAAATCATAGTCAAAAATATTTGTTGTAGCTAGATTTAAAAGTAAAGCAATTGCAGCACCTAGAAATGGCATCTGAAGCATGATATCTTCACCTTTTTTCGTCTTAGTTTCAATATAAATATACGGATAATACCATAGGTATACTGCATATGATCCAAGGATGACAAGAATGTACAATACCATCATCATCTTTCCACCAATGAAAAAACCAATGACATCAAGTGCTATAAAAACAAATCCTAGAATACGCAATATTTTCTTAGACTTGTTAAGATCAAATCCACATTTATTAGAAGAAATACTTTCTATTGTTTTAGTCTCTTCTACAATCGAATGATAATAATTACGTTCTATAGCATTAAATGTACGAACATATTTTGATACATCTTTTTTCTTTTCTAACAACTCTTCAAAATCCACAATATTTACTTCATGCTCTACTAAAACATCAAAAAGAATTTCTAAATTTCCAAAAGCATAGTCTAATGTTACAAGGCGATTATAGTCTCGATCTATCAATGCCATTTGTGTTCTATTTGCTAGTGGTATCAATAATAAACATCTAATATCTGTATAACGCACCTCAACTGACTGCTTTAGTACATAATTAAAAGTAAGTGTGTTTTTATCTATGACTATCGTTTGCTTTTTACATGCTAGTAAAAGTGCACCACCTAAAAACACAAAAGGCAGAAAACAAAGTGCTGCAATATAATAACCTGATATAAGTGTTACTAAACATATTAGTCCAAATACCACAGTTGTTATCATCCCTAATATTTTTACAAACTTTGAACATCCTATTACCTGTTTTTCCATAATCATCCCAACTTTCTTAATATTTAATTCTATTTTAGTACACTGATTAATGCATAAATTGCACTTGCAACTAAAAGAGTACCAATTATTATTGTCATAACCATTTTTATTCTATTTTGGCTATCAGTTTTCACACTCTTGATAATCCATATAGGTCCAATCAAAAACACTAAAACTGCATAAATAACTAAAATTATATCCATAGCTATTACTCCTTAATTTAAATCAATTTATTCTATAATGTCCGACGATATCATTTCGATACTCCAATATATCTTCTTCATAATATATTTGGTATGGACCTAGCATGATGAATAACAAAACTTACACCATCTTTATTCCGATAATCCGATACGATACCAATATGATTTTCAAATATGACAATATCTCCGCCTCGCCATTCTTCAATTCGGTGAATATCGGTTGTTAATGATTGTGCGTTATATTTAAAATAAATATTCAAATTTTGCACCCTTCTAAAATCAATATTTTTGTCAATAATATCTATATCATAATCTTCTTTATGATTTTGGACATGTTGATTAACCAACTCCATTAAATCATAGCCAGCATCTTTTAGTCCAAAAGCTACTACATCACTACACACTCCAAAATGATCATTGGGATAACCTGTTCCGTAATATTTACTTTTATATTTAGGCTTGCTACTAACATACGCTTTTACATTATTCAAAATATCTGTTTGATCATCGATGCCATCATCATCTTCATCATGTAAACTCTTATAGGTTGTGATATTAAAATCGCTATTTGAATATTTTTGATGTGGGATGTAATTGAAAAAATATAACACATAAACCACAAACAACAGAACAATAGCTGATATAAAAATTAAACCTACTTTATACTTATTTTTCACGGATAATAACACCACCTTTAAATCAATGATTAGTTATATAATAATGTAAAAAACTCATCAAAAGTATTAGCGATAAAATAAACATTGTTCTCATCATCTGATGAACTTAGACTATAAGAATCATTATAATAATAAACTCCGTCATTTGACCCATCACAAACTAAAACAAAGAAGCCATGTTGGATACTATCCCCAATAATAACAGTACTTTCAAATAAATCATCAATATAAGCATTCGTCCAGTATTCTATATTTGAAGCATCATTCCCTGTATCTATTCCATAAATAACATCGACATTAACATTTTTATTTATATCCTTTAAATAGATTTCATTAAATGCGTCATTACTAACTACACCATTGTATTTTAATAGAAATGTAACATAGTCACTAGGCAGACTAATATTAAATAATTTTTCAATATGAATAATATCTACCTTACTTATTTTTTTAAATATTCCCATATTTATCTCCTTTATTAGTCCAACTCCTATCTCTTTAACCATTTATATTATGCTGTTAAGATTTATCTTTGAAAAAGCCAATTAAAATTATGGTAATACCAAGAATTGCTAATGGAATATAAATAACATTAGGTATATGGTAGATAAACCTATCAACTGCCGACATAACAATGTAAATAACAATTCCTACACTAATTAAGTAACTTCTCTCTTTCATAATTATCCTCCTTTAAAATGTTTTCACTTCAATAATGATTTGATGACATAAAATGATTATTAACTAATATTTTCTTGTTCACTAACGTGACAACCTTTTTAACCTTACAGCCTTATACTATTGATGATCTAGTGTAACTCGTAACATCTGTGTTTAATTTCTCAAGTAATTCTATTACACTATATTCCTTGTTTTGAATGGCTCTTAATTCATTATCTGTCACTCCAATAAATTCAACAAATCTTACCTTTCCATTAGGTGTATTTATTTCAACAAATTTATCATCTGGTATCGTTATAAATCCTGTAATATTGGATGTCCCTTTACTATCTATACCTGTTGTTTGACCTGTGTATAGATATTCGTAAGCATTAAATAATTCACCTTGGGTAAAAGTAATTCTGGCAATAGATTGTAATATACCGCATATACAACGTATTTCATCTTCTTCATTTTCGTAGTGATCCTTTTTGAGCTTCAAAGTAAACTCCATACCATAACCACTCCACTCTTTATCTTCGCTTTCTTTTTCATAAAGTTCAGATAGTCCATAAGTTATAAAATGCCAATAATCACCACCATCATATACACTAATACCATCAAGGGGATCATTACCACCCAATCTCCATTTTATCATCGCTCCATAATGCTTGGGATTCTTTTGGTTAGGATAAACTTTATCACATAACTTATCTATTGCATCCCATCCTGGTGCTTCAATTTCTTCATTTTGCTCATTATCTAATAATTCATTTTTCTTCTTAAATTTATCAAACAATCCCATATAGAGTGCCTCCTTATCCTTACCCATTTAATCTAAATTTCGACACTATATTGTTCAATCAAAGCATCAATTTCATCATCATTTAATAAGGCAATAACATGATTTGCATCATAATATTCTTTTGAAGAGATATGATTGATAAAATCGTCGTATGTAACTGTCATTCCTTTTCTAATCATGACATACCAATAATTAATTCCTTTGATTTGATCAAGAATGATATAAGGTTTATTAGGAACAACACAAGGAATATCAGCAACAATCGAATAAATCCCAAATAATTCATTCGTATCTTTCTTCCTATATACGCTTGGTGTTGCATAATAAACATCTAGAGATTGGATTTCATTTAGATATTCTTCAAGATTATTTAAGTTGCAATCAATTCTTTGTAATTCTCTTTGTCCAATAGAGATTGGATTATAAATACCAAATATTTCAAAACAGCGATATTCATCTTCTGTTTTACTTGTCATATCTTCTAGGGCAACAATACTTGCTTCTTCATCCCATTTAATAAATTCTTCGTCTTCATATAAATAAGCTTCTTCATCTTCTCTTAAATATTTTTTGGTATTGAACTCGTTGCAAAGTTTCTCTACTAAGCTATAGAATAGTCTAATTTCTGATGGTGCAGTTGGTAAACTTAAAGAAAGTAAAACATCACTCCCCTCAAGCCATAACTCAAATCCCCTAGCTAGTTTTGTTTCATCATAAATTAAAGTATGTTCACTTATCTCATCTTTATTGAGACGATAATTTTCATCACAAACACCATAAGATAATCCTGTAAATTTAATAATATCTTCTAGATTCATTTTTTTCTTAAATAATGATTTTTGTTTAATTCTTGCAGTTACTGACATAATTACGCCTCCTTAACTTAAAATTTCATTTCTTTTGAAAACCAATTATTTTCTAACTTCATTTTTTGTCTTCATTAATCGAATAGATTGATAAAAGAGATAAATCCCGACTAAAACATATATTATTCTATTCAATACATCTTTTAAAAACGGGAAATAGGATGATTGGATAATACTACAGAAGATTAAAACTCAAATTTATAACTTATTTGGAGAATGAAGATTTTATTAATCCATTTTCATAAAAAACATTGAATATTTCTTTATGCCCTACTGCTGAAGGATCAATACAAATCTTTACACCGTTGCCTAAAATTAAGATTGCTTTTGATCCTTTGATTTGAATACTTCTAATTTCATTAAAATGAATGATTTTTCTTTTCCCTAATAATGGAATCTCTGTAATGCCTTCACTGTTCACAATCACTTTATATCGTTTAAAAGCAATGCTTATAAACACTAAAATTGTTGTTATTATACACAATAAAGCAATCAAAAGTAGCTTTTGTTCAGGTGGAGCTGCAAATATGCAAACAATCAAACAGATAAATTCTAATATTGTACCACCAATAGCAGTACCAACAAACCCAGAAGGATAGGTAGCAACAATTTCACTAATCTTTTCTTTTTCTTCCATATCCTATCCTCCGTAAACATTTATATTTTTTTGAAATTTTCAATCCCAGGCAAAGCTAATATAAAAGATATAACTAGTATTGATAAATCACTTGCAGCAATTGTTGACATGCAATAATCCACAATTAACAATCCAAAACATGTCGCAATCGTATCTAATGCTAAATATAAAATAATTGCAATATTTTTACTAATTCTTTTCAATTTATAAAGAGCCTTAGGAAGTCCGCCTGCAATTAAATTAATCGGATAGGATACAACTGTTGTGATGATGAAAAATAAGATAATACTTCATATGAATTGATATCGAAAACCAAATAAACGCATTACCACTCCACTTAATAGTGCAATAACTGATAAGACAGCAACAAAAATGGTTCCACAAACTATAAAAGTGATTAATTTTTCTTTATTATTCTTAAAAAAATCCACAATAAATAACTCCTTTTTAAACTCTTTTAAACAAACTTATTTAGCTAAGGCATCTTCGATAAGTTCAATACCTCTATTAATGAAATTAATCTTTATTGCTTCATTAGTCCCTTTAACCTTTACCATTGCGACACATAATTGATTTTCTTTTGTCGCTTCAGTACTGCCCATAAGCGTTGTCCATTCAACAGTAATATCGTCTTTTGAAAATGATTTATCGATATAAAACTCATAATCCAAAGGTTCAAATAACTTACTATTTGATTTTGCATGAATAGAAAGTGTATCATCGTTTTCCTGATATACTTCAACAGTATAGTGAACCACATCTGCTTTATTATCCACATATTGTTCATTAGGAGATATTGATTCTTGATAGATTAAATTATTATTTTTATCTACTATATCTTTTGATGCACAACCACTAATACTCATTGATATTAAAAGGAAAAACAGTACTACCAATCGTCTTAATTTCACAATCATCACCTACTTATTTTTAAACAAAAGTACAATATTATATATAAAATAAGGTATAACACCTACCATTCCAAATATTGAATAGAATGGGAATATCAAAATACCTATAATCACTCTCATTAATAAAGTCAATTTACAAGCAAAATGATTATAGATTATAAGTCCAGTAGCTACACCTGCAAAAATACAAATACCTAGCAACATACTGTTTATAACTCCAACAGGTTCATGAATCATCATATTATGGCTCATAAGCTGTTGGATAAAACTTGGATCTTGTAATTGATGAATTTGAATTTTCCCTAAAATATAACCTACAATGCCCCCGATTACTGCCGCAACGATAATCGTTATTATGTGTCTTAATTCTTTTTTCATAAATCGTCCTCCAAAAAGTTTTAGAAAAGACCATCTGGTCACAGCAAATTAAATATTTTCTTTGAAATATATTGATCTGCACATACAGTAAAGTCTTCTTCATCAACAGATATAAATGAACAATCATGGTTAATTGTTACGTTATATCCTTGTTCAAGTAACAATTCGTAGACGTCCTTCATTGAAGTAATCCTTATATTTTCATTACTCATAGATCCACCTTCTACTTTATATAATTCATGCTTATAAGCCATTTGAAATTAAAAATATGCTAAAAACCAATAAAACTAAACTTAGAATTTCTATGCGATAATCATTTGTTTTAAAAACTTCATGATCATACTTTTCATTTTTATAAACTGTAATTTCTTTCCCTATTTTCTTTTTCCCTATATTTTCAAAGATACAACCATGTGCCGTATAATATTTATGCTTATTGATTTTTACAATATATGATTTTTTTCTGACTTGCACTCCACCGACAACATAACCACCATTCTGACTAGCAACACCTACAATTGTCCCTTTACATTTATCCCCTCCAAAAACAACACGGTATTTCATATAAAGTATCCACAGAGCACAAATAAATACTATGACACCAAAAACAATAAACATATCAATCACTTCACTCCTACAAAGGTATTCCTAAGATTAAAAACTACTTTACAATAATATTCTTCATCTTTACTATTCCTATACGAATTAAAATTCCATCAGCTTGCCGAAGCCATATCATCGAAATCAAAAGAATAAGAGCATATAATATAATCAAATTCTTTAATAGGATTCGTAGTAAATAAATAAGCAAAAACAAAGGAAGCATCAATAAAAATATGCATAGCAAATAACGAAAAGTAGTTCTTCCACTATCTTTTTGCCATTCGTCAAGATTTACACCACAAACACAGCTATTAGGAACCATCCATAACTTTGTATTAATTTTCTTTCCGCATTTTTTACAATATAGCTCTCTCATAAAACACCAATCCTTTTTAAAAATTTCAATCATTGATTAAATTCTTCTAATTTCAAACCTGTGTCCTTTTCAAAATCATTAGCCCATTCTTTATCGCAATAAAATACAATTCCTTCTTGATATCCATCACTTGTAAAATACAATTGTTTGCCTGTATCTTGACTTATAATAATTCTATTTAGATCATCTGCAACACTTGAGTCAAACCAATCTCCTTCAACTTTTGCATCAATGTTAAAATGTTGTCCATTCCAATCAAATGAAACACTTCTAGATCCAGTGCCATCTTCCCAATCAACAAGACTTGTATCCTCTACTATATTTGTAAAATTTAGTTCTTCTCTATCTAAATATGAAACACCAATTAAGAAGTTTTTATACATATTTTCAACATCAAATATTTCTACGTCAAAAGCATAAACTCCATTTTCAGATGGTTTCCATGTCATATTTTCATAATCGATATCCCCTTCTCCAAGTGATGTTAATAAATTCGCTGCTTTATTAAATTCTATTTCAGAAGGTAATTCCTTATATCTTTGTTCTAGATTATAAACTAACTCATCATTAAGGCCATTAAGCCCATATTGTCTAAAAATAGTTGATAATTCTTTATATGATTTATCCATTTCAACCCCTCCTCTATAAGATTCGTGATAGCTACAACCACAAAGTAATAAAGATATAGTCATAGCGTATGCCAATATTTTCTTCACAATACAAATCACTCCTATTCAAATAAAAAAAACGCATAATAACCAAATTAATTTTATCCGTTATTATGCGTTAAAAATCATCTTAAATTTGAACATGTTAAAAGGTAATATGGTTTTTGCAGTACAATTGAATTGCATTCTAAATAATATTTCACGTGCATAACAATCTCTCCCTTAATTAAATATTACCATTAACCTTTACTCCATTTTATCAAAATAGTTAATTTCTTACAATAACATACACTTATTTTACAAAAAAAGTTAAACAACTCTTACTCGTACTTTTTTCCTATGTAATATACTGCACCTATTGATATAAGGATAACAATCCATAAAGCATACAATTTGATATTATCAAACAATTGATAGCCGCCCATTAATATAGAGATATGATAAAACAAAGGAGTACCTACCGCCATACATAAAGAATCAAAGCGTAATAACTTTAGTATTTCTGGCCAGTTTGAATTATTAAAAGTTAAGCCTGGCATATGAATTCTAAATATACCTTGTGATACATAATTGATTCTATTTTCGTCATAAAAAGATGGTAATTCTCTGGCATAAACACACACCCATAGTGCAAAAATCATCATTACTCCTGAAACACAAGCAATTCCTCTTATATGTTCTAACGAATATGTAGATACCAATAAATATAAACATTCTAAAATGACAATAAAACAAGATATCCCCCAAATTATTTTCCATTTTCTTTTATTATAGGAAACCATTGCTTTAACAGACGATTCTAATGAATACGAAACCATATTGTCTACATCATCATGTTGAATCATATCATGTCTATCTAGATATTCTCCCATCAATAATTCTGTCACACTAACTCCTAAACATTCAGCAATTGGAATCAATAATACTACATTTGGGAAACTTGCACCTCTTTCCCACTTACTCACAGTTTTATCAGATACAAATAATTGATCTGCTAATTCCTTTTGTGTTAAATTCTTTTCTTTTCTTAATTCAGTAATAAACTTACCAAATTTTTCATTGTCTATTTGTTGCATAAGTAAATTTACCTCCTTCTTTTACTTTACTCATTTTAAACAGTTGGAGATAAACTCCTCTAAGAACCGTACGTGCAGTTTTCCCGCATACGGCTCCCCACTGTTACTTTTAAACA